>MDTD01151849.1_pt1 | contig 23399 bp, 20 predicted proteins | sample 811221 | NCBI WGS metagenome assembly MDTD01 (sample SAMN05326646, study PRJNA326480) | marine metagenome | isolation source: seawater | place: Pacific Ocean: South West | collected 2011 | reverse complement strand
TTCTAGATTCCACTGAAACTGCCAATTGCTAACAAAACCTTTGATTTCTCCCTCAGCTTTAATTTCACTCAAAATATTTCTGGCTTGAATATACTGATATCCACTGTATCCAAAAGCAGCACCCACAATCCAAGGAAGCAATTGACCTACTCCCTCAGATTGCTTTACTAATTCTAAGCGACCACTAAGTAGCAGCAGTGTTCCTGCTCCAGTCCCCACAGTAGCAATCATCCACCGCTCTTCCTCCGCAGTAGCAATTTGCAAGCGCTGAATCCATAAATCTCTGTCCGTGATTACTAATTCAGGCTGGAGTGGGAATTCTTCTTGAGGAGGCTCTAATCTCTTCTGAGTATCTAACTCACGCCTTGTGTCTGAAATCAACTGGATCTGCTTGCTGACGTCTAGATAAGTCTTAACGAAATCTCCTTCTCGAACTGGCTCAATCTGTTGGACGATTATTGCATTAGCCCGGCCCTGGCTTACCCGATGAATGCGTGCAATCGCAATATTAGTTTCTTTGGGCACTTCTGAATCTCCAGAACTCAAAAGATTTGCTTCTCGACGAAAAATCACCAATTGGGCTCCCATCTCCAAACCGTGCTCCACCCCTAAATCTAAAACAATACTGCTGTTTGTGAGACTCGTCACATATCCGTGTAATTCTGTGTTCTTGGAAAGTCGCTGTGCCAGCATGAAAAACTCCTCATGCAATTGTGCATCAGCAAATAAAATCTGATCGGTGTAATCAGTCAGATTAGTCAACACATCAACCAGTCGAACATCCATCTGAAAACCTTGAGTCTCTCCGTCTAATCCTAAAACAGAAGTGTTTCGGATAGATCCGACGAGAACCTTGTCAGCCCCGAACAGCTTTCCAACCAAAACTCCACAGGCAATATCATTACAGTCCGCAAGACTTGGATCTCTTTCACGAATTTGAGCGTTCCATTCTGACGGTCCTACGACTGTGAAATGATTTGTGTTGAAGATGCTCAACTGCAAAGCCTTGCTGATTTCACCAGCTGCTGTTTCCGTCATCCCGTATGGAGCCAAAGTCAACATCAATACTTTCATTCGACCATTGTCACTAAATCCACTCATTACATCTGATTCGAGATTGAATAGATCTTCCTGAAAAAAATTTGATTGTGAAAGGGCGTGGCTCACAGACCCAAAAACAAAACTGACAACTAGGATTATTCGAGCAAAGTTCATTCGGAGAAATCCAACTGACGGAGATCGGCTACACTGATTTCCAGTTCGCCAAAAGGGGTTTCTGCATACACGTTTGACTGGTTCTCAAGCGACAGGTCCAATTGCTGCCCTGAATTCAGAGTCACTGTTGCAATTGTATAATCCGATGTTCCTGTTTTTGCCTGTCTAAAATCGACTTGGCTTATCTTTGCGAAAGGTACGCTGACTGTCGCTACACCGTATTTTCCTCTAAAATTGACCTTACCCTCCCAAGTTAACCGAGAGGATTCAGTCTGCATTCCAGTGCGATCAGTGATGCCGACAACAAAATTTTTTTCAGGTAGAGGCAACCCATCATTGAGATTTTCATCTCCTCCACCCATTCCACCCACAAACAAGGCCGTTACCAATGTGAATATCAGTCGAGTAATTATGGTTAGTCTGCGTTTCCAAATGCCATTCATGGTGGGAATTCCTCGTGGCAAGCCGGTTTTAAGTTGATAGATCGGGCTCAAAGTTGTGCAGCAAACAAGCCATCCTTTGAGCTTGCACTAATTGTAAGATAGTCTCATCATAAGAGGCTTGACTTTTAAACAGATTAGACGCGGATTTTCCAGCCAAGATTCATGCAAAAAGCGTGAGCACCCACTGACACACATCTTCACATATGCCCAAGCAAAGCAATTCTCCCAACCATCCACCAAGCGATTTAAACCTCAACAAACCAGATCGTTTTCAACAAATCATGTTTCTTATGGCTGATCGAATCTATCGACAACGCCAAAGATACTTCGTAGGAGGAATGGCCATTGTGGCAATTGGTATTGGGGTTTGGTATTGGCAGGAGCAACAACGACTAAAAATAGAGACTGAAGCCAATCTTTTTTATGCTACTCAGAAAGCCGCAGTGACAGCTGCTTTGCAAAAAAACCCCAAACAAGAGGTTAAAGCCCTCATTCATTACCTAGAGCAAGCAAACACTCCATCAATGAGGATCGCTAGTCAATTGCAGATTGCTGAGGCACAGAGCAGACTTAAAAACTGGGGGGAAGCTGAAAAACTCTTGAATGAGATCATTCTTAGGCAGGAAGTGCCAAATTTCTCAAGGAATATGGCCCGACTTAACTTGTCAGCTGTAATGGAGGCTCAGGGCAAAACTGACGATGCTCGCAAATATCTACTGCAACTCGATAATGCTCGCTGGGATGATTTGCGTTTAAGAAATCTAGCACGCATCAGTTTAAATCAGAGCAAGACAGAGGAAGCCACAGGATATCTAAGCAAACTTTCTGAGATGAAAGACTCTCCATTTCAGCAAGAAGCTGAGGACCTTCTAAGACAGATTCGTTAGTTTACTACCAACCATTTTTCGGAGATTTAAATGAATTCAGACTATCTCAAGTTTATGGAAGAACACAGCAAACATGATGAAATCAATCTTTTTGAAAAAGTCCTCATCACAGCTAAGCGAGCAAAGACCATTTACGAATTGGATGAAGAAGAGAAGTTAGAACTTGAGCATAAACCTACATTCCAAGCTATTTTAGAAACTAATGAAGGGCGAATCCGCTATCAAAAACCAATTTCACACGATGAAGACAAGATAATTTTTAGGAAGACAGGGTAATTATTGACGATTATGTACTCACAAGTAATACGAGCAGACGCCAAAATAGGAAGTGGCTTCTTCCAGCCGATCATGATGTTGCTAACCAGCAACTTATCTCTAAGGGTTGCAATTATTTGTATGCTGCTAGTAATTGTGCTCGATCGTCTGTTCATTACGCTCATTTATCCAGTCTACGAGAGCGTTTTACCACAGCCTGATCAATTAAGTTGGCTCAACATTGACGCGGGATATTCACCAATAGTTTGGACAGTTTATCTAGGTTCTATCCTAGCCAGTATCACCGTTGTAGTAAGCTTAGCCGCACAAAGTGCCCCTAAACTTATTGATCTTTACATGGAAAATGTGCCGACCATGTCCTTTGTCTGGTGGACTATGGCATGTACAGCTCACTGCTACACTTTAAAACTTCTCCCAGAACTAGGCTACGATGTATCACCGAGTTTAGTTTTCAACTATCACGTACTCTTCCCTGTTTTCTTGTTCACCAATTTCCCTTTTGTCCTCGCAGTTCTACTGTCAACAAAAACCCATAACGTAATCCGCCAAGTACTTGGTGGAAGCAAATCTATTTTTCACAACTTAGCACAGCAGAAAACACGCAAAAAAACGAAAGAGGCGTATCCGAAAGAGCAGCTGCAGTTATTTGAAGCACAGAACCAGCTTATTGATTTACTGACCTTTACTCCTTACAAAGAGCCGAAGGCATTGATTATTGAAGGATTGGGTGATTTACTTCGATTTTATGTGGAATTTAAACATCAACTACCAGATTCCTTCTTCAAGGTTCAACAATCAATCCGAGAGGATATTTCTTTCAAAACTATGCAAGACGAGATGAAAACAATTGAGGAAACTAAATTGTTTTTTGAGCAAAAAAGTCTTCGATTAATTGGGAATGTCTACATTAATTTTCTTGAAAAGGGAGATTTTGACCTGTCAACCTTATGTGTGGAACAAGTAGGAATGTTGGGCCGCAAGGGAGTTGATTTGAGAGATGATGATCTCATCACAATGACAATGGTACGCTTGAATACTCATTTACGTTTTGCACTAAAACATGGGATGTACAACAATGAACCAAGGAATCTGTATAATTTAATTTTTCACTATGGGCTTTTTACAAATGCCTTAGTAGAAGCCGGAATGGTTGATCGAGTAAAAACCTGCTTTTTCTATCTCACCTTTTACAATGCCGAATGTTTTAAGGCAGTCCGCCAATCCCCAGCAGTGGGATTTATCTTAGATGTGATTGCAACAGAAATGCAGAAAATTATGATTCGCATTGATGAACTCAATTGGGATCCAGAAATACACGATGCACTGCTTAAATCTTTTCTCCTATTAGACAATCCCACGGGTTCCGAAAGGGAACAGTTGGTTGCCTTCTTCACCAATTCTCATGGAATACGTCTTCTACATATCGGCCTAGCGTTACACTACATAGCCAAGGGGGATACGGCACGAGCCAAAGTGATTGCCAAAGACACGTTGCAAGATCGCAATCTACTCGGTGAGGAAGTATTTCTAAAAAATATGAAAATTATTTTCGCTAGGCTGCGATTCTCAGGACCGACATTCTGGGAAGACACTGATCGGGGCAACTTGAATATTTACTATTCACCTCATGCAAGCCATATTGACCAATTTGGAACAATGCAGCAAGAATTCCTTGAGGAAGCCCGTGCGGAGGAGGCTGCCCTTAAAGGGGTAGGTTAATCTTATATGCTTATCAATCTCTATTTAAGAACATGACAATCATTTTAGAGAAACAGAATTTTCGAAAAAGGCACGATCGGCTTCCCAAACCTTCCTGGCTGAAAGTAAGGTTCCCATCCGGAGAAAGATTTCATTGGATTGAAAATCAGGCAAGAAAACTAGCCTTAAGCACAGTATGTGAAGAAGCTCGTTGCCCAAACATTGGTGAATGTTGGAATAGTGGAACTGCAACTTTCATGGTAATGGGTGATACCTGTACAAGAGGCTGCCGATTTTGCTCGGTGAAAACAAAAAAATATCCAAATCCACTTGACAAGGGAGAGCCACTGAAATTGGCTGAGACCATACGGCAGATGAAGCTAGGATATGTTGTTTTGACAACTGTAGATCGGGATGATTTGGAAGATCAGGGCGCTGGTCACATTGCTCGGTGCATCCGATCAACACGAAGGGCAAACCCGAATTTATTGATCGAAATCCTGATGCCTGATTTCCGCGGTGAACTCGACTTGGTTCAGCAAATCATTGATTCACACGCTGCTGTATTTGCACATAATCTTGAGACAGTTCGTCGATTGACGCCAAGGGTACGAGATCCCAGAGCAAACTACGATCAATCTCTTGTAGTTCTTAAATATCTTCGAGAGAGCAGTTCGAAAAATAGGTACACAAAATCTTCTTTAATGCTCGGGTTGGGTGAAACCAAGGAAGAGGTTGTTACAGCAATGCGTGATTTGAGAACGGTTGGTGTCAGTTTCTTGACTTTAGGTCAATATTTACAGCCAACACTCAAGCATCTTGCTGTAGAAAGATTTATTACCCCTAAAGAGTTTGAAGAGTTCAAAAAAATCGGAGAGGAGATGGGCTTTTTATATGTTGCGTCAGGTCCTTTGGTGAGGAGTTCCTATAAAGCAGCAGAATTTTTTATCGAGAAAAAAATTCGACAGAGTGCATGACTAAGCAACTCCGGCTTGATCCAATCCGCAGAATTTCCGGAAGCATCGCTCTACCCGGTTCAAAGAGTTTATCTAACCGAGTCCTTCTGCTAGCAATGCTTTCGGAAGGTGAGACACTCATTGAGAATTTGCTCGACAGCGACGATGTGCGGAGAATGGTTGATGCCTTGGCGAAACTCAAAATATCTTATGAAGAGGATAGGCCTAATAAGAGGATTACAGTCAGGGGCGTGGCAGGGAGAATCCCAGTAGTTGAAGCTAAACTGTTTTTAGGAAATGCTGGTACAGCAATCCGACCACTAACAGCTGCGCTTACTTTGGGGCATGGTCGATTTGTTTTAGATGGCATCGAACGCATGCGAGAAAGGCCCATTCAAGATTTACTAGAAGGATTAAACCAACTTGGTGCTCATGTTCGATCTGTACATAATACAGGTTGTCCGCCCGTCGAGATTATTGCTGATGGGCTTCAAGGAGGAGTCACCGAACTAAGTGGAGCGATTAGCAGTCAATACCTTACAGCAATCCTATTAACTTCACCATACGCCAAAACTCCAGTTGAGATTAGAATCAGAGATCATCTTGTTTCTGTTCCCTATGTAAAAATGACAATCCGACTGATGAGTCGATTTGGGGTGAATGTTGTTGTCTCCGAAGATTTTAGGAACTTTTACATTAATGCACCTCAAAACTATCAAAGTCCTGAAACCTATTTCGTTGAAGGAGATGCATCGTCTGCGTCTTATTTTTTAGCTGGAGCTGCGATTACGGGTGGTTCCGTAACGGTCATTGGATGCGGGACTGAGAGCCTTCAAGGTGACGCTCAATTTGCTAAAGTTTTGGAGATGATGGGTGCAGAAGTTGGCTGGCAGTCCAACGAGATTACGGTCCAAGGTTCTGGGAACCTTAAAGGAGTCGACGTGGACATGAACGAGATGCCCGATGCTGCAATGACACTTGCTGTCACAGCATTATTTGCCAAAGGTACAACAGCAATTCGCAATATTTACAATTGGCGTCTCAAGGAAACCGAACGGCTAAAAGCAGTGTCCTGTGAACTCAAAAAGCTCGGAGCTTTCGTCGAGGAAGGTGAGGATTACCTCATCATTGCACCACCAAGAGAATTGACGCCCGCAAAGATTTCAACCTATGATGATCATCGAATGGCCATGGCTTTTTCACTGGCAGCATGCGGCGAAGTGCCCATCACTATTCTTAATCCAACATGTGTGAGCAAAACTTTTCCTGATTACTTCGATCAATTATCCAAACTCACAATCTCAACTAGATAGTTTAGATCGTCCTTCTTTCTCCCACCATTCACTTAAATTCTTTACCATAAGTCTAGGCCTCCCTGGTAGTCTTTCTGCAGGTTGATTAAAGCGGTTCACCCAGACTACAGAAAATCCAAACACACTTGCTCCTGCAACGTCCCAAGCATTTGATGAGAAAAAGTTAGTTTTTTCAGGGACAATGCCTAATTTTCTTTCTACTAAACTATATACTTTTCGATCTGGTTTAAAAATGCCCACATCCTCTACTGAAAGAATGGCATCAAATAAATCTTCAAGATTGTTTGCATTCACAGCACTGTGAATCATATTCGGAGAACCATTTGAGAGAATAGCAATCTTTTGTCCTTGGTTTTTCATGCTTTTCAGAAGCTGCGGTACTTCGGTATAACAAGAAATTTCTAGATAGCTTGCGCAGAGTTCATCAAAACTATTTTCATGATCTATATCAAAATATTCCAATGAGTAGGATAATGCATCCTTTGTAATTTCCCAAAAATCAACGTGGATTCCCATCAAACTTCGTAGCCAAGTATACTCTAATTGCTTCCTTCTCCATAAATCAGAGACTCTTGAGGCATTTTTGCCCAATAGCTTTGAATTTTGATGACTGGCAGCATGTATGTCCAGTAGTGTCCCATAGGCATCGAAAACGTAGGCCTGCTGCTCTTTCATTTACGAGGATCTAATTGTGGGTCTAATACAGTTTCATCATGTAATATTTGAGTGATCTCTGATGGTGATTTGCCCTCATAATTAACTTTCTGTGGATTAGCTCCCCACCTCATTAATTCCTGTATAACTAATTCCTGTCTTTTTTGAGTTGCGTGGTGCAGGGCAGTATTTCCAAAAAAATCTGTTTCATCTACTTTTGATAGATTTTTTTCTAACAACCATCGAACTGTAGATCGTTGCCCTTCAGCTGAGGCAGCTTGCAAAGCAGTCGTTCCGTTGAGTAGCTCCACCGCGTCGGGATCCGCACTGGCTTCAAACAAAGCTTCGAGCACATTGATGTGACCACGTTTGGCAGCTAAAATCCATGGCGTTCCTCCATCACCGTGTGCATCAAGAACATTTATATTCGGATCAACTGATCTGTCTTTCAAAAAAATTCTAACTACATCAGCATGCCCATTTTCAGCAGCTCTATGCAATGCTGTGAGCCCAAATTGATCTGGATTTATTGGGCTTAATTTGGCATTAAGTAATTTTTTGACAATATTTACCTGTCCTTGAAGAGCAGCAAGATGGAGTGCATTCTGTCCCATATAATTTAAATGCTCCAATTCGGCTCCAGCGATGATTAATTGGTCAATAATCTGTTCATTTCCATTTAGCACAGCAATTAGTAAAGGGGTGTTTCCAAAAGGATCTTGTCTCTCAAGATCTAATGGCCGTTCCAACAGAATCGAGGTTAGTCGAGGTTGATGACTTCTGATTGCCAGAATTATTGGAGAAAGTCCTTGGATATTGGCCAGATTTGGATCAGCGCCAGACTCTAGTAGCGAGAAAACAGTTTCGTAATGTTCACCTATAATGGCCAATAGCAAAGGGGTATTCCCATCGTCATCTGATGCATCTAGATTAGCATCATATTTTTCAAATAAAGGTAATAATCCCACTTCTCCAATTGAAGACGCATACCTTAAGCCAGCACTGGCTGTGGCGCCCACAGCTAAAAGATTCTCTAAGACATCCTTTTGTCGATACAGAATTGCCTGTTCCAACACATTTCGGCCCAATTGATCTTTCATAGATGCTGATGCTTTCCAATCCAGCAGTGTTCTTACGATTCTTTCATGACCCTCTATTGCTGCTATTTGCAGAGGAGTTCTTTGCTGATGATCTTTAAAGTCAACATCAGTAAAGAATGGTAACAAGAAATTAATGATCTCTAAATCACCATGAAATGCCGCCCAATGAAGTGCATTCCAGCCTTCTTTATCTTTCTGTAAAAGTAACTTTGAATTTACTTGTAAAATCTTTTTGGTTGTTTCTAATGATCCACTTGAAATTGCTAAATTGAGTACGTTCCAACCCCGTAAGCTTTGGTGATTAACCTGAGCACCGTATTTAATTAGATTGGACAACATTTCTACATCACCTCTACCTGCTGCAAACATTATTGGAGAAAATCCTCTGACATCTGAAACGTTTACATCGACATTCTCTTTCAGAAGAACTGAAAGACGTTCATTGAATCCAAATTCTGCAGCAAAAATTATGTTTACAGCTTGTGGTCCAGGCTGTGACGCAAGAAAGTCAGCAATCTTTTTATGTCCAGCGGAAACAGCCATTATCCAAGCTGTCTGTCCATTTGTATTTTTGGCATGGGGAGCTATGTTTTGTTGAACCAGTTCTTGAACTAATTTGAAATTACCCTGAAATGCAGCTTCTCTCAATGCACTCTCTCTTGCACTAGTTGCCAATTGTGAATCTGGGGGCTGTTTTAAAAGTAGTTTTAGGATCGGAAGATTTTCTGAAAGCACTGCTAATTCTAGAGGAGTTACACCACTGTTACTTCGCGTATACGCACTTGCCCCATTATTTAGAAGAAGATCAACTGATTCAGCTTTTTGTGAAATTACAGCCAGATGAAGTGGTGTTATTTCCAATCTGTCTCCATGATTGACATTCAATCCCAAGGAGATTAAATACTTAATAGTATCAAAATGGCCCTCAATTGCAGCCATGTGTAGCGCAGTTCTTGAGTGAATCTTATCTGTATATCCAACCTGAATTGATGAGTTCTGCATAAGAAACTCTAGTATACTTTTATTTCCCCCTTTTGCAGCATACATCCATGCGTTAAATCCAGAGGCAGACTCGACTAGTGGATTTGCACCAGATCTAATCAAGAATTCCACATTCGCTTGTTTCCCAGTTGCAGCTGCTATCATTAGAGGTGATTTCCCATAAAGATTCATTGCTTCTAAGTACCCACCATATTGAAGTAGCAACTGTAAACTCTCTGTTCCCTCTTTTTCCGCTGCTAAGTGTAGCGGAGTATTAAAATTCACATCTTCATGATTAACTGGTGCTCCGGCTTCAACCAAGTTTTTGAGCTTTGCTTTGTAAACGCCTTTTCGCTCAAGTAAATGATGTAGAGCAGTCTTACCTAATTCATCTTGAATTGAGAGATCAGGTTTTTTTGCTAAAATTAAATTAAGCTGCTCAAGACTGCCAAATTTTGCAACTAACATAACCGTAGTCATTCCAGCAAAGGGGCCCGAGCCTCTTAAATCTCTCCAGTCCTCACTTTTGCTTATTAATTCCCCAACAGCATTAGAATTTTGTCGCAGTGCGACTAACCAGTTCTGCCAATCAATGTTCATCCCTGAAAGGATTTCATCCCGATTGGATTTTTCCGTCTCAGCACGAGAAATTGGGAGAATGTTTCCCCAACAAGAAATGAATAAAATAGCAGTTAGAAGAAGTCTGTGAGGAGTCAATTTTTACCCTCAAAAATTTCAGTTGCGTGGTGGGGATGTTTTTGTTGGCTTGTGTATATGATGGCTGATATTAAGCAAAATTCCAGTGCAGACCATTGCCATAATTAATGCGGATCCACCAGCACTGATGAAAGGTAGTGGCATACCTTTTGTGGGAAGCATTCCACAAACAACGAACAAGTTGATAATCACTTGTAGACTTAAAACTGAGGTGCATCCTGTAGCGAGATATTTGCCAAATTCATCTTGAGCATGCCAAGCGATCCAAAAACCTCTCCAGATAAAAATTCCGAAGAGTCCAACCAGTGCACACACCCAAAAAAAGCCTAATTCTTCTGACAAGATTGCAAATATAAAATCAGTATGTGCATCTGGAAGGAAGAATAATTTCTGTCTGCTTTCTCCAAGTCCCCGACCAAACCAACCACCAGTCCCAATCGCTATAAATGACTGTATTATTTGAAAACCTGAATCTAGAGGGTCTTCCCAGGGATCCAAAAATGCGAGAATCCTTCTCATGCGATAGGCCTGTGTCATTACCAGAACTACACCTAATGATGCCACTAAACTAATGCAAGTAATCAAGTGCCAAATTCGACATCCCCCAACGAAAAGCATAAGCAGCACTGTTGTTGAAAGCAATACCACTGTCCCAAAATCTGGCTGTAACAGAATCAAAAGCATGTAGAATCCGCTCACAAGCAGACACGGCCCGATGCCACGACTAAAAGACTGGATCATTGGTCTTTTCCGCTCCAGATATGAAGCGAGGTAAACTACTAGTACGACCTTCAAAAATTCTGCTGGCTGAATTCCGAAACCAGCCATTCGCAACCAGCGCCTGCCACCTTTTACTTCATGTCCAATTCCTGGAATCAGTACCATCACCATCATTGCTAACATAATTAGCATCATAAAAGGAAGCCAATCTTTCCATCTTTGGTAAGGTGTTAGGGTTGCCAGCGAAATGACTCCAAATCCCAAAATTACATGAACCAGATGTCTTTGAAGAAAATAGTAACTGTTGCTGTAGCGTAATCCTGCGTAAACCGCGCTTGTGCTGTAAATCATGATGGTGCCCCAAGCTAAAAGAAAAAGGAGTGCGCAGATCAGAATGGTATCAAAGTGAAACCTCCCGGTACGTTGCCAAAAACTTGTGGTTTGAATCCCTGAGGAAAATGAAATCATAATTTTTTTCTACGCTTTATCCCAAGTTTTTCCAAAAGGCAGCATGGCCAGGGCCTTGCTTATGTATAGATTTTGAAATTACTTGCTGCATTATGTTTTATCAGAATTTAAGATTTCTAAATTTTCCATAATTACCCTATTGTTCCTCAGTTCGAAAACTATGAAAATTAAGAAAAACTTAATCCTAAAAGTACTCCTTTCGGCAAGCTCTTGGATATCTCCAAAAGAGATCAGAGAGAAATTGAAAGTCAGTAAAGATCAAGGCCCAAAAGTAAAATCAATTCTCAGGAAATTAGTGATCAAAAAGTTAATTCTGCAAAAGGAGAACCTTTTTGCTCATAGTGACCTGCAAGGTGGACATCGTCATAAAAATAAAAAAAATTTTGAAAATCATAGATTTAAAAAGTATGAAAAGCCATCATTCAGAGAATACAAAATTTTTGAAGGTAGATTCATCGCTACCAATAAAGGCTTTGGTTTTGTCAATATTGGCAAGGCCAAGAGTGATGTGTTCATACCCCAGGGTGATCAGAATGGGGCTATGGATGGAGACTTGGTTGAGGTTCGAGCCTTCACAAAACCCGGTAAAAACCGCTCTCGAGGATACATCCAGAAAATACTTCAACGTTCAACCAGCAAAATGTTGGCAAGATTAGTTCGTGGGCAGCGTACTACTTTAGCGATTCCAATTAATCAGAGAAATGGAGTTCCCCCTTTAGTTATTCTTAAAGATGATGACCAACCAAATATCGAGTCAGGAACTTTAGTTGAGGTAGAGTTGCTCTCACAACTTGAGAATGACAACGAGCTATATGCAAAGGTCCTACAACCTGTCAGCAAGGAAATTCGTGGAAATCTAGGCTTTAATCTAATCCTAACAGAAAATCAGATTCGATCTGAATTTCCAATTGAAACTCAGGAAGAAGCCAAAGCTTTCTCTAATCGAGTAATTTATGATGCTTCTACATCTAGAGTTGACCAAAGAGATTTGGGATTTGTCACCATAGATGGAATAAAAGCACAGGATTTTGACGACGCAGTTTTTGCTAAATCAAACGAAGACGGTTCTTGGAGGGTATATGTAGCGATTGCAGACGTCGCGCACTACGTCCGACCAGGTAGTGCTATTGATCAGGAGGCATATCTGAGAGGAACAAGTGTTTACTTCCCAACTCACGCGATTCCGATGCTACCAGAAAACCTTTCAAACAATCTGTGCAGTTTAAAGCCTGATGTCAACAGGCTTACCTTGACCTGCGAAATGCTAATCGATTCCGCTGGCTGGGTACAAAGTTACCGAATTTACGAAAGTATTATTAGAAGCCGAGCTCGTTTAATTTATGAAGATGTAGCTGAATTTCTGGATACCGGCCTAACTAGAACAATAAGAAATAAAGAGATTTTAGACAGCTTGATAGTAATGAATGATGTTGCAAGGGCCCTTGAGGTGAAGAGAACTAAAAGAGGTGCAATTAATTTTAATTTCGAAGAGCAAAATATTGAATTAGATGATCAAAATCAGATGGTTAGCATTTCAAAAAAATTCTCTTCTTCGTCAATGAAACTGATTGAACAGTTCATGCTTGAAGCTAATGAAATTGTAGCAAAACACTGCTCAGGGAATCGGCTATCAGCATTGTACAGAGTTCATAGTTCACCTGATCTCTCGAGGCTAGAACGATTAAAAATGGTTTTTCAACGTTTCAATATTCCAGTTCCCCCAAATTCACTAATTGATTCGGGTCAATTCAACAAAGTCTTAGAATCAATTGAAAAATTAACAAACAAAAATCAACTACAGATTATTTTGTTAAGGAGTATGGCTTTAGCAACTTACGAGACCACTAATCAAGGACATTTTGGACTAGGTGCAAAATACTACTCCCATTTTACTTCGCCGATCCGACGATATCCAGATTTAGTCACTCACAGGGCTCTAAAACACGAACTACACGCAAAACTAGGCATAAACCCCTCTCCAAACTCAAATACATCTGTGCTAATGGCTGAATATCTTTCTGAACAGGAAAGAAGGGCTGAGAAAGCTGAATTAGAGAGTGTTAGTTTATTAAAGGTCAACTTTATGGAAAAATTTATTGGCCAGACTATGGAAGGAAAAATTCTTTCTATTGAAAATAATGGATTCTGCATTGAAATACTCCCATACCATATTGATTGGTATTTACCCATTGAAACACTGAAAGATGATAACTATATTTTTGATGAAATAAATTTGGTGCTTCAAGGCCGTAGAACAAAAAGACTTATCGAGGCTGGAAATCGATTAGAACTTCGATTAACAAGGACTGATACACTTCATCGTCTAATGGAATTTGACATTATAGGTTTTCCACCAAAAACGCTTACTTCAATGGATTAAAAATATGGACAGGCGAACCTATGTCCTATCAACACATCCCGGATGCATTGAAGCAAATTACGTTGAAAAGCGTGGAGCCGAAATTAATCTCTTAACCAGGCTGGATAGCCAATTTTTTTTACTCAAGAAAAATGGAACTGAAACTGAAGAGGCAGTTCTTGAAAGATTTGAAAAAAACGTCAATGACTACGTAAATTCTAATTCAATTAAGGATAATAGAATTATTTTTTTGCTTCCCTCTGAAGAAGTTACATTTAGAACTTTAGTATTTCCGTTTCAGGACATTAGAAAAATTAAGCAAGTTCTCCCATTCGAACTTGGAAATGAAATTTTAGGCCATCTTGAAGATTATCATTACACGTACCAAATCAAACTAACTGATTATGGCCAAGCAAAAGCACTGATTCAGTTGGTTTCCAAAGCCAAAAGAAACTTTCTGGTTGATTTCTGTGCAAAGAAGGGGTGGGAAATTCAGGGAGTTTTAAGTTCTGCGAATTTTCTTGCTGGATTACTTCCACATGATTGGAAAGTTGGTAAGTGTTTTCAGGTTTACGTAGGGGTTGATGAGTGCTTTATTTCAGCGCTTCATGAGGGCGATCTGATGACGGTAAAGTCCTTCCCAAACCGTATTTTTGAAGTTGTCGAAAATTATTACAACCAAAGTGATGAACAAAATGCCGTTGCACTAAAAGAAAAACTCGCTGACAACACCGAAAATTTGAGACCAATTAAGAATGAATTAGTGTGGCTTTGCTCACAGATTAACTTGTTTCTGAAAAGTAATGTGGAAGATTACTCAACTGTTTCAATTTCTTTCCACGGTGTGTTTGCAGGTTTGTTTGATTGGCAGAATCGGAAAGTCTTGTTAAAAACGAAACAAGTTGATCAACAAAAAATTTTAGACGGAGCAGACTCACAAACTTCACAAAAACAGTTTCAAAGTAGCAACGCTGTTGAGTCAAAAGTAACGGATACTCAGCAGTCTCAAAATGTAGCCGATAGCAAATTTCGAATACGAGGAACTAACGAGCCTTCGGATCGGAATCCTTGGGGTATTTTAGGTGACATGCCAAAGCGTTTCCCTAATTTTCTAGATCGGCATCCATTGTCCCACTTTTCCCAGGGAACACCCATCCAGCGGTTTGCAAAGCAAAACCGGCTTGGGCTTGCTGCAATCATTTTACTTTCAATGATTTTTCTTGGGTCACTTGGTGGAAATATCTTTCTCCAAGTTAAAATAAAGCAGCAGCTCATCACTCGTTTAGACTACCAATTGCAACAACAGATTTTACAAATTCTACCGAATTCAGGTCTTAAAGCAGACGAGGCAATCAGTCATTTAAAAAATTTAATAACAAAACGAAGGCAGATACTACATTTAAGCAGAAATTTTGCAGATCGAGGCTATATTAGCTTAAAATTTTTAGAGAACCTTACTAATTTGATGAAGCCAAACACAAAATCAATTTTGGAAAGAATAGAATTCTCATCTGATAGGTTCTCTATGAACGGAGCAATTGATAGCTATGAGAATTTACAAAAATTGAAGAGTAAATTACAAATCTTTCCTAAATTTAAAGAAAAAAAAATTATCGAGAGCAATCGAAAAAGCCAAGATGGTATACTTTATCGAATTACCATCGATCTCTAGTCACGAATAACTTGTTTCTGAATTAAATAAATTATAACCAAAGAAGATATTGCAAAGATTATCTTCGTAAGTTTAACGAGAGAAAACGGCTATGTTTGAAGTTAGTCTAGAAAATGAATTCATCAACGAACTTTCCCAAGGAAGTCGGAGTTGGTTGGCCAAAGCAATAGGCGTTGTCATTCTAGCTGATGGCCAAGTGGACAATGAGGAATTGATTTCTCTGCGAGCTGCAATAAGTTTTCTTGAAGATGAGAGTGAGATTGTGGAATTAGTAACGGCTGTTAAATCAAGATCTAAACTTGATTTGGGACGAATTGACGAGAGGATGGACAGAGCTGCCACAATATACTTTTATTTGGCCACTGTGATCACAATCAATGGAAGGGTGACTCGGGAGGAAGCAGATCTCTTCAAGGGTATTGCTGGTAAATTAGGATTGCCACCTGAATATGCGAAGTCGGTACTTCAGTGGGCATCAGATGTCATGAAACTTAATAAACAGCGCAATCAACTTATTAAGGCGGCTAAAGAGCTTCGTCCTCAATATTATTGACAACTGCTTGTACAGAGTCTGGGTACGAACGATTGTGTATGATATGAACTTATGTTTTGGTCGGGGGATAGCTGTCCCGCAGACATCTTACCGGCGATACCGTTTTCGATTTTCTTGGCACATGAAATTTTCAACTTTTTTTAGGGAGGAGTTGAAAACCAAGATTAGCCTGCGGTTAGCTATTTAGAATCTAATTTAGCACCTAACAATTCTTTAGGTGCTAAAGTTGCTATTATCATAGCATAGCCTTTTTCATTTTTACAAGAGTTTTGTGCAACTGCACAGGATTTTGCAGAATTTCATGTTTATTCTACGGAAGTGCCTTATCGAGAATTGAATGGCAAGACATCATCTACATTTTCGTAATCACTCCATTGCTCCCCACCAACAACTGAACGCGTGTGAACCTGCTGTGGCGGTAAGATCTCAATTTGTCGGCCTTTAGCTAAAAACTGATTGATTGCAGCTTGAACTTCTTTTCTTTGAGATTCTTTTCGCTGCTGTTCTTCTAATAAATTATCTTCAAGTTCTATTCTTTCATGAGCATTTTGTGGCATGTGTCCCTTTCAAAAAGCAAAGTTTATTTATTGCTAAATCAACATTGAGATAGCAAATTATTTTTTACCATCATTTGCTGCAAGTGGACTGCCAGACATTTTATTTAATAATATTTAATAATTTCAGTTATTTGTGATAAAAAAATATGCTTGCTTATTTAAAAAAATAATTTTCTCATTTTTTGAATAATAGAGAATTTGTTTTTCTCATTGTTAAACAAGCAGAAGTGATTTTAGTTTTCGACAATTAAGATATCCCAAAAAATCTTAGCAGCTTCAACAAATTCATTGTCCTCCAACTTTTCAGAAATTTCTTTCTCTGATGAATTTGAGATTCCTTGAACTAATTGAGGAAGAAACGGAGACTGATGAGTGAATATCGCCTGGAAACTATAAAAATTTTTCAGAACAGCATAAGTGTCTGTCTGAATCAAAGGCTTTGCACACCGAAAAAACTCTGCTAATAAAAGTTCTGTCTCTGGCGCAAACGAATGCCCTTTCTTCAATTCACTAGCGGGAAATGGATGTTCTTTTAAACCGAGTAGAATCCAGGAAAACCAACCTTGAGCGTGCTGTTGAATTAGTAAGTCCTGCCACTGGCAATAAGTTCGATAAAGTGATTTATCTGAACGGAGTTGTGCTTGATACCAAATACGATATTCATCTTCAAGTTTTTGAATCTGAGCATTTCTTACATGATTCCAAGCTACCAAATATTGTTGTTCCACCCCCTCAAGCATTAATTTGAATTTTTGAGCAATCTCACTCTGAAACCAAGTCGGCTCAATAGGTAAATTGGCAATTGCATTCAGAGCACTCACTATGGGAGGTAGCAAATCAAGAAGTTGTTCCTCCAACATTTTAAGGGTAGTATCGTCGGTCTGTGAGGCTTGAGGCTGGTTTCGAAGTAGTAACTCCCGCCAGTCAAACATGAGTTTCTGCATCAGAAAAAATCCTTTGGAACTGCTGTAGACCAGCAAGAATTCCATCCATCGATTGAGGAACCTGCAACATTTCCAAAGTTGTTTCTGGTTGAAATCTTAAAGGGGAATTTGGCTCACTCAACCATTCTACCAATGCATCAAGTTTCATTTTTGTGGTGGGAAGTATTTGTAGTCTAAGTTTGTTTTGCTTGTATTCAATTGCTGGCACTCCAAAACGCTGCCCCCAGCAGCGTACTTGTGCTTCCTTGAAAAGATTTAAAACCGATTCAGGAATGTTCCCAAATCGGTTTTCAATACCTGCCCTAAGTTCCCACAGTTGATCTATCTCTTGAATCGAAGACAAGTGTTTATAGAGAGCCAGTCGTTGACTAGTGCTTTTGATAAAGTTTTCGGGAATTTTTTCCTCCAAAAAGCTTATCTGCACTTTCATTTCCTCAAGAGAAACAAGCGTAGCTTGCTCAATTCTTCTAACTGCCCGGTCAATCATTTGCGTGTATAGCTCAAGCCCAACGCTAGCAATGTGGCCAGATTGTTCCGATCCAAGTAAATTTCCAGCACCTCTAAGTTCTAGGTCTCTGGAAGCGACCTTAAAACCAGCCCCCAAATCATTGAGTTCCTGCAAAACCTTTAGTCTCTCCTGAGCCACGTTGGATAGTATCTTCTCCTGAGGAACGAGTAAATATGCATAAGCTTGTACATTACTCCGTCCCACTCTTCCACGTAGCTGATAAAGCTGAGACAGCCCAAATTGATCAGCATTATTAATAATGATTGTATTTGCTCTTGGAATATCAAGGCCAGACTCAATGATTGTCGTAGCGACCAATACGTCATACTGCCCATCCATAAAGTCGAGCATCAAGCGTTCCAGTTGACTCTCTCCCATCTGTCCGTGACCTACCCCAATACGAACATTGGGCAGGATATCCTTTAAGTAGTTACCATACTGAAATATTGACTCGACTCGATTATGTACAACATAAACCTGACCGCCTCGACGAATCTCTCTGCTGACCGCTTCTTGGATAATATAGTCGTTTGATTTCAGAAGTCTGGTCCGCACGGCCATTCGATCAGCTGGAGCCGTATTGATGATACTCAGATCCCTGATACCAGTTAGAGACATATGAAGAGTTCTGGGAATTGGTGTTGCGGACATGGTTAGTACATCCACTTCAGCCCTAAACTGCTTGATTCTTTCCTTATGCTTAACCCCAAAACGTTGTTCTTCATCCACAACTAACAACCCTAAATCTTTAAACTCTACATCCTTTGAAAGTAGTCGATGGGTACCAATTAAGATATCTACCATGCCTTTCCGAAGGCCCAGCAGTATCTCCTTCTGTTCCCCAAGACTTCTAAATCGGCTAATTACCTCAACTTTAGCAGCTGAGGATTCGAATCTTTTTGAAAAAGAGACATGATGTTGTTGGGCTAAAATTGTAGTCGGAACCAATATAGCCACCTGCTTTCCAGCACAAATCGCCTTGAAAGTAGCTCTCATCGCAACTTCGGTCTTACCAAAGCCCACATCTCCGCAGATCAAGCGGTCCATTGGCAGTTCAGATTCCATATCCGACTTTACATGTCCAATCACTTCATTCTGATCAGGAGTTTCTTCATAAGGAAAGCTCAATTCAAATTCTCGCATTTCAGCGTCGTCCTTTGGAAAAGAGAACCCCTTCTTAGCCTTGCGAGCAGCATAGATTTCCGTTAATTCTTCTGCAATATCTTCTACAGCTTTAGCAACCTTGCTGCGCGTCTTTATCCATGCTTTGTCTCCGAGCTTATTTAATTTCGGAGAATGACCATCTGCGTTGACATATTTCTGAACAAGATGAAATTTCTGGACAGGAACATAAACTTTCTCATTTCGAGCATACTCCAAGACCATAAAATCAGAATCAGATTTGCCTACTGGTATTTTGGTCAAACCCATATACCGTCCAATCCCGTAATCTAGATGTACAACATGGTCTTCCTCATTCAGATCCTCTAGAGAGTTGCCAACTGCTTGAATTTGGGCTCGATTTAAGCGTCTCTGTCGGTTCTTCTGACCAAAAATCTCCTCTTCCGTCAATAAGACAAAAGCAGGTTGACCTGACCCCTCTATCCAGCGGAATCCTGCAGAAAGGGGCCCAACAAATATTGGCAAAGCACCCTGATTATTTACTGGTTCATTCTTTGAGTCCATCCATTGAAGCCACGGGAAAGTCTTTGAATCCAGTTCCCCTTTGGCCACCATAGCTTCAATTCCTAGATCACCAAGGAGTTGACGGAAATGATCTGCAGCCGTTTGGCTCTTGGCATTTAGGAAAATCGGAGCACCCTTTGAACTCCACTCATGCATTAAATTGATTACATGTCCGACTGCAGACACAGCACCAGCCTTTTCAAAGCTCTGACGCAAACCCCGATTATCAATTGTATTGAACAAGGTTGACGGCCCGAAAAACAACTCATCATCTTCATTCTTACGCTGCTGAAAACACCGTAATCGAACACGCTGGTCCATCTCTGTCTGAAACTGTCTATGGTCTATATACATTGCCTCTGGAGGTACTGTAAGATTGCCCTGCTGCACACTCATCTCATATTCCATAAATACTTCATCGTAGAAGTGTTTCGCGCGCTCAGCAATTTTGGATGCTTCATCCATGACGATACATACATCTTCTGGCAGGTAATCCAACAGGGTGTCTAAATCCTCATAAAACAACGGAATTAAAGATTCTATGCCGGGGAAGAACTGCGCATCTTGAAGACGTTTGCGCATGTGTTGCCGCAAATTCTCTGCAACTTGATCACGGTATTTGCTTAATTGTTGTCGTGCAAACTGGCGGTGTTTCTCACTGTAAAGAACTTCTTTCACGGGCAGAATTATCAAAGACTCTAACTCAGCAGTTTCAGTGAGTTGGGTATCAATTTGAAAATGTTGAATCGTGTATAGGCGATCTTGTCTCCAACCAAGTCGCATAGGCTTTTCAAATTCAGCCAAGAAGAGATCGATCATTTCTCCGTGTGTACTAAATTCCCCTTTTTCCTCTACCCGATCTACCTGAACATATCCCATCTCAGGCAGAATTCGCAGCAGACTCTCCATTGAAACAATGTCACCTACTTCCAGCAGCCGCCTTGCTTCAATAAACTCTTCTTTGGGCATCAGTTTCTGCATGAGGGCCTGAGGGGTTGTGATCAAGCAACGAACTTTGCCAGATAAGAGTGCCTCAAGAGTCGACAGCCTCCTCCCAACAAGTTCCCTATGTGGTGAAAAGTTGTCGTAAGGCAGAGTATCCCACTGAGGAAACAGGTGAACACCTTCCTGACCCAGAAACCATTTTAGATCCTCCTGAAGTTGTTCGGCTTTCTCATAAGATTCAGCAATTAGGACCATCATTGAGGAAAGTTTTCGGATCACTTCAGATAGCAACATGGTTTTTGAGGTACCGCGAAGGCCATACCAATTGGTGCAACGGCTTTCACTGGTCAACTGTCGAACTGCTTTTTTTGGAGAAGAATTCATGAAGGAAAAAGTTCCTCAAATTGGTGGCGTTTCCAGAGGTAAGGGGCATCAATGATGGTCCCAGGTTTTTCAGCGTTTTCTAAAAGATTCAGGCAATCCACAAGAATCTGCAATTGCTGGTTTCGATTTTCAACTTCACCAAGAGCGTGACCAAAGGGATAGCGAAGGTGATAGGATCTCGGAAGGAATAGTCGTTCCGAGATACTTCGCATGATCGTGATGCTCACGGTTGAGATTCCTGCTGCTTCTAAATTTCTTTGTATCAGACCAACCGTCTGATTACATAGTCCTCAAGCTGGCACGAGAAGCGCCAAATCTGTGTGTTCATCCCGTAAGCGATCCGCCAGTTCTCTTGCAGTTTGATGAAGTAATGTTGGTAGGTGAGGACCAGTGATGTGTCCCATTAACGAGTAATGGTTGTTGGCAAGAGCACCAATTTTTCCAAAATTTCTTAATTCACAAAGTCGCTCCAAGGGAAAAATAAGGTTCCAATCTCTTTCTGCATCCGAGTGATCATAGTAATTATGAGTGATCTTCCATTTATTTTGATCAGAGTTTAAAGGAATTGTACGGAGGGTGGGGTCCCCGTTACAGTCACTCGTATCAAAAGGGGGGTCTGTATTGAGATGAAGCCCTCCCGAAGTGATCAAACACAGCTGGGATTCTTTAGTGGGCTTCTGAAGGGGCGTCCAAGGTCCAGTATTGAACTCAAACTCCCTATGGTTTTTTGCCCATAGTTCACGGACCTTTGAACTCTTGAATAATTGAAGCGAAAGGAAGGACAAAATCTGTGCGATCACTCGAAAACTAGAATAAAAATTAATAGTAGCAGCGTAGGCGGAGATAAGCAGAATTAATTCTATCTTCAGGTTCCAAATGGAATCCAGCGTTCGTTGGGGAGAATTGTTCTTTGAAGGAATTGTGTTGGCGACCCCTGTTATTCAAATCACAAGTGACAGTTACCAAATGCTCCGTCTCGCCCTGTTTACACTTCAAGGTCTTTCCTTCCAGAAGGAATTCACTTGTGATCGTAGTCCAGAAATCACTTATTTCACAAATCCAGTCACCCTGTTTCCAGATAGTTCCCGCTTCCCGAACAGAAAAAACTTCGTGGGATAGTCCGTAACCTTCCGCAAAGACTACCACATCCCATTTAAAGAAATCTGCCTTCAAGACGTTAACCGTGGCAAGCAGGAGTATGTAAAGACTAATTCCCCTTTTCCAAAACATTGAAGCAACTCTTTATTAAAGAATCCCATTCCCCCGGGAACAGTAAAGTTTGCAAAAGAGCCAAGTCTGATTGACCAATGCTATGCACTTGATTGTGAATTGATCTAGCACCCTTCTGATAACCATAGGTCTCCATAATAGCATCACGATTTGTATCTCCCTGACTGACTCCAGATGATTTATCCCATTCGAGCACTCTCTCACGAAAAATGATTTGAATTCCGCTTAAGCGCTCTCGTAGATCTACCCACACAAATGCGTGAATATCAGGGTCATCACACGCAAAGCTCACTTTCCGCACCCCATTATCCCACTCCTCGGTCTTACTACTTTTAACAAGATATAATTCCATCATGATGCGCTTACTTGATGGTGTTCAACCCTTGCGACTCAGCCAAGGCTTCGTCAGACTGTTTTGAGATTAGTAACAGTTGAGTCATCCTCAGCTGTGCAAAGAACATCTCACATCTAAAATCCTCCCTTCCGAAAAATGCTAAAGCCATGGGAATATTGCGTAATGAATTCAGTTGGTCAAAGAGTCGAAATGAGACGTTTCAAAGTTGCCCTAGGCGTTACTGGTTTCATTATTATGGTTCTTGGGGGGGTTGGGATTGGCAATCTGATTCCAGAACCAGACAAATATATGTACTTAAACAGCTTCATAATCGATTTGCCTGGATAGGTGTCAAGGTTCACAAAGTTCTTGAGGAACTTCTGCATCAGCTAAAGAAATCAAAATCGCTCCCAAGCTACCAGAGCGTAGCTGAAAATCTCCAAAATCGGTTACGTCAGGATTAAAGAGACTCAAGAGATGCAAATTATCGGGTTCGGCCCAAGCGATTTATGGGATTGGTTGAACATGAATACCAATTGCCCGTCAATAATGAGGAATGGCGTGCCTTAGCCCATCAAGCTCAAACCTGCGTGAAGAATTTTTATCAACTTCCTCTACTCAATCAATTAAAAAATCTAGACCCTTCCGAATGGTTAGAACTTGAGGAGTTGAACTCATTTCAAATAGATGGATGCAAAATTTGGGTTTCTCTTGATGCCTGCTATCGCAGTGATAGTCAAATTGTTCTACTGGATTGGAAAACTGGCAAATCGGAAAAAGCAGACCATTCGCTGCAGAT
>MDTD01135517.1_pt1 | contig 23402 bp, 19 predicted proteins | sample 811221 | NCBI WGS metagenome assembly MDTD01 (sample SAMN05326646, study PRJNA326480) | marine metagenome | isolation source: seawater | place: Pacific Ocean: South West | collected 2011 | reverse complement strand
CGACTCAATTCAATGAACTGAACCTCAACCACATACTGACCCTCAGCAGCAAGCAAGGCATTGAACATCAATTCAATTCGACGCATGCCTTCGACGGTAATCAACTCTTGTACGCTGGAGTACGATTTTCCAGAGCCCGGAAGTCCGTCCCAAATCTCTATCCCTGTTTTAATGCTTATGTCGCGTTTTCCCATGTTTAACCGTCCACCCCAGGAATCCAACCGATGACATGTCGAGTGATCCTGATTCCCGCTTTGATCACGAATGCAGCCAAAAGGATTGTCAGGCACTCGTTAAACGGTATAGCCTGATTGACGAAGGCGTAACTGTCTTTGAAAGTGTTCAGGACGGCGACGATATCAAAACGGTTATCTGTGATAAAACCGTTGAGGATCGAATCAACGACATACATGACCCGATCGATGATCCAGTCGTATATCCAAATCAACGCTTCGATCAACCAGTTGACCATGACTTACAAATTCCTGAGCGTGTCTAATACATGACCGATTCCCCAAACGCCCACTAAGCCAGAGAGCAGGCCACGCACAATAAGACGTATGCTGTTGATCCATGAAAACACAGGATTGCTTATGTCCCATGTCCGTTTATCAATTGGAATTTGCTGGCTGTAATATGAACCGTCAGGCATGGGGAAGCTAAGCGTAAAATCCAACACGGAGTTAGAGCCATTCCACGCAAGGCCGCTATCGTCAACCAAATCATTCAAACGGTTTTGAAGTCCCGTCATGTCACTGGTTTCACCAAGTGGTGTGCCGTATATACAAGTAGATAATGCAATCAAGCGGTTCGGTTGGAACGTCTGAGAATTGCTTCTTCGTATAAAGGTTTGATCAGGTAACGATAATCGCCTGCAAAGCCTTGTCGTTTGAGTGCATCGACTGCAGCATCAATCCCATATTCAGCAAGCAATGCTTCAAGAACACAGCTTGAATCGTTTCGAGATGGATCATCACTATGCCATTGGCCGGAGTTTACGTGATCGTCAATGACCTTATTGATGATTGGTTTAAATCGTTTCATGCTTATTTCGCTCCACTTAGAAAATTTTGTGTCGATTCCATCATTACGATAGTTCAATCATCCGAACATTTTTGGCTTGGATGAGGATTCGTCGTCCGTCTTGGTGTTCAAGAATTAACATGCCATGCATGCTATGTGGAAATGCATCTTTGAATGATGCAGAATCTGTGAATCCTATGATTCGGACATTCTCAAAACATTGGCTGCTTCCGACATGTATCGTTGCTGATGTGTTTTTGTCCAGAATGCCAGTGAGAGTGATGTTGCGTGGTGTTTCTTTGCCTTTAGATTGACTAACAATCCAACTCATGAATTTAAAGAACAGTGTCAACACGATAATGCTGACGACAATAGGGCCGACAATACTAATTGTTTGCTCAAATGGATGCATTTGTTTACCCGCGTATGTGATGGAATTGGAATGGCCGACATGGATTATCTTACATTAGTTTTGTGGATAGATATGCTACAATGTGTCGGTTCATTGCCCCACGGAGATTGATATGACACAGGGACGTTCACAACTTTCACAAAGCCTTGATGAATTACAGCAGACGTTGGCTGCCTTGCCTCAGATCGATGAGGTGATGGGGCAGGTGATTGATCGTATTGCCGGCTGCTTGACTTCGGGGTGCAAGGTGCTTGCCTGTGGCAATGGGGGCAGTGCTGCCGACGCGGGGCATTTGACCACGGAATTGGTTTGCCGATTTTGTGATGATCGTGATCCGTATCCGGCGATTTGCTTAAACGCGCTGGGTAGTGACTTAACGGCGATCAGCAATGACTACGGCTACGACGAATCCTTTGCCCGGCAGGTGCGTGCGTTTGGTAAAGCCGGTGATGTGCTGATCGTGTTTACCACCAGTGGCAATTCACAGAACATCGTCCGTGCTTTGGAAGAAGCCAAAAAGCAGGGCGTCTTTTCCATTGCGTTTCTGGGTAAAGGCGGAGGCAAGTGCAAGGACATGGCGGATATCGACGTCATCGTCCCCGGCACAACAACCACCGCGCGGATTCAGGAAGTGCATCACTTTCTGCTGCACGTGATCTGCGAAGGCATCGAACCATATCTCAAGAAATAAGTCGATGACTGCGAAGTTTCAGCAACACGTAGTGTTGCAGCTATTTTTTCTATGTCTATCAATGTGACAGTTGGTTTATCGCTGCATTTATATGATTTCGATTTATGGTGTCAGTTCGATGCGCGTGCGCTGGGTCACGGGTAATGTGATCACTGCCCATGCTCGGTTGGGTGCATGTTTAATCTGTACGTCGACCCCTTGAACCGAACTGGTTAATTGCGTCACATCACTGGCAACAGGGATGGTGACGCGGACGAAACGCTCATGTAGATCACTCAAGGAGGGGTTGGTGATCACGGTATAGCTGCCATCGTCATGCGCGGCTGCTGCAGCATAAATGCCTTTGAGCGGTGCGTCGGTGTCACTGGCAGGTGTCAGTGACAGTTCGATGCGTTTGCCATTTCGGTGACAGAGATTCAGATAGTCATCAAAGATGTGATAGGCCGGTCGCGGGATGCCCTTGTCGTCAATGAGGCTGAAGGGTTGGTTGTTGCCCCCGGAGTGAAAGACACTGATGTCTGTCTGGTCGTTTGTCAGCAATCTTGAGATGGCGATGCTGAGCATGTCAGCTTGTATTGCCGGTGTGTTGACAGGGGGTGCGGTGAACCACTGGGCATTGTGCCAGACAAATCCCATTTCGTTGGAGTAGATGGGCAGTTTCAGTCCCAGTGCCATGAGTTCGCCTTCGGCCAATCCGTAGGGTAGGTCCCATAGCGGACTCTTGCCGGCATAGGGATGGAAGGCAAAAACATCGACTTTCTGCAGGACACCGCCTTGAACAATTTCGTGGATGAACTTGCTTTGGAACCCTGCCATGCCGGTACTGAAGATTTTTGCGGTGGGGTCCAATCGGCGAATGGTGGCGATGGTGGCCAAGCACCAGTCGATGTATTCCTGGGCGCTACCTCGCCAGTATTTCTGGCTGTCTGCTTCGTTCCACAGTTCATAGGCATCAATGCGGTCACCATATTTTTTGAGAATGTGTTCGACGATCTGTTGATACTTCTGTGGGTCGGCAGCGGCGCTGCTGGCGCGATGGGCGGCGACCGCTTCGGTATAACGATTGGGGATGGCGGCCCATTGCGGCGTGCCTTCGAGAATCAGTTCCAGATGCGAGTTCATTTTCAGGAGGGCTTCAAACCGCTTGTCGAGTTTCTCAAATCGTCTGGGATCTTCCGGTGGGCCGGCATACTGAGTCCGGGCGCTGGAGCGGATACTCGACCAACGCTGGGAATACTTGGCGGGTACGCTTGGCGTGTCGGTGCTATTGGGAATGGTGTGTCTTAAACTCACACCCAGTCCCAGTCGCCAGGGACGCAACACCGGTTGCGGTGTTTCCAGTTGCATGGCATCAAAATACAACGTCTCACGACCGGGGTTGTGCAGCGTTAGCGTGTTCACGTTTTCCCAAATGTCATCAGGCAGATAGACCAGACGATGAATCTCTACGGGTTGATCGGCATAGCTGGGGGCAGAAAAATTGCCCTGGCCGCTGACATCCACATAAACAAACAGTTCATTGTGCAGGACATGGTTGTTGATACTGATCTGTAAGCCCACACCGTTGACATCATAGGCCGCGCGATAGCGAAGAAGCGTCGCCTCATTGGCTTTGGCGGGGAGCTTGAGTTGCACACTGCTGCCAGGCCCAAGTTCCTGCGGGAGAGTATCCGTGACTTGCTGTTGTTTACGTGTGACCGCTTTGCCAAGCTCACGACCGGAGCCATCGAACTTGCCCCATGTGGCGAAGACTTGGCCATCACTTGGTTGCACCGAGCCTGCGGTGAAACGCGATTGCAACGGCTTGGGTGAGGGCATGTCCTGTGGGATGGCAGGATGCAGGTATTCGTCGAGATTGATGACGTGGTGTTTGATGTCATGAGCAAGGTTGGCAATGGCAATGACAGTCTGATCCGCCGCGTTCCACCAGTTGACTTTCTGAACGCCGGTGTAATTGCCTGACAGGCAGTGAATACTCACACGTCCCTTGAACCGGGAGACGAACATCTGCGGGATCACATCCTTGGCATCAACACGCTGCGAACGGATCAGCGGGAAGAACTCGGCGGTTTCATTGTTCTCGGTGTGGGGGATCGTCCATAAACTCGGTAATGCGTTTTCGGGCAATTGCACTGCGACCTTCATATACCGTTCAAACAGCGGCGTGATACTGTGTCGGACACCCTGGTCATGACGTTTGGGGTCAAAGATATACTTGATCCCCAGGTAACGATTCAGATCATTGGTCTGCCATGCGAATTTAGGGGACGGCGGGTCCATCGTCCATGTCTGATCGGGCTTTTGCTTGACGTAGATCAGGAAGGGGACAAGGCTGCTGAGGTTCACGAGGACGCCGCCTTCATCTGCATACTTTCGCAGAGACTTGATGGCGATTTTGGGGATGGTGCAGCCGTCCATATACAAGGCGTCAAATTGACTGGCAGAAAAACGTGACGGATCATTGAGTTGTTCTGCGGTGACGCGTGTTGTATGAATGCCAGCCTGTTTAAGGACACTGGCCACATGCGTCAGATGTTCAGGTGATAATGAAAAGCGTTGTTCGCTGGTTCCTTTGATCGGGTCCCATATTGCAACACGAGGTTGGGCAAACACGTTGCTCCCAAACAGTGACAAAAGTAACGACGTACAGACAATCCATCGATTCAAAATAGACATGTTCACTTCACCTGTTGTTTTAAAAATTAATACGAAAAAATGTACCAGTTATTGACTTTGGCTTCATGGGAAAGGAGATACTCACGGGTCCGATTGATCACGTGTCCATCGTGCATCAGTACGTTGGCAGAGGAACTGTTGTGACGATAGGCCGTCCCAAAGCCTGTTCCCTCTTCACCGGCATAGTAGTTTGCGGTCCAATAGTTCAAATTGATTTGCCTTAGACCATCAGTCATGAAAATGCGGTTACTCACATTCCTGATGTCGGTGGTGCGCAGGGTGATGGCAGGAATATTCTTGGCATTGTATTCAGACCCGATGTTGGTCCAGTCAGCTTTGTACAACTGATCGTTCATGCCATAGGAGGCCCACATGTTGGTTTCTTTCAGGCTTTGGACAACGGTTCGCAACGCATAGGTGGCTGAAGGACATACATGCTCCACCGGCCAGCGACCAATGAGACTCTGCATGGACCCGCCGGTAATCCCGAAATTGCTGCGGAACATCGGATTGGCGTACCAGGCAACCGCGTAGAAATCATTGTTTTTAAAATCACGACGCATGAAAACAGGTACGAAATAATCATGGTTGTCGGCCTGATAGACTTGGTTGGCCACGGCCAGATTTTTGAGGGTGACCATGCATTTAACCTGCCGGGCCGATTCGCGTGCTTTGCCCAGGGCAGGCAAGAGAATCGCTATCAGCAGTGAAACAATCGAGATCACCACAAGCAGCTCAATGAGCGTAAAGGCAAAGTGGTGACGGGGATGAATACAATGCGATATCATGATCTGTCTCCTGATTAACAGATTCGCTCAATAGTCTCTTTTCCTATGACATCTAATCAGACGGCACGAGCAGTCTGAGCTTCGACCAACGTCGATTTGAGTTTCCTGGCCCGAATTTTCCGAGCAGGTGAAGCAATCTTCCTGAGCAATAACGACACTGCGGATTGCCCCATCTCTTCCAATGGCAACACGGCACTGGTGATCGAAGTTCCCATGAAGCTGAACACATCATCACCAATGGCCACAATGGACAATTCCTTGGGGACACTGATGCCGCACAACGCCGCTGCATACATCATCGCCTGTGCTTCCCATGGCGAATAGGTCACGATGGCGGTGGGGCGTTTCTTGAGCGACTTGAGCCAGCGACACATCTGCTCATGTGTCTGGTAACTCATCGGATCATCGTTGACCTGCTTGGGGTAATAGGTCGGGAACGTGGCATGATTCGCATGCAATCCCGTGTCCTGCATTTTCGTTTCATAACCAACGCGACGATCGGTTCGGCTGTAATGTTCTGAGCCGTCGAACTCGATGTAGGTAATCTTGCGATGCCCGCGATCCAGCAGATATTGCGTGGCCAACTGACCGCTGTGGATTTCATCCGGGTAGACGCAGTCAGAAGCCAACGGTGTGTTCATCCAGATCGCAGGAAGCATCGATTCGTGAATCAACTCGGTCACCTGCTCGGGGAAATCATGCGTGTAGTTAATGAGCATGCCATCGACCATGTGCTGTTGGAGCACTTTGGGCAGGAATTTTAGATCAGTGAGTTTTTCATCAGAGACCTGCGAGACGGTCAGGTGCATGTCTCTGGCGGTGAGTGTTTCGAGAATGCTCTGAAGCAGTTGGGGACTGATGCGGCTCGAACACGGGTGGTCACTCATGAGTAAACCCACCGCGTTGAACTTGCCACTGCGTGCCGCCCGTGCAGCCAGATTCGGTCGATACCCCAATGTCCGGGCAGCCTCATGGACACGCTCGTTGGTGTCCTTGGAGTAGGTCTTGCCTTTACCGTTGAGAATCAGGCTGGCCGCAGGGATGGATATCTGCGCGTGCTGGGCAACTTCTTTGAGTGTGACAGCCATGGGTTAAGTCCTCTATCAGGTCGATACCCTGAAAATTGGCAGATCGACAGTGATAGGGAATCATATTCCAAAAACGTTTTTGGTCAAGCATGAAATGGAAAAATAAAAACGTTTTTGAAAAAAGGCAGTATTGGGTTCGCCAGTGTTAATCCGCATGATTGAAATGATTTAATGGATAGGCAATAAGTGTTGTTGTAGTGTTAAGATTTGTTGTGTATATGTTTATGTTGCAGGGGGAGTTGTTGTGTTGATCATCGCGTTTAAATCCAGACGCAGTGATTCCCAGCATTCTTTTGTTTCACCCCGATACCAGTTTTCCCAAATGCCCTGAGCCATTATTTCACGGTCGGCAAGTAATTTTTCAACCAGATCAAGCACTTGTGGTAATCGTTGTTTTTGATGAATCGCAGTGAGAAATTCATGTCCCAGGCGGTAGAGTGTGCCCATCATTCGGGCTTGTTCTTGAAGGTTGTGTTCAAAGAATATTTGCTTATCGGTTGGCAGGTCTGCAAGCTCTGGGAAATCGGTGACAATTTCATTCATCTTGATGGATGCCTTGTCCAGTGCATTGAGTAATCCTGCATGATCATTGTCAGGCCATAGACATAGGTGTTTGAAGTCCGGACGCTTGCCTTGAAGAAAAAGCATCAACTGCAAACACATCATCCAGATGTAGCCATCCTGAATGGAGCGTTCGCCGTCTAGTAAAACAAACGCATCAAAGAATTGATTGTAGACTTCTCGGATTTTTGCAGGTGCCCATTGCTGCATGAAAGTCTCTTGATCCCAGGACAAGCCTTGATCAAGTAATTGTGAAAACGCTGCGATTGGCAGGACATGTTCTCGAATATTTGCTGTGTTGAGGATGGCGTAATGTGTATCGCCTTTTGCAATCATGCTGCGGACTTCTCGCTGCATTTTGTCCAGTCGTGTGCCTTGTACCAGGTGACTGCCATGGATCCAGAAGCCAGCATGATAGTACGAACCGTACGTTCGGGATGGGTCCCGTGTAAGGTTATGGAAATCATCCTGCATCAACTGTGTTTGCCCGTTGTCTGAAAAAATGATGGTGACCGCTTTGGGGATTGTTAATTGTCCTTTGGCCATCAATTCGGAGCCTTCGGCCCAGAGCGTGGTCGTGGCAAGAGGGGTAGGACGTGTATCAAACTCACGTACAATTTGCCATTGATCTGCTAAAGCCTGCGAGATGAATTGGCCGGCTTTGTCTTTACTGATAGTTGGATCGTAATCCCATATTGGGCGGTCACCACGGCCACGCAGCCCCAATTGCCAGATGGTTTGTTTGCCAGCCAACTCCCACCATTTTTGTGCATAGTCTCGCCATGTTTGTCGGACAGGCTCTGGGTTTTTGGCATACTCAAACGCATGTTTTTGCCCGCGTTTTTCCCAGTAAGTTTCAAAGCTGAATGCTGTGACGCCCAGTGGTTCAATATGATGTTGGCTGACGTACAGACCCTGTTCTACTGCCTGCGTGACCAGTTTTGCTTCGTCAGAATTCATGACATTGACAAACGAGCCGGGGATAATCAGATTGCCCCCAAGACGCAGCAAAGCTTCGTACACACGCTTCATCACTGACGGGGCTGCAACGTTTTGGTAGTGCGGGTAATCCAGGTCACGTTTACCACCACCGGTATGCCAAAGTGACAAAAGGTCTTCATCATTGAGAAACCAACCACGATAGTGATACACCGGTTGAATTGAATCAATTGTCTGTCTCGCAAAGATAATCTGTTGTTGTTTGGGTGGGAATACCTGCTTCCAGAACCACAACGGATCAAACCCCAGAAACGCATGGCTGATGTGATACAGGCCGTAGACTGCACCTAAATGATCTGTATGTGAAATTCGAATTTGGTTCTCATCAATTTCAATACGATAGCCTTCATTGTCAGACAAGCTATCATCTTTTAGCAGTCGGATGGTGGCGGTGTCGGCATTGTTTGATGCTGTGAAGTTTGCGCCAAGTACATATTTCAGATCATCAGAAAATTGTTCTAACGCCAGTTTGATTGCGCGATTTTGCGTGTTAGAAAAATAGCTTATTTCCTGGCCATGATGCAGTGTTAAATTCATGATTGATGCCTCTGTGGACGGGATGGTTTTTTGTCTTGAATCGTCCATCCCCACGGGAATGTGTGTTTCAGGTTACATGATAAGGCTAGATCGTTAGTCGGTTCAATGACATGGATGCAATGACTTTATTTGGTACATTGTGTCAATTTTTACTTAAAAATAAACAAAAAATGATTTGCTGATGCTTCGTCTGATGATGTGTTGTCTTGTGTGTGGATAATCTAATTCGACCCAGTGTCAACTGTGCGGCACCTTCTGGTCCAGTCATTATGTGCAAATAGAAGATCGTTGATCTATGGCACGTCTACTCACTTATGAGTCTAATCTAATGATTGACTTGTCCGCAGATTTACTTTTACACGATAAGGTTTACCCCATGTCTCTGTTTCTAACATCCGATGAAAAACAAGCGATTCTCTCATCAAACAATCGGCAACCCATTCTCACGGATCTGTTTTGGGCCTTGCAGTCACGTGTCCGTGATCGGGCACTCAAGCCCGGACTCATGTCGCCGGATGATCAGGTCGACTGGTGGCGCGTAGTGGCTGAATATCTCGGAGATGCGGCGATGGTTTATGCGCTAAAGCCCTCCGAGGAGACGGCGGTCTGGTTGCGTGATGTGACCTTGAGTGTCGCACGTCGCTCAGCTGTTGACTGGACCGGTTCAAGTTATCGCACACTCATCGACGCCCCCGAGGAAGCTGGCACCAAAGGTTACCTGGAGACAACGCATATTGTGTGGGGCTTGTCAATGGTTCTTGATTTGGCGGCGGATGTGTTAACTGCTGCTGAACAACAGGAAGTCAAAGCCGTCCTTACCGACCGTGGTATGCCGATGTGTCTGAAATGGGTTGAAGCAACAAACCACATGGCTAACTGGTACTGCGTCCTCACATCCGGCATGGCGGTCGCAGCAGCAGTACTCAACGACGAACACTATCTTGCCAAGTCACGTGAACATCTCGAAGGTTGTTCGCAAGTCTTCCAGCCGGACGGCTCGTATTCTGAGTCATTGCAGTATGGCAACTATGCTGGTTACAGTTTGATGATGGCGCATGAAGCGTTGCGACGTCGTGATGAAGCGGATAGCGCCATCGTTCCCGTGTCCAACTATGCAGGCTATGCGCGTTGGGCGTCATACAGCTTCCTCTACAACAAATCATTAACAGGTTGGGGGCCATCGCCCAAAGCTCGGAGTTTGAACTTCAATGACAGTGGTGCGATGTTCAAACCTAGCGGCGAATTCTTACTGCACATTGCATCACGTGCTGCTGCTTCACATCCCACCGACGCTGGGCTTGCTCGATGGCTGTTTGAGACTGCCTACGGGCAGCATGTCGCTCAAGGGCCACACGATCAGGCGTCCTTTGGTTTGGTTGCTGATTGGGGAGCTTTGACGTTACCGCTGTTGACTCATGCGGCCGACCCCATATCGCCAAGTGATGCAAAACTACCTGAATTAGCGGACTTTTCCTGTGGTGACATCATTGCCCGCGATCACTTTGGTGGCAAGACGGTTATTGGTTTTCATTCTGGTAAAGATCCGCTATACGGCCCAGGGCATCTGCATGGGGACCTTAACAGTTTGATACTCGTACACAACGATGAACGCATGCTCGTTGATCCGGGGCATGCCTGTTATCGCAATTTGTATCACGGTATTGAAACCGGTACACGTACGCACAATACATGTACCTTCATGGCCGACAACACCGATGCAGTTCTTCGACCCATGGAAGATCAGATCGGTATGAAGACGCTCGAGCAATCCAAGATGACACGCCGTCATCGTAATGGCAATGTCCCTGATGAACCTGCGGATCGTGGTGGTCGTCAGCTCATCGCTGCGCAGCTTGATGATCTCCGAGTGATGGGCGGTGAAGCTTCAAAACTCTATGGCAATCCACTGACGCATTTTGGTCGCTTTGTCATTCTCTGCGGCAGTAACGTCGTCTTCGTCGTGGATCACATTCAAGCCTCTGCGCCCGTGAAAACCCATTGGCATTGGCTGCTGAATAATCGTGATGACACGTTGGACTATCGTTACATCGGCAAGGATCGCATCGTCGCGCGTCGAGGAAACACCGGCATGAAGCTGTTTCATTGTGCAGAGGGTAAGCCGTCCACAGTGAGCTTTGCTTGCGTCCATGATGCGTATCACTGCCTACCGAATCATCGTGGTGAAGGCCGGCCTGGTAGTGGACATCTGTTGACTTGGGGGGATACCCAGAAACGTACGCAACTCACAGCGCTGCATGCCATCGCGGTGGACCGCTACGGCCCGGTTGCTGACTGGCATCTGAAGCCCGATGAGACCGGCACAAGTATGGTGGGTTTGGCTGGCTGTGTCGATTGGCATATTCAACTTATCGAACAGAACAGCATCCTCATTAGCGAACGCGTCAGTGGTCGTGAGTATGAATTGCTTTTGCAGGATTCGACACAATGGACACTGACGAAAAAGAACTGACATGCATAGGAACACAACATGCGCATTGAGCATTTTGCAGTACAGGTGGCTTCACCCACAGAAATGACAAGCTGGTATCAGAAGCATCTTGGCCTGCGGATTATCCGTCATGTAGGAGGTATAGCGGGTACCTGTTTTCTGGCAGATGACAGCGATAGGGTGTTACTTGAGATTTACAGTAATCCCAAAGTTGTCACGCCGGACTACGCGTCGATGCATCCATTGCTATTGCACATGGCGTTTGTCAGTGATGATGTACAGCGTGATTGTGATCGACTTGCCCGCGCCGGAGCAACAGTGATTGATGCTCCTTTTGTCTCACCTGCTGGCGACTCTCTTGCCATGCTGCGCGACCCTTGGGGGTTGGCAATTCAATTATGTTGTCGAGCCAAGCAGATGTGACAACCACATATTTCTATCTTCAAATCAAATGCAGCTAAGCTCAGTGACACTAAGTTTAGCTGTTTTTTTTATAGCGCTATTGTGTGAATCCTGAGAATTGATTGAGTAGTGATACGTTTTTCAAATAGATGTTTTGCCCGATTGGTTTGTAATCTGGACAATCCGATTGTAAACGTGGATTTGCTTTAGAAACTGATTGACTTGGTCGATGGATGTCCCTACTGTAACTTAGCAACCGGTTGCTAAAGGGTTTTTTATGACAGAACGTGTGACATTAAGCCAGATTGCCAAGCAATGCGGAGCTAACAAGAGCACGGTCAGTCGCGTTTTGAACAACCGCTGCGATGCGTCGTTTTCGGTTCAGCCGCAATTACGAGATAAGATTCTTCGCGTTGCTCGGCAGATGCGTTATCGCCCGAATCTGCATGCTCAGACGCTTGCCAGGCGACAGACGCGTTTGATTGCCGTGCCGCGTTTGGTTCCTTCAGGTGACTCTGAGCATGTCCCCGGAATTTATGATGCTGTGACATCTCACCTTGTCCCATATTTTCGTGAGCATGGTTTTGAGGTGTGCAGCACGTACTATGATCCGCAGCATGACAAGACTCTGTTACCTCCCTGGGGCGTTGACGGGTTGGTGGTGATGCATCGTTCACCATCACACCTTATCGATGAGCTTGAAGAGGCAGCGATGCCATATGTCTGTGTTAATTGTCCGACGGGTCCGGCTGGCCATAGTATTCAGGTTGATGACACCGGTGGTGCCGAATTGGCGTTGGGGCATTTGTTGGCGTTGGGGCATCGACGAATCGCATATAGACGTTTTCGCACACATTTACCACCGTTGCATAGCAGCATGATCGCGCGTCACGATAGTTATCTGCAATTTCTAAGTGATCACGGATTGAAACCTGTCAAGCCGCATGACGGTCCATGGGATGAGCCGGAATTATACTTGCGAAAAATCATCAAGGCCGGTGCGACTGCGGTTTTGGCTTACGATCATGTGGAAGCCATTCGCTTGCTCAAGGCCTCGCAAAAAGCGGCAGTGCGCTTTCCGCAGGACTTGTCGCTGGTTTGTTTTAATGATGAATTTCCATGTTCGATGGTGATGCCGTCACTGACTTCGGTGGCCTTGCCTACTGCTGAGATGGGGAAGCATGCCGCCCAAATCTTGATTGAGCAGCTTAATGGCCAACTCACCGGAGAGTCACCTTTGGAGTATGTTTTGCCAGAAACTTTGGTCGTTCGCCAATCGACTGTGTCTTGCACGATGTGAGTGCAATGTAAAGATCCGAAGCTTGAATTTTGTGTCGAAAGGAGCAGAGTCCATGCGCTATATGAAGGCTTTTACACTCATAGAGTTGTTGGTGGTTATTTCCATTATCTCAATTCTGGTTGCCATTCTTTTACCTGCGTTGGCTGCTGCTCGCAAGGCTGCTCGTGCTTCAGTGTGTCTTAATAATCTACGACAGGTACGCTTGGCATCACAGCTTTATAGCAGTGATTACCAGGACCTGTTACTGCCGGCATATATTGGTTCTTCCGGTAATACCAGTGCCAATTGGTGGGTATACAAGGTTGGCCCATACATGAAAACCGGCGGTCTAACGGCCGATACCACCATCATGCGATGTCCGGCGTGGTCAGACATGATAGCCAATAACATGCGTTATTACAGCTATGCCATCAACCGCTATACCGGCTATATCGACGGTTCGGGAAATGGGCAGGATGGCTATCCCGGCAGAATTGAACAGGTCGCCAGGCCTTCGGACGTCTATTATTTTGCGGATGGCAACGCCGTGCAAAGTGGTAGTCGCTGGTCCTGGCGATTTTTCTCCTATCCATCCAATGCCACGAATTCGGGCCGACTCATTGATGTGCAGCGACATACCAATGGTGCCAACATTGTGTTTGCTGACGGCCACGGTAAGCGAACCAAGCAGCCAGCCGAGATTGATACGATCAGTACCCCTGATGAATTTGCCAGACATTATCTCTGGCAATAATTCGATTCCATTGAAGCTTTGTATGTCGTTTGCCAAACGCACGACGTCGGCTAAACACACTTGATTTTGAGAGGAAGTCCGAATGTTTTTACGGAATGCCGTTGTGATACATCTCGTTATGGCTCTGTTGTGCCCGATGCTTACGCACGCTGCTGAGCAACCCGTTGAGGTTCAAGGCCTGCCATTTTCCAATGGCTTTGTGTTTGACATTCCCTTTGACGGATTGCAGCAGGGCACCGCGCCATACGACCTGACGCGCAGTCATGATGAGAAAACCATCGAGCAATTCGTCACCGTCAAGCAAGAGCGTTTCGTCCTTACTGGCAGTGATAAAGAGATTCGCTTCTGGGGGACAAACCTTTGTTATACAGCCTGTTTCCCGCCGCATGATGTATCAGATCGTTTGGCAAAACGTCTGGCGAGTCTGGGGATCAATATCGTTCGTTTTCATCATATGGATCAACGCCGATATCCGGGTGGGATATGGGATCGAGATGCAGCAGTGGCTACGACACCTGCTTATCGAGATGTCAATCCAGAACATAACTTTGTGCATGCGAAGTTGGATGCCGAAGCATTGGATCGCATGGATTATCTCATTGCCCAACTCAAACGCAGGGGGATTCGTGTCAATCTGAACCTCAAGGTTTCACGCGAATATGGTACAGCTGATGGGTTCCCCGCTGCTGGTGAAGATCAAATGATCCCGCGTCGTGGTAGAGGTGTGGACATGTTTTTGCCTGCTGTCATTGAAGCTCAAAAACGTTATGCCCGGATGATCCTTGAGCATGTCAACGCCTATACCGGCATGAGCTATGCGCAAGATCCGGTGGTGGCCATGCTGGAAATCAACAACGAAAACGGTTTGGTCTATGGGTGGAATTTAGGCATGTTGGATCGCCTGCCTAAGTCGTGGCATGAGGCATTGGTTGAACAATGGAATCAGTGGTTACAAGAACGCTACCATACGACTGCTGCATTGGAAAAGGCATGGGGACTATCGCTGCAAAATCAAGGTGATGGCAATTTATTGCAGCAAGCTCAGGTTAAACACGGCCTGCGACTTTCCTCTGCCAAAGCTTCTATCGACAATGGCGAGCAATCAGGAGAAGTCGAATCGGCTGATGAAAACCGTGATGTGATGCGAATCCTCGTTGAGGATAAAAAAATGTCGGATTGGCGAGTGCGTTATCGCTGGACGAACCTTGAGTTGACTGCTGCTGAATCATATGTTTTGCGATTGTCAATCCGGGCCAATCGGCAGCAAAAGTTACGTCTGACTTTCAGACGCAGTGATGATTCACGTAAGACATTCCGGCCATCACATTACATGGATGTGTCCGAGCAATGGCAGGCATTTGAAATTCCATTTACGACACCAACTGATTTACTTGGCAACACCTCGCAGATATTGCTGGGCATGGGCTATGCCGGTCTGGCTGTCGAGTTTAGAGATGTCCTCTTGCAGCCTTCCAGGCCAACGGGTTTGATGCATGGTGAATGGATTGATGAAAATCAACAAGTCCCTTGGCCAAACAAAAGTGATTTGGCCGCACGCAACAGTGCTTTCCAGACTGATGCGATGGCATTTCTGCGGGAATCTGAAATTGATTATTGGCTGCAAATGAAGCGTTTTCTTCGTGATGAGTTGGGTTGCAAAGCAACTGTCACAGGAACCGCTGCTGGTCATACCACACCACAGATTGCAGCAGCAAGTGTTGATTTTGTCGATACGCATCGTTACTGGGGCGGTCCCAAATTCGAACGCTCGCGTTACAACCGCAGTCAATGGACGATGAAACATCTTGCTATGGTGAATCATCCTGCGACCTCGACTATTGCGCGGATGAGTACCCGGCGGGTTTTTGGTATGCCGTTTACAATCACTGAATACAACCATCCTCAACCCCAGGATTATGCTGCGGAAGGTTTTCCGATTATGGCTGTATGGGGTGCTTATCAGGGATGGCAAGGTATATTTCAATTTGCCTATTCGCATAACAGACAAAGCATCGAACAGCACGGACTTTCAGGTTCATTTTTTGATCTCTCAGGCAATCCTGTCCAATTGGCATTGATGCCTGCTTGTTCGACAATCTTCCGTCAAGGTGCGGTTGCAAAGGCTCAAGGACAACAGGCTGGATTTGTCTCGTTGGAGGATCAGTTAGCTGGGCAGCTTGTTCGCGGATTCCCGCGGCTGGTTGAAGCGGTGGCCTATGACGGTGGCGTTGCTGATAATGCATGGATGACTTCTGCTATCGGACTTGCAAGAACGCCACAACAAGCCAATGGCACATCATCGACTTCCATGCAGCAACCTGTTACTTGGACCGGGCACGATCAGCAGGCAGGGCGAATTTGCTTTACAGGTGATCAGGCGGCGGGACTCATTGGCTTTGTTAAGGATCACCCCTTGGACCTGGGTTGGATAAAACTTGTGCCGGGTAACACATCGCTTAACGGTTTTGCGGTAGTGATGATCAATGCTGTGGATGGCCAAAAACTCGGTAGAGCAGGACGGTATCTGATTACAGCTGTGACACGTTGTGCGAATCGGGATATGGGATGGGATGATCAGCACACCACTTTGGGGACCAACTGGGGCTCCCTGCCAACCTATGCCGAAGCAGTGCCTTTGCAGGTGAAGCTTTCCCCGCAGACTGCTGATGTGCAGCTTTATCCACTCAATGCCAATGGATCACGACGCGCAATGGTTGTCATGAAACAACAACAGTATGAACTACAAACCGGCATGCACACGCTCTGGTATGAGTTGGTTTTAAATACTGGCAAGCCATGATCCGGTTGGTCATTGCGTTACTCTAATGGTTCTACACGTCGCGATATGGGAGATGGTGCTTGATCGCCAAAGGGGGTTGGGATGTTGACTACCTTAAGCTGGTTGGCTGAGTCGCGTGCAGCTAAGCAGGTTCCCGCTGAGAGCAATCCCTCGCGTAAAGGTGTCTGGGAGACATCGCGGTTACGGATCACGTCCAGGAAATTTTTTGCCAGGATCGGATCGCCACCACCATGGCCGGTGTCAGTTTTGATGGTGACGGTTTCAACGCGATTTTGTTTGTGGCTATGGAACGTGAACTGGTCGGTGGTCCAGTCGAAGCTGATGGTTCCATCTTCGCCGGTGATGGTGGCACCTCGTCGTCCGGCTCCCTGACGTGTGATGAAATTCTGCGTGTAGTTGGCATGAAAACCACTGTCATACTGCACGATGGCGCTGCCAGCATCTTGGTGGAGGACTGGTTCCTGCCAGACACAGCGACTGTGCATTGCGGTTATGCAAAGTGGCATGGCGTTGGCAAGGTAATGGATGTAGTCAAAATCATGCGTCGCTTTTTGAAGCCACAGTCCGCCGGTTTGTTCGTAGTCGCGATACCAGCTGTCTACATAGACACTGCCATAGCTGACATTGTTCACGGCCTGGATTTGATTGATCGTGCCCAGTCGTCCTTGTGTGATGTATTCGCGGACGGCTTGAAGCAATGGCGTGACACGAAGTGGAAATGAGATGACCACCTTGTCGGATTGTGCTGCGTAGGTTTTTTCCAGTTGCTCATATTGTTGCCAATTGATGCAGACGGGCTTTTCCAAAAACAGGGGGATGTTTAGCGAAGCAAGCTTCAAGGCCAAAGGTGTGTGCAGGTTGCAGCGGACACCAATGATAACGCCATGAATCTCCGGGCCACTTTGAAGCATGGCATCAATACTGTCGAATACTGCCAGGTTTTGAGCGGTGCGGATTTTATTTTGAGTGATGCGTTCCTGAGCCTTTTGAGGGTTGGGGTCAACCAGAACATCCAGTTGTGCATGCTCATCCTGCTCGGTGATCAGTTGCGTAATCCATGCAGCCCGTTCACCAAGGCCAATCGCAGCGAGGCGAATGGTCGAAGGTTTGCTGGGGGTGACAGTATGTTGAGTGTCGGAAACCAAAGTCATGATGCAACTTTCTAAAACGTCTATTGAAAATTTAAAATAGCCTGTTAATCAAGATCTTTTCAGCGTTCGACCAAAGTCGGCCGCAGGCATATCTGCGTGATGCAGGCCGTTAAATAACGGCGTTGGGTCTGGGTGAATTGGGCTTGTGATGCAGCTTGAAAACCCATCGTCTCAAACGGCAAAGCCACGGCAGGTAGCGGACGCTCGGCCTGATCAGCTAAGGTGTTGTCAATGCTCACAAATTTGATCTTCCCCGGCACGTCATGTCCTTGTTCAATGGCGTAAGCCATCGCACCCATCGCTTTGGAGTCACTGGCGCCGACCACGCCATCCACATCAACCGACTGCTCGTTAAGCTGACGCATCATCGCGCGGCCAGCTTCGCTGTCAATACTGTGTGCCAACTCCGGCATGCGTTTGGGGTTGATTGATAAGCCGGCGTCGGTCATCGCTTGGAGGTAGCCTTGTTTTCTGGCTTCAAATCCCCAGTAACTGCCACAAGGTCCATTGAGTAGTGCAATCTTCGAACAGCCTGCATCAATGAGATACCGTGTTGCCAAATAACCTGCATGGTGTTGATCAATGTAGACGCAGTGCGTGTCATCCGTCTTTTCATTGATGGACCAGATTTCCCAACTGCGCTCGATGAGCAATTGCTTAAGGGCAGTAAAACAGGAAGGCTCAATGAGCAGAGCTGTGCCTGGTGGGGTGGATTCCAGAAACGCGCGAGTCTGTTTGTCGATCTTGTCACGTTGTGTCTGACGAATGGCTGCGCCGTTGTAGGAGTCGCCAAGTGCTTCCTGGATCCCGCGAAGTATTCGAAGTTGAATCTCTCTGGCGGGTCCTGAAAGGTTGGCAGTGTCCTGTGCGATAAACACCGTGAACGGATTGGCAGTTAGATTGTGCTGTCCATTGAGATTGTTTTGATTCGAAGGATTGCGTTGCGCCACGAAGGTGCCTTTGCCGCGTTGTCGGGTGAGGTAGCCTTCATTGACAAGTTCAGTAAGGGAACGAATCAGTGTCGGGCGACTTACATCAAAGCGTTCGAGCAGTTGGTATTCCGATGGGAAAGCACTGCCTGGGGGGAATTTATCCGATTCGATTTCGCGGATGAGTTGTCGCTTGACGCGTAGGTATTTTGGGATGGTCGTGGTTGTCATGTCAATATCATATCGAAACAACTTGTATTATCAAGTTAAATCTTAAAAAAGCCAAAAATATGACGAAATATTCAAAATTTAAAATATGTCAATACAAATATATTGACAAGTTGCAAGGCTGTGTCTATGCTTGAACTGTCTTAGCCACGGTATGTTTTAACCCGCTTGCCGGAGATTCGATCATGTTCAACAGAAACACATCACATGCGTTTACGCTCATTGAGTTGCTCGTTGTGATTTCAATTATTTCGTTACTCATTGCCATCCTTTTACCCGCGCTGGGTGCTGCGCGTCGTGCTGCTCGAAACTCGGTTTGTCAGAATCAGCAGAAGCAGATTGGTCTGACGATGCATGTGTACAGTGGTGACAACAAGAACTATTTGCCACTGGCTTATGCCGATGTGTCAGACGATCCTTGGTATGGGAAATATTGGCAGATCAAACTCAGCCCGTACCTGAGCAGTAAAGTCTCTGGCAAGGCAGTCAACCCGTTTTACTGTCCAAGCGATGGCCCTGATGGAGCAGGCAATGATGTCTGGAAAATTGATCCTGATCCAAACGCGACCTATGAAGATGGTGAATTGGAATCCAGCTACGGCGTGAACCTGTACATGTTCTTCCGTGACTCAAACAATAATGGCGTTCACGATCAGGTGGAATGGATGCTCTATTCCGGATCGCCATTCGATAACAAGTTCTATACCGCTCAGCGTTTTGACTTCATGCAGCGTCCCACGGAAACCATTCTCATGGTCGACAATCGTCACGACTATTACTTCGGTCACACCTTGCCCAGTCTGGTGAATGACGCAGATGTCGGTTGGGGTTTGGTGGATTGGAAACGTCACGGCGGAAGCGGTGGCCCGCAGCAGTGCAATGGTCTGTATGCAGACAATCATGTCGCAGTGGTGCAGTATCAGAAAGACCTTATCGGTTGGAACGAAGCGTCACTGACTTCTGAGTTTGACATGACCCATTCGTTTAAGTGGCCTTATTAAATTCGATCTATTTTCACCTGAAAAACAGGGAGATTTGGGATGAAGCGTTGTTTTCAATCGCTGTTGGGGATGGTCTGCGTGTTGCTTGGTTCATTGTCTGTTCATGCAGATGAATTGAAGGTCATCTCGGTGACGTCCACCCGCACCGACACCCATTGGCTATACAAAGTCCTCTGTGACAAGCCAGTTGAACCGCTGGTTGTACAGTGTCTCATTGATGTAGATGCCAACCTCAAGTCGGGCCGCGAGGGGGGCTATGACTTACTGGTTGAAGGTGATCTTCTCTACCAATTCAACGGCCCTGATCCTGCAGGTTGGACATGGGAACAAATCGGTGGCATCACCCGCGCATTCAATGGCAATGCTGTTACCTATACCGTTCCCATCTCGCATCTCACATCCAAATCACTGCGCATGCAGGTTCGCCTGCTCAAGTCGGACTACTCGACTGTACTTGGGCAGATGGATGATGTGTCGATCCAAATTGATGACTTGCAACGTGTGGATCAAGCCAATCGTGTGATCGTGCCTTTGGCTCCAGTCAAAGCCAATCGTGATCTGTCGGCGCGCAAGCGGGTCCAGCAAGCCAAGTCGTTCTACTGTTACTACGGCAGTGGTCGTGTCGGTGAACTTTCTGCCTATGACATGGTGATTCTGCATTCACCGCAGATGGATGTCAAAGATATTGCCAAGCTCAAAAAGCAGGGCGTGGTCACCATTGGCTATATCACCGTCGGAGAAGACGACAAGCTTTCGGAAGGTAACGGCAACGGTCCCGATGGTAAAGCCAGTTGGTTTTTTGATCGCGATAACGATGGTAAGCCGGATCAAAACGGCATTTGGAAAAGTTACTACGCCAATGCCATGGACCCGCTTTGGCGTGAAAACCGCGTCAAGGAAGCTGTGCGATTGGTCACCGAGGAAGGCTATGATGGCATCTTTCTGGACACCATCGACACGGCAGTGCTTTATCCCGAGACTGCGCCGGGGATGATCCAATTGGTGCGTGATTTCCGTAAGGCTTTGCCGGAGGCGCCGATAGTTTTGAATCAGGGATACACGCTGCTTTCGCAACTTGCCCCGATGTCTGACGCCTTTATGCTCGAGTCGTTTACGGCAACCTACGATTTTCAGTCCAAGCAATACATGCTCAATTATCCATCAAGTATGGATTGGCATGCTCATAAGGTTCGCCAATACATCGAGCCGGTTCTCAAAAAAAATCCTTTAACCGTGTTGGTATTGGACTATGCCAAGCCTGATGATTTTAAGAACATTCAAGCTGCTGCTGATCGTGCTGCGACATTTGGATTTCTCTTTGCTTCAGCTCCGATTTTTCTGGATGACGTGTACATCAACGACATTGTCGGCAAGCCCGACCCACGCTGGCTGCAAAAGCAGGCAACACCGCAATCCATGTCCTTTACACTGCCCGAAGCAGTCAATGGATTCCCCATCGGTACAGTGGTGATGCCTTCGACATGTTATGGCGGGTACACCGTCAAACCCGTGGTGGACGGCATTGCCAATCGCGCTGCGCTTCACTGGTCTGAATCAGCATGGGCCTCTGCCGAAGTGCAGGGCGAAGACGTTTGGCTTGCGTTTGAGTTTAAAAAACCTCAGCAAGGGGGACGACTGAAAATCACTTGGGCAACCGATCAGGGTAAAGCTCAAGTCTCACAACGCTATCAAGTGCAGATCAAAGTCAACGGCGTCTGGCAGGATGTGGTCGATGCTGCAGGTCAACAAATCAATGTCAGTATGCACCCGTTGCCAGACACTCCCTACAGTGGTATCCGCATTCATCAACCCGCAGGTGGGGGGCCGACATCACGACCGAATTTGATGTGGATCGCACAGGTTCAACGCATCGCACATTAAGTCCATTCATGCAGCATGCAGGTGTTGTTTCAATTGCTGAGCTTTGCATTGCCACGTTTCATTCTGGAGTCGATTGCGTGCTTGTTGTTGCAAGGCAGGGAGTCCGCCTACGGAGCGTTGCACGACGCGAGTGATGAATGTTTCATCGTCAGCAACAAGGTCCGCACAGTCCTGCCAGTCCAAAATACCAGGCAGGTTCCGTGCGACGATGGGCTTGCCGGTCGCCAGGTATTCTTTGAATTTCAACGGCTGCATCGCACGGGTCACCGGTAAGTCTGCATAAGGCATCACCAACACATCCGCATGCTGTGCAAGACTTGGCAAATCCGCATACGCACATGAACCGGGTAAGACAATATTGGGATGTTCCGCAAGCTTTGGATCAATCGACTGCACTGGCCCCACGAGAACCAGCTTGCCATAGGCTGCGAGTTTCAGACACCATTGCGTATCAAGTCTCGGATCGATCAACCCCCAAAACAGAAAGATCATTTCACTGTTGTGTCGTTGTGCCCATGCTGGCGAAGGATTGGTGGTTTGGGTTTGCCAATGATCCAACTCAATGCCATGTGTCAGTAAATCAATTTGCGGTGTCCACTGCTCCAGTCTTTTCACCAGGTTATCCGACACTGCAATCACACGGTCGACCTGCCTGACAAGTTGTTCTTCCATCGCCTGCATCACGCTGCTGTCGAGTCCAGGCCAGACACTAAAATCATCGACGCAGTAGTAAACCCAGTGGTCGACATTGAGCTTGCCCACAAGGTCTGCCACCACAGGAATCGTGGTGATGGCGATGCGTTGTTTGGACGTTTGTGTATCAAGCTGTCGATTGATCTGACGGCTTAACAGCTGGGCATTGACGCGACGTTGCAGGCCGTTACGAAACCCCGGATACATCAGTGGATTGATCACTCGCAGATTAGCAGGCAGGGGTGTGCTGTCGGTTTTAGGTTGTGTCCACTGTTTGAGTTTGCCTGCGATTTTTTTGATATCGCTGGCGGTGATGCGAGGCAAGCGCATGCCGATTGTGTTGACCCATAGCGCAGGCATGTCGTGGATGAGTTCATTGACCAGATGCTGACAACTTGACGGATGTCTACCCCAATCATCTGAAAAAACAACTAATTCTGTGGACTGATCTGCCATATGCGTAGTACATCGGCAAGGTGTCGACCCGGTGCGTACAATCAATCAACTTGGCTGTGATGATCCGATAATAACATGCGTGATATGCCGTTTATTCATCACTGTCCGTTTCGTCAGCCATTCGCATTAATGCGATCTGGTCGATTTCAATGACCTGTTGCATGCCGCCGATTTGCAGGATGATGCGGATGTCATTTGGCTTTGAGTTTTTTGCGATGACTACTTCGGAGGTGAACCAATTCCAGTCTTCGCTGAGTTTCTGCTTGGGCAATTTGACCAGGCGTTCTTTGTGTCGGCCTTTGCCTTCAAGGAACAGATGGAAGGTCGCATCAGGGGTCTGGCTGCGTGCTCGGACGATGAGTTTGGCTTTGGTGTTTTCAGGGACATTGCATTTGATGTAGCCCGCTAAGGTGACTGCCCATGGTTTTTGGGGATTGCCTTGTTTGACGTCCAATTTCAGGACTCGATGGTTTGCCAGATCAAAGAATGACCATTCACATCGATCCTTTATTGTCACGGCGATGGGTTTAAAACCCTCGCCTTCAGGCGAAACCTTTAGGTTTTACAATTTTTGTCCATTTGAGGTTTGGAATACGTTTTGGTT
>MDTD01091726.1_pt1 | contig 23406 bp, 26 predicted proteins | sample 811221 | NCBI WGS metagenome assembly MDTD01 (sample SAMN05326646, study PRJNA326480) | marine metagenome | isolation source: seawater | place: Pacific Ocean: South West | collected 2011 | reverse complement strand
TTGAAAATAAAATTCAGACTAAATTTTCGATTGTAGGGCCAAAAGTTGACTTTATTTTCATTTGGGATAACTCTACAAGTATGTCAAATTACACGAATAATTTACTTATGAAAAAAGTAAATGAAAGCGTTAACAAAATTTCTGATACATTTGACGTTCATATGTTATTTGCTCCCCTATTAAAAATTGGTGATGAAAATATCGATAATGGATACTATGTAGCCGATAATAATTCAGGACTTGATAACTCGATAAAAAGTAAACTTATTCTTAAAGAAAATATAAATTCATCCATATCCAGTTTCCCCAAGAAACTTGGATCTAAAGAAAGAGGTTTTGAAAGATCGATTGAACTTCTTAATCAAAATAAAGACAATGGATTTTTAAGAAAAGATGCTCACACTATTATTGTTCTAATTTCAACTGGTGAGGACACAAACACAAGTCAACTTGTTAATAATGTTGCTACTACTATGATTAATATAAAAAATGAGATGGGAAATAAGCGACAGTTTAGATTTATTTCTATAGTTCCTCATAAAGACAAATGTTTTATTCCAACTACTAAAAAATCTAGTCGCTACATTGAACTTTCAAAAATCATATTTAACTATTTTAAGGACAATTCACCTAAACATGGCATATCTACCACTGATCCTTATCCGGATAGCTTTAATGCATGTGAAGACAGTCAAATCATTAGATCTATTGCCACAATAAACGAAACAATTAACATCGATGACCATATATATCAGTTTTGGCCGATTGCCCCTTCCTCTTTTGAATTAGATCCAACAAAAATTGACGTAAAAAAAGTCGACACGAGAAGTAATAAAATAATTGAAATTCAAGAAAGTAATCTAAATGGCTTTAAGTACATTGGAAAAAAGGATGTTTTAAATATTGGAGAGCCACCAACAGAGCAAAATATTGAAAACAATCACTTCATTCAACTTTTTAGTGATGCAAAAGTCCTTTACCCAGACTACCTAATTGTTCAAACTCAATCACCTAAAAACCTTTTTGGGTTTGTCCGACTTCAATTTAAACCCTATTTAAAAAACCTCTATCTAGAAATTGATGGAAAAACAGTTCCTCGGTCTAAAAATGATCCTAATGGCTGGGAGGTAGTCTGTAAGGGTAAAGTTACGAATGAAAGATGTGATTCAGGCCCGCACGAACAAGAAATTCAAATAGATTCACCCGATGACTGGCCGACCTATAGACTAAAGGGAGACAAATTTCTTGGTTACTTTCTTAAATTAGGAAGGAATGTAGTATACTCGAACAATTCTGTTATAAAAGTTAAGTATTTCCCTAATAGCAAAGCTGCTGAAATGCCTCCCGGATGCTTAGGTCCTTGATTAACTTTTTAATAGTGCTCTTTAACTTTTCTCAGCTTTTTCTTTATTTATTTTTTCAACTATATTTTTAAACTTTATAATTGGATAAATTTTGATGATTTTTTCTATATCAACAGATCCCTTGCCTTCGACAACTTTTTCAGCGAGGCCTTGAGAAACAATAGCTGTAAAATCTTCCATTCCAATAGGCATTTTCTTAGCTTTAAAATCTTCGCATATTTTTATCAAGTCAAATTCAAAATTTCCTTTTGGCTCCTGTTCAGTTTCCTGAAATTTTTCAAGAATCTTTGCCATAAAAGTTTCCGATCGATGGGGTATATTTAATCTTTTATTTTGTTCAAGCCTTCTTTGCCCATCAATAAATTGAAGAGCTTCTACAAAGAAACCTTGATTGACCAAGATAAAGTTATTAGGATTCTTATTCTCATCTTCAGTTATTTGGAGACTATTGAGTTCTTCCATTATTTTGATAAACTCTTCCACTTTGGATTCAGGAAAGTTGAAAACATCTAAAAGATGATATTTTAAGTTCTTCCTATTTATTTTATAACCTTCTTCACATTTTTCACCATGTCCCTTAAAGATTATTAAAAAGTAATTAAGTAGTTTTACTAAATCAGTAAAACTAAAAAACTTATATTCACTGGATTTTATGCCACCGTAACTTAAAGAGTTGCTTTCGAGATTTTTTACCAAATCATTTGAATCTCTTAGCCTATCCGCTAAAGTAAATATTATTGTTTTAAACCACGGATTTAGATGCTTTATAGCTTTTCCAAAAGAGCCAAATCCAATCTCAATTACTTTAGTGTTTACCAAAGCAGAAGCTGAACAACTTCTTATTGCTTGTTTTTCATCAAAATAAGCCATTTCTCCAATAACTTCACCCTTCCTCAAAACGGCAATCTCTACAAAGCCTTTACCCTTCGGTCTAAAAAGTCTTATTTGACCTTCTTTTATTATATACAAGGCTTCAGCTTTATCTTTTTCATCAAAGATAATATCACCTTGCTTAAACTCTACTATACGAGGTTTGTGACCTGGTTTAGTTTTAGTTGCTTTTTTTTTCCGTGGTACAACCATTTAAATCCTTTCAATAATTATTGCGAGAGCTTCGCCCCCACCAATACAAATTGAAGCCATACCTCTCTTAGCATTTTTATTTTCCATTGCAGTCATAAGAGTAACAACAATTCTTGTCCCAGAACAACCTATGGGGTGCCCCAAACTTACTCCTCCACCAAAAACATTAACTTTATCATGAGGTAAGTTAAGTTCTTTTATTGTTGCCATCGTAACAACTGCAAAGGCTTCATTAATTTCAAATAGGTCAATATCATCAAACGTAAGTCCAGACTTTTTTAGACATTTTTTCATTGCATCGATTGGAGCGGTTGTAAACCAAGTTGGGTTTTGAGCATGTTGTGCATAAGAAAGAATTCTAAACTTTGCTTTTTCTTTATATTCCTCACCACCGAGAACAATAGCAGCTGCCCCATCATTAATTGTGGAAGCATTTCCTGCGGTAATAGTACCTTCCTTTTCGAAAGCTGGGCGAAGCTTTTTCATCTTTTCAAAATTTGCTCTACCTGGCCCCTCATCAGTTTCAACTATATTTTCTCCCTTTCTAGTTTTTACACGAACTGGGACAATTTCATTTTTGAAAATTCCTTCTTCAATTGCAGCCTGCGCTCTTTTGAAGGAATTAATAGAGTACTCATCTTGTTCTTCTCTACTAAAAGAATATTTTTCAACACACTCTTCTGCACAATTCCCCATCGGCCTATTGGTATAAACATCTTGCAGACCATCCCAGGCCATCGAATCTCTTACTTCACCTGAGCCAAACTTCAAGCCCATTCTTGAATTGGGAATAAGGTGTGGAGCAAGAGACATATTTTCCATTCCTCCGGCCACATATATCTTAGCATCTCCAGACTTTATTGCTTGCGCTCCCATAATAATTGTTTTCATACCAGACCCACAGACTTTATTAACAGTCGTAGATGGAGTAGATTCAGGTAAACCAGCAAATAAAGCGGCTTGCCTTGCTGGTGCCTGTCCAGTCCCAGCCTGAACAACATGGCCCATAGCTATTTCATCAACATTTTCCTTCTTGATATTCGCTTTTTCTAAAGCACCAGAAATAGCCACAGCGCCCAACTCTGGTGCTGAAACTGAAGATAAGGAACCAAGGTAACTACCACTAGGAGTTCTTGCTCCACCCAAAATAAATATATCCATTTTTACACCCTTAATTTTAGATAAACAGCTTTTTAGATTTGAAACTATCAAATTCAAAAGCAAATGTCCCCTAAGGGTTTATATCAGAAAGGTCCTTTTCAAACATGCTCTTTTGCTTAGCACTACAAAAATTGAAAGAAAAACTTTTAACCATCCGATCTTTTTTCTTTACACTATTATCAGTAGCTTTTTTTCCTGTGAAAAAATCACTTATTTTGTGTTTTTTCCACTCCTCATCAACTTTCAAAAAACAAGTTATTTTATCGATAAGTTCAACCTGACTTGCCCAGATATCTTGTTCCAAAACAACCTTCTCATTTGTCATCCCAGAAATAAAAATGCTCCTTTCATCAGGCTTTTCTTTCTTACTTTTTTTTGAACTTTTTTTCATCTCTAAGATAATTTTAAAACTCTTGCTTAATTTCACTTCATTTTGTGGAGACAACTAAGACCTCTCATTTTTTTTCTTGAAATTAACATCTTTTTTTGCTACGAGTAACCACCCCTCAGTATATTTAACATCAAAAAAAAGTTAAAGAGGTAATATATGCTTTCTAGAAAAAGCCAAGCTGATAATGGAATTTCCCTGCCAGATACATGGTGTAAGGGATTAGAAGAAACTTTAAATGAAGTTTATGAAAAGAATAGAATAGATTCACAAAAGACTTTTTTTGTTCAAGGTTACACCTACCCAAATGAAGTCATAGCCGCTGCATCATTTTATAATAGTAAAGATGACACAATCATTCCTATAACAATTACTCTTTCTGCCGATTTAGAAGAAGGTGAAAATAGCGATCTTCTTTTAAAATCAATTGTAGATTCTTTCGGGGCTTTATTTGACGAAGTCTTTTCCCAAGAAGATTGGAATGACTATTACGCTGACTGGAAAGAGCTAAAAACAAAAAAGAAGGCTCTTTTCTACCAAATAACCAGAGAGAATCTCAAATTAACAAAAATGGCAGACGACTTTCTAGAAAAAAACTCCTAAAGAAATAAGGAAGACCTCTCCTAATTATTCATTGAAAGATCTTGCACCATTTTTCGTTTCAAAAGATAGATCTTGCTCATCTTCAATGTTGCCCTCTACTTCTTCGTAGGCTTCATCAACGACATCGATATTCATTTCCTTCAAAATAGAGAAAAATGATTTCTCGTCCGAAAGGTCCTTAAGAATCTCTTCTATATATCTTATTGGATACTTTTTAATAATATCCTCAATAAGAAATTGAAGTTTATTCTCAGCGATTATCGTTTCTTTCTTCTTAATTAGATCCCAGTACTTTATGTAACAAAGCCGACAATAAGGTCCTGTTGTTACAGGGTTATCGCAACCTTTCACAATGCATTCATCCGTTTGACTTTTAAAAAAGTCTATCTGGCTTACAGCTTCAAAGACCTCATCAAAACTAAACTCTTCAGTTAGGTTGAAAATTTCTTCTGTTAAAGCCTCTTTCTCTTTTTTACTTATTTTTTTGTTTGATTTTGGTTCTTGCGAAGCATCTTTCTTTTTAGAAACCCCTTTCACACTTATTGGGGGTTCTTTCGAATCTTTAACTGGAGGTTTTGCATCACTTTTTTGAGGTGAGGCTTTCGCTTTTTTTCCTACTTCTTTTACCTGAGCCTCTTTGCTTTTAACCGAAACTTCTTTTTTCTTAGGTGCCTTAGACTCTACTTTTTTGGTCGTTTTTTTAGCTACTTTTTTGGCAACTTTTTTGGCAACTTTTTTAGTGGTTTTTTTGGCCACTACCTTTTTAGCAGCCTTTTTCGTGACTTTCTTGGCAACTTTTTTAGCCACTTTTTTTGCAGGAGACTTTTTAGCTACAGCCTTTTTTTGAACCTTTTTAGAAGCTTTCTTGCTGGCTGACGCAGAGCTCTTCTTCTGAGCTTTCTTAGAGGAAGCCTTTTTAGCTACTTTCTTTGTTGATTTTTCAGCTGCCTTTTTCTTGGTCGTTTTTTTTTTGGCCATCCATCTATCTCCTAGCAAAATCGAAAGGTGAGCCCTTAATGCTTCAATTTAAGACACATTTTCCACAGTGTAAACCTGATGGGCCCAAGCCGAGGAAAGCTTACAAAAAAAGAGCTAAAAATCCAAGAAAAAGGTCTCAATAATTTACTTACCTTTAAAATCAGGGCTTCTTTTATCCAAAAAAGCCTCTGTACCCTCTTTCATATCCTCAGAAGCAAAGAGCAAAGCAAATTGCTCAGACTCAACTTCCAAACCATTGGGAACAGTCAAATCATTCCCTCTATTCATTACTTTTTTAGCCCGAGAAACAGCAAGAGGTGAGTTTTGGGCAATTTGGTCCAACAACTCATTAGCTCCCTTTATCATTTCGCTTTTTTTATCATAAATCCTTAGAACTAAACCGAGCTCATGGGCTTCCTCTACGGACACATTGCGCCCTGAATAAATTATTTCCTTTGCTTTATTTCTTCCCACAATTTTGGCGAGCCTTTGAGTTCCCCCAAAACCAGGAATAAGACCTAACCTAACTTCTGGCTGACCAAACACAGCATTTTTTGTAGCAAAAATAAAGTCAGCGCTCATTGCCATTTCACAGCCTCCGCCAAGGGCAAAACCGTTAACCGCCGCAATTACTGGAAAAGGCAAGTCTTCTAAAAGAAGAGTCACCTTCTGTCCTGCAACAGCAAACTTTTCGGCTTCCAAGGTTCCCATCACAGACATTTCTTTTATATCGGCTCCAGCAATAAAAGCTTTTTCACCAGAACCAGTAAATATCATCCCTTTTAGTACAGAGTCTTTCTGTTGTCTTAAAGAGCTCAAACAGTCATCTAGTTCTTCTAACAACTTGGTATCCAATGCATTTAAACTTCTTGGCTTATCAACAACAAGCATTAATACACCAGAATCCAAGGACAAATCTAAAAATTCATAGCGTTTGTTTTGCTCTTCAATATTCATAGAAACCTCTCCCCGATTTTTTTCCGAATCTCCCAGCTAGCACATATTTTTTCAATAAAGGACACGGTCTATACTTTGTATCTCCAAGACCTTCATGAAGAACTCCCATTATGGCCAAACAGGTATCCAAGCCAATAAAGTCTGCCAACTCTAGTGGTCCCATTGGTTGATTTGTACCTAATTTCATAGCGCTATCAATATCTTCAACCGAAGCGACTCCCTCATATAAGGCATAAACAGCTTCATTTATCATAGGCATTAAAATTCTATTAACAGCAAAGCCAGGAACATCATTTGCTTTAACAAATATTTTCCCCATCGCTTTTGCAACAGAAGCCACAGAGTCAAAGGTTTCATTTGAAGTTTCCAATCCTTTAATACCCTCAACTAACTTCATAACAGGTACAGGGTTCATAAAATGCATCCCTGCCACTTTACTAGGCCTTTTTGTTTGAGAGGCTATTTCAGTTATGGAGATAGAAGAAGTGTTGGATGCAAGTAAGGCGCCTTCTTTAATTATCCGGTCGCATTCTTGAAAAATTTTAAACTTTACATCCTTTCTTTCTGTCGCAGCCTCAATAACAAGATCGCAGTCAGACAACCCCTCAAGGCTTGTCTCCAATTGTAGAGATTCCTGAGCTTTTTGCGAAGCTTCTTCGGTCCACTTCCCTTTGGAAACACCACGAGCTAATTGTTTCTTAATAAAGGCTGCCCCTCTCTCCAAACTTTCGGAGGAAGAGTCAAAAAGATGTGTTTCAAACCCACTTTGAGATGCTACTTGAGCTATTCCCCGCCCCATTTGACCTGCACCTATTACTCCAATTTTACTAACAACACGCATCACAAAACCTTTTTTATTGATCATATAAAAAGATAGGTGATTTTAAGCCCTTAAAAGCGTCTTTTCAAGGAGCTTAGCTTTAAGACACCAAGCCCCCCAAATCTCGCTCTCCTATGATAAAAAGGCTTGCCAACCTTTTCGAATTAGAATAAAACCAAGCCCTGATATTGCTGAATATTATATTTTACTTATTAAGGAAGGGGTTATTCGTGGCTAATCATAAATCTGCAGCAAAAAGGGCAAGACAATCAAATAGAAGAATGGAAATGAATAAGATTAGAAAGTCTGAAGTCAAAACTGCGGAAAAAAGTCTAAGAACTGCTCTTACAGAAAAAAATAAAGATAAAGCTAGTGAATTACTTGTCAAGGTCCAAAGCCTTTTCCAAAAATTAGCAAAATCTGGTATCACTAAGCAAAAGACTGCTTCTAGAAAAACATCTAGACTAGCTCAGCAAGTACACAGCTTATAAGCTATAACTACCCTCTTCACTAAATTTTTAAGATACCAAAAAGCTTTGTTTTATAACAAAGCTTTTTTTGTTTTGGAGTCCTGTAAATACTACTCTAAAACAGGAATCTATGTTTTCTAAGGCAAAGCAAGACTATTCATCAAGACCTGTAGGTGCACTCGACCTACACCCTTTTTCGCTTCGACCTGGAGCTTGCTAAACTTCCTGATAGATAAGTGCAACTCAGACTTAGTCCACAAATTACTTTGTGCAACAATCTTTTTGTCATAGCTATTAAGACTCTTCTTTTCACTTATATAAGAAGTATCTGATAGTTTTAAAAGGTGGGATTGCATAAAACCAAAAAACTCCTGAAGAGAGCTTTCAGGAACCTCGAGATCAATGAGTTTCCCCCAAAATAAATCTTTCTTTTTTTCTGAATAAAGGTCTGCCAAAAGAAAAGAGTCCAAAAACTCAGGAGGTATTAGCTCCCGAACTCTGGCAAGCTGGATGTTCTGACAATCATTACCGAAGTGAAGACGTAAAACATTAAAAGCCCTCACATAATCACTAGACTTATCAGGCAATGATTTAATTAAGTAAGCTTCAACCTCACGATTCAATCTAATATTTAAGGTCTTAGCAAGAAAGCGAAAAAAGGTTTCTTTTTCCCAAAAGCGAGGCTGTGTAATAGTAAAAAAAAGGTCATCTTTAAACTTTCTTACACATTTTTGATAAAAGCTACTTTTCGATGAAAATATAAAAACCAAATTTCTAGAAATCTTCGAATAATCCTCAAAAAAGCGTATTGCGACGCGCTCCCCCAAATGCTCAGCTTTTGTGATAACAATTGGTTCATTATTTGAAAAAAGGTCCAAAGAAACCAAGTTTCTATCAAACCAATCAGAGTCAACACTCCTTCCATCAAGGGATGTAAACCCCTTATAAGCTTCGCTTCTTTTTAAAAAGTGAATAAATAGGGCCTCTAAATAGGGGTCTTTAACGCTAATCCCAAGGAGGTTTCCCCTCTCTTTGGAGAGGTTCTTCTCTAAATCAGAAAAAAAGCTCCAAGGTGCTAAACTAAAATGCATTAAGAACCTCTTTTCGAAACCTTTTTGAAACTGATTTAGCTAGTTCCCCAACAGTAATTTGAAACCAAGATTTACTTTTCGTGAAATTAGCAACCCTACTTTCAGTCTCCCCTTCTTTTCCTACAGAGATTGACCTTAGAAAACTAGAAGTTAAAGGTAATCTTTCATCTAGTACAATTCTAGAGTTTTGAATAACATGCTCTCCCCATGGCCCCTTAACTAGATTAACTATATTAGGATCTGGCTTTTTTATAACAACGATCCTCAAATTTAACTTATAAGAAGTATCAGATACCGTATAAAAAGGACTTCTACCAGGAAGAGCATCCTTCGATATAAAAGCTCTTCCAGACTGAGAAAATACATCTGAAGTTTTAGGACCGGAGCTTATGATACCAATAAGAACAGCATCTTTGTCCTTTTCCAAGCCTGAGTAAACCTCTAAACCTGAATAATGAGAAAGAAGAAGAAAAATTTCCTTCGTAAACGCATTGCTTATATTTGGAATTGCTGATTTATTAATAAACATTGGAATAGAAAGACTCTTTATCCCAAAATGGGAGAATGGATTTTTAACTTGTCTAAAATGATAACCAGCACAAGACCCTAAAAAAAACAGGCTGCACAATATTATAAAACGAAGCCTCATGCCAACACAACTAGTCATAACAAAATCATCTCGCATAAAGTAAGGAAACCCTCTTATAAAGAACTCGTCCACTAACTAATGCCAGACAATACAAAAATAGTAACCATTCCACAATTCCTTTCCATTAATAGAAAAAAGAATCACTAGAAAATCTTCTATTTGTCGTCCATAATGCCATAATTCTTAACTCCCTTAGTTCTAGGAATAATTTTGAAGTTAGTATCTAAAATACTTGAAGTTAATCCATCTCTTAACAATACAGGCTTGAAGTATGGAAGCAGGTCTTTTGTCCCAAGACCAACTTTAGAAATAAAGCACCTGCAAAAAGAGTGGGCCAAGATTGTGGGAGACGGCTTTTTATCGAAGCACACAGTTCCAATTCATATCGAAAAAACTAAACTTTACGTGGTTACGGATCATCCTTCTATCCTTGAGCAGGCTCCTTTTATGAAACGAATTTTTCAACAAAAGGTTGACCAAGAAAAAAAAACCCGGTTTTTTAAAATCAAAAGCGTAAGTTTTATTTTAGACATTGAATTGTTTACTAAGCAAAAATCTTCTATCGAAAAAGCTTTTTTACAGAAAGAAAATGGACCTTCTCTTCATCCTTTTTCACCTGAATATAAATCTCTTAAAAAAAGGGCCGAAAAAGAGTTCCAATTTGTAGATGATGCTTTAATAAAAGAGAAACTCATTTCTCTATTTATTCAAAAATCTTCCCATGAAAAGAGAGGTAAACCCAAATGATTTATATTTAAATATCTCAAAATCTTTAGGCTTTTTTTCCAGAAACATTTTAATGTCATTATAAACTTCACCATCTCTACCCAAAAATAATACGATACCTTCCCTGTCTAAAGTAAAGTAAATAAAGTTCAAAAAATTAGAAAAGTCTAACTCTGAAAAAAAACGACATAAATTGCGTCTTTTATCATTGCCCAACCGATTCTTACCTTTTTTAAAATAAGGGGGGTTAGAAATGATTAAGTTGTATTTCATTTTGGAGCTACCACTGAATGAATCAAGATTAGCATTAAAGAATTTAACCTTATCTCTTTGATACTGACTCAGAAAAGAGAAAACATTCTTTTGAAAAAAAGGCTCAAATAAACTTTGAAGTTCAAGAAAATGAAAAAATGAAACATTTTCCAACTGTACCATTGTCTCAATACCTACAACTCCACAACCAGAACAAAGATCTAAACCTTTAATAGAAAAATCTTCAGGAAAGATCTCTTTAACTAATTTTGAACTTTCTTCTGCGAGAAGCAAAGAATCTTCTGAAAACTTATAAAATTCTGGCTGATAATATTTCAAGTTGTTTAAGGACATCTTCAAACCGTTGACCCTTTCTAATAACATCGATTTCTTGTGGGTTTAAAAATCTAACGATCGTAGAAGAATGGCCTGATAAAACCAATTGATCAGAGTAGACTATACTAGCACTTGGGGCATGTTTCTCATGAAAAGCCTGAGCATCCGCTTTATTAAGAATAGGTTCCTCACCGCTTAGATTAAGACTAGTTGTTATAACAGCTTTTCCCTTTAAGCCATCGACAAGGTCTTTAAAAAAGCTTCCTTGGAGGCAACGAATGCATACAAAATCACTTTCTTGAAAAATCCATGATGGAATATCTTTTTTGGCCCACTCAATAGGAAGGCCCAAAGTTGTCTCCAAATAAAAAAAAGACTCCATCCAATCATCTGAAATTATTTTTGGAAGCTCAAAGTATTCTCTTATGTGATCTATACAAGAAAAAAGTATAGAAACCGGCTTATTTGTATTTATTTTTTTAATTATATTGATTTCATCATAATTTTTTTTTGATAGAATACATCCACCAATCCCCCAAACAGTATCTGTTGGATAAATTATAACTCCATTTTGTTTTGATAGATTCATGTTCTTCTCTTAAATAATTTTTATTGAATAAGCCACCATAGCATTGATTTTTTCTTATGCCCCAATTTGAGTAATTTATAAAGGCAAAAGTGCTTAAAATGGCTTGAGATTAACTTTTTACTATAAAAAGAATATTCTAATTGGAAATTTGCTCTTCTATAATTACTATCAATACCAGAAATCAGTTCTTTTAAAGTCTTGTATTCCATAACTTTAAATACTAGGTATTTGTAGTAATCATTTTTTTGCCTCAAGAGATCCGTTATTTTGTTTTTAAAAAAAGTCTTTTTTATTATTTCTTTATCGACAACTGCAACTAATAAAGATAATTCAGAGAAACTCATTTCTTTTATCTTTTTCTCTTCTAAGTGTTCCTTAAGTAATAAAAATCTTTCCGAATACAGCTTCTTTTTGGTTAGCAGATAGGAGAGAAAAAATAAGTACTCGGAGCTATTCCGATTATCTTTAGAAAGTTCTCGAATATCCAGCAAGCTCCAGTTTGTATCAATATCCTTTAGAAGTGCTTTAAATGCATCTTTTTGGAAGTAATAATAGAAGTTAAGATAAGTAAAAAAAACCTTTTTTAAAGTCTTATTTTTTAAATTATCTTTTATAAAAGCAAAAGCCCTAAAAAGAGTCTTCTCCAATAAGATCCTTTCACTTTTTTTAATTCCTGGGAAGATAGGGTTAAAAATAAAGTATGCAGGGTCTATTTTTAAGATGAACTTTACTCTTTTTTCCACTCTATAATAGTTATCAAACTTTAAAGCTAAAAGAATTTCAACTAAGCTTTTTAAATAAACAGATTCAAAAGAATCAACCTTGGATAAAAACCCGATAGCTTTATCCAGGTCTCCTTTGGAGTCTTTTTTGCTTCCAAGAAACACAAGGAATTCTTCAAAAAAAGATATAAATTTTTTTACTGTTTTTAAATCTTGCTTTTTCTTTCTGTGGGTATCTAAAAAAACCTTTTTTTCCTGTTTATCAAAGGGAGCTTTGTTTAAAAGACTTTTTTTATTTCTCTCCAATAGTAAATCGAAAAATGCTCTATGCTGATTAGAAACCTCAGCACTACACTTATCCAAAAGGCTTCTAACCTTATCTTCATCAATTCCCAAAGACAAAAACATCTGAGATGTGAACGTTGTCATCTCATTACAGTTTTCCACAACGTTAGGTACCTTGGAGTTTGTTTCTAAAAAAACCCCTCCAAAAGTAATGCGGGGATTTATATCGAATTTTTTTAAAATTAATGGTTCAAGCTGCTTTTTTTTTTTTTAAAATCTACAGTTTGGGCGACAGCATCAGGAAAAAACAAAGAGAAACTGCTTGATTTAGGAAAAAGGCTATTTAGAGTATTCTTGTAAAAAATAAAAACGCCTAAGAGAATCAATAGTAGCAATAAGAAAATGTAAAAGAGGAAGCGATCATTTCTTTTTGGCCCTTCAATCACTTCATATCTTTTTTTCAATTTTTTCTTCCTTGCCTTTTTTCTTCTAGGCTTTTTTTCGGATATGCTTCTTTCAGATGATTCAGACTTTTTTATTTTATCTTCATCTGCTTTTTCATTTTCCTGAGTCTCCTTTTGACCCAACTCTTCTGGAAACTCTAAATCATTCGACTCTGGTAAAATATCTTTTTCACTCTCTTCGGTACCAAATTTTTTGATTTCTGGAAACTCTAAATCTTCATTTTTGGGAAGAGAAGCTTTTTTTTCTAAAGCCTCCAATTTTTCAATTTCACCTTCTGCAAATATGCTTTTTGCTTCTGAAACCGGGTTAAAGTTTTGTTTTTCATCATTATAAATGTGTTTTTCAACAAGCTCTTTCTCTCGAACCTGAAACCAAAAACCATTTCCAGAACAAATCTCATCCTCGCTTATAAGATTACCTTTTCTTATGAGCTCAATGACTCTTTCTTTTGAAATTGGTCCAAGTATTTGATTTTGATGCGTCCTAATAAGCCAGTTTTTTTCCATTTCACTCTCTAAAAAAAGAATCCTAGTAATCCTTTTAAATCCTCATCATTAAACTTTAAGCCAGCACTTACTGTTGCACTTCTTTCATCATTAAAAATATCATCGAATGTTGCTTTTCCATAAATGACGTTCCACATTTGGGTCTCTGATGAGAGTCTCAAATTAGCTCCTTTAGACTCACTATAATCAAAAACTTCCATAGAAAACTTTGAACCCCAATCACTTCTGAGATAATCAACGCCTACTCCACCGGTAGATTCAATCACGCCTCCTCTAAAAACCCAGTTCTGAATCTTCCTGCCAAGCATTGCATTAATCTTAAATGTATTTTTATCGACAGACTTTGTAACCGTTTCTGAAGCAACACCATCGGTAACTACAGTCTTTTTTGTTTCTTTCTCTATTCCTTCTTTGCTCGTTGTTACACCAAGTTCATATAACCTTTCAGGGGAAGAAAATACCCTCAATTTTAACGATGATAAAGAGCCCTCTGTTGTATCAACTCCACTAAACAAGGATAGCTCTGTTCGGATGGAATCGACTCTACTTACAAGCTTATTCACTGAGGAAATAGCTTCTTTAACTTCATCAGCCAATTCTCCATCCCTTAAAAGAGAACCAAATGTTCCTTTTCCTTCTTTTACATCAGAAATTATTTCCTTCATATCAGTTGATAAATTTTCTAAATGACCCATTGTGTTTTTAATTTTTACTATGGTGTTACCTACATTCTTACTGTTAATTGAGCTTTTTAAATCACTAGAAAGACTTTCAAAGTTTGAGACTGCATTAGAAAGGCTTCCCTTATTGTTAACAAGAATCTCTTTTAGATTCTCTGCAACCTCTCTAGCATTTATTGTCAAACCACGAAAGTTACTTATCATTAACTTTAATTCCGAATCCCCTTCTTTAGAGATTAACCCTTCTTTCAAGGCTCCTATTAAATCCTTCACATCTCCTAAAATAGTTGATGTATCTTTTAGTATATTTTCAATTCCTGCTTTATCAGCTGCTATAACAAAACCATTCTCTTCTAAGCGAGGCTTTCCCCTCACGACTTTTATTTCTAAATATTTATCACCGAGAAAACCAACCGATTTAACAATTAGACTTGATCCTTCGGTGACTTTAATTCTTTTTAAAATTCGAAAAGTAACGAGAGCACTATTTCCATGAAGTTCAATTTTCTTAATCTTTCCTGCCGTTATACCTGCTATTTTGATTGGAGTTTTAGGGAAAATTCCTGAAGCATCTTTTAAAATCGTTCGATAATTAATGTATTCACCAAAGCCAGACTGAAAAGATGTTATTTTAAGTGACATAAAGACAATCGATGCCATTGTTAGTAATGCAAGAATACCTACCTTCAATTCACTCATAAAGCTAAAAATTCCTGGACTAGTTTATTTTGCGAATTCACAAAATCTTTAACAGGAAGAAACTCTACAATTTTACCATGGTCTAAAAAAGCCACAAAGTCGGAAATTTCTAATGTAACCTTTACATCATGGGATATTATTATTGATGTCATCCCTCTATCTACATTTTTCCTATAGGTATTTAATATAAGATCATTGACCATTTTAGTCGTTATAGGGTCTAAACCGGTAGTTGGTTCATCATAAAGCATTATATCCGGACCCAATGCCAAGGCCCTAGCTAAACCAACTCTTTTCCTCATACCTCCAGAGAGTTCAGAAGGTAACTTAAAAAAAGAGTCAACCTTAATCCCAACAGATTCAAGGAGGCCATAAACTTTTTCTTCCACCTCGTCCTCACTTAAATCTGTAAATTCATTTAAGGGAAAAGCAACATTTTCATAAGCGCTTAGAGAGTCAAACAAAGCTGCATATTGGAATAACATTCCAAAATGCCTTCTAAATTTTTTCAACTCAAACTCGGACAAATCATTTAAGTTTTTACCAAGAACAAATACCGAACCATAAGTCGGTTTTAAAAGACCCAAAATATGCTTTAACAAAGTAGATTTACCAGCACCAGAAAAGCCAAGAATTGTTGTTATTTTATTTTTTGGTATTCCAAAGGATAAGTTGTTTAATATAGTTTGACCTCCCAATATAGTTGTTAGACCTTTTATATCAACTGCTTTTTCCTCTTCGAAGTAATCCATAAAATCCTTTTCACCCCCCCATAAATTGAACCAAAAAACTTGTCAAAATATAATCTAAGATTAATACCGAAATCATTCCCCAAACGACGGCTTGGTTAGTTGCTTTACCTACTCCAGCAGCTCCTTTTTCGACCTTAAAACCAAAATAGGTCCCGATGACTGAAATGATAAAACCAAAAAAAAATGATTTTATTAAGCCTTGCCCAATATCTTCCACAAACATCCACTTTCCAAGTTTGGAAAAATAAATTGTTCCATCTATCATTAAAGCCTTCGTTCCAACAAAGTAAGAACCTACATTTCCAACGAATAAAAAAATGCTCGAAAGCATCGGAAGACAAAGAGATGCTGCTATTATTCTTGGAACTGCAAGATACTGAAAACTACTTATTCCCATGACTTCCAAAGCATCTAGCTGCTCCGTAACCTTCATGCTTCCTATATGTGCAGCCATTGCTGAGCCAGATCTTCCAGCGACAATTAATCCTGATAAAACAGGTGCAAGCTCCTTTGCTAATGATAATGCAACAACAGGACCAACAAGAGAATCTACAGATATAAGCCTAAATCCAAAATAAGTCTGATAAGCCATTACCATTCCTGTAAAAGCCCCTGAAAGAGCAATAATAAAAAGGCTCTTATTTCCAATATCATATAATTGAGAAACCAACTCTTTTAACCGAAAAGGGTTCTTAGGAAGCCAATAAAAAAACCTAAAAATAAAATTAATTATCCTCCCCAAACCGCTCAGGCCATTGATTAAAGAAAAACCAATTTGTTCAACAGTTGAGGAAAAAAATTTATAAATCTTGTTCATACAACCCAGATAGTCTTCTAATAACTATTTAAACTACTGAGTTAGATTATAAACTCTAGGTATCCTTGGAGAAAGCTGACAAAATAATTCATAAGGAATCCGTTTTAGCTCATCAGAAAGGTCAAGTAACTCAGAAGAATCTTCTCCCCATATCCTAAATGTTTCTCCAACATGAACATCATTTTTAAGAGATGGTGGAAACAAAATATGTGCCATATCCATACTAATTCGACCAACAACCCTGGCAGGGTGACCTTTAAAAGAAAAAGTTGCTCCTTGATAAGAACTTAAAAAGCCATCTCCATAACCAATTGAAACAATACCAACTAAACCATCTTCGGGGCAAGGAATTGCACCATAACCAAGAGGATCACCTTTTTTTACATTAAAAGTTGAAATAATCGTTGTTTCTAAACTCGATATATTTTTTCCTTTCCATAAACTTTTTTCCCTAAAGTCGCTTGAAAGACTCGAAGGACCATAAAGAATTAAGCCAGGTCGAACGTGGCTTTCTTCAAGTCCGAATTTCTGCTCAATGGCACCAGAGTTTGAAATGGAACTTTTTTCAACTGTTATTCCATTATCTCTAAATATTTTTTTAAGCTCTTTAAAAACCCTAAATTGGTTATTGGTTTTTTTTACTTTATTAATAGATAAAAAAGATGAAGAGAAATGGGACATAAGATGAGATATGTGGGTCCTATTATATTTTTTAAGAAGACCAATAGACTTTTCCAAATCCTTATCAGAAATACCAAGACGGTTCATACCTGTGTTATATTTTAAAACCAAAGGAATGTGATTATAACTTCTATTTTCTAGGAAAGTTTTTAAATCTTCTAACCTAGATAAAACAGGCGTAATCCGTCTACTTCTGTAAATATTCCAATTCACCCCTAGGTCCAACTGGATATCTGAGAAAACGTAGACCTCAAATTCACAATTGCTTAGGGAATCTCGTAGATAAGCTCCCTCCTCAATTGTGGCCACACCAAACTCTTTTATACCGAGAACCTTATTAGCGTATTGAACAATCGGAACCATTCCGTGGCCATAGGCATTAGCTTTAACCATAAATAGGATTTCATTTTTAGGAACCAAAGTTTTAAGAAAACTAAAATTTTCACCCAAAACATTAAAATCAACACAAAGTCTTGTTCTATACCTCATCGGAAATTAAAGCCTCCTCTATAGAAATTCACTGGGCTTAAAAAAACGTCCAGGTTGCTCCCTTTCACGATTTTTTATGCGGTGATTTTTTATGTAGTTTTTGCCAAAAACGTTAAAATTTAATTTTGGCTTTTCAAAAGAAATAAACTCTCCGCTGTTATTAAAACAATAACGCCGGTAAGGAAACGAGCTTATAACATCCTCTAAAACCTTTATTAATTCTTCTTTCTTATCTTCACTTGTTAAAAAGTATACCCTAATATTTGAATCAAAAGAATACTTTAAAGTACCATTGAAATCTCTTTTCACTTCACCAATAAAATCTCTTATAAAATTTTCCCACTCAAGAGAATTATCAATTTTATCATTAACAAGAGAGTTTAGAAATACAGTAAAATCAATGCAGATATTCTCACCTCCCTTTTTCTCAACTAAAGATAGAAACGACCAAAAATTTAAAGACTGACTTTCTATTTTATTTAATTCTTTTATGGACTTAATACAGAATTTCAAAAAGTAAGAGCCTAGAAATTTCTCAAAAAAAGCAAAGTCGAATTTATTATACCAAGTCTTATCGTTAAGACTTAAGAAAATAATTTTTTGACCTTTATTATTTTCATCTTTAATAACCAAAGATACAAAATCATTATCAAAAATTTCTGATGCGACCTGGACACTCATTTTTTGTGAAGCAATATTTATATAATCCAAACCTTCATTTGAGCCCCATAAACTAGGCAATTTTATATATTTTTTGAAGTTAAAAAGTTCAGGCGAATCAATTTTTTTTGAAACACTTCCAACTTCATAAAAGGAATAACCTTTAATAAATTCTATCTTTTCAAATATTTTCGCACAGGACTTTAGAAACGAATCATCAATTTCTGAAGAAAAGCTGTTACAAATTTCCTTTAACCTTCTTGTAAAAAAATCTGACTCTCCTAATTCTTCTACCCTCTTCGATAATTTTAAAAACTTTTCATCATTTTCTTTCTTCAAAAAAGCGTTCTCTTCATTCAATTTAGTAAAATTATTCAACCTTTTAAGAACAGCTTTAACCTGCCCAGTTGTATGTTTAGAGAACTTTATTAACCCTAAGTTTAAAATCTCATAGGTTGAAAATAAAAGAGGTTCCGTATCTTTTGAGTAAACAAAACATAATGGCAGTTTACTTGCTTTAACGAGGGGGTGATCTTTTAATATGAGTTTCTCCTGAGTCATCAGCCGTATATCAAAAATAGTTAAAGTAGGCGCTCCGCTTTTTAAAGACTCATGCCAAAAGTCTTCAAGGCTTTCAAAAATACATGGAGCAATACCAATCTTTTTAAAAATTAACGAAAACTCTCTTAATACTTCCTTGTCATTGGAACAAATCGAAATAACTTTTTCGCCCAACCATTTTTGGGTCAATCCCTGACCGATGTTAGTCACATTACTCTCCTTTTTCTCTCATGAACTAGGTCAATTAAACCGTCGAGGTCCTTAATTTTTTCTAAGTCATCTGTTGAGATAGTTATATGAGACTTCTCATAAAGAGACTTTCTCTCTAAATAAAGTTTATGGATAAAGCCCTTTCCTTTCTTTAAAAGAGGTCTTCTTCCAACTCCATCCCTTGAAATCCTTTCAAAACACTTTTCAAAAGAAGTTTCAAGCCAAATAAGGACTGATTTGTCAGTTGAATTAATAAGTTTCAAAGACTCTTCATTCAAGCTTCCTCCCCCCAAAGAGAGAACACAAAAACCCTTATTCTTTTTTGCTTTGTCTAAAAACTCTTTGAGGCATAAAAACTCTTTTTCCCTAAAAAAGTCCCACCCCTTTTCTTCAATTAGATCACTTAAGCTACTTTCATCAGATCCAAATTTATCTAACACCACGTTATCAAGGTCAGAAAATACCCCTTTACCTCCTGAGTTCTTGTGGAGGAAGTCCATTAAGAAGGATTTCCCACAACCCATAAAACCACAAAGCAAAATGATCAATACATCCTCCAAAATGATTATATCTTTTTCACAACAATTCTTCTTCCTCAATTTATTATGTACTTCTAAGGGCAATTAATATAATCCTTAGCTGACTTAACGCCACATTTAACGCACAACAACAAAGACTTAAAATGAACAAAAATGCCACTCTTCCCCTTATAAAGCTAACCGATGGAATACTAAAGGTAGACAAACTCAACTTTAATAAGCCCTTAGAGCTCCAAATTCGTCCTAATGAGCAGCCTTGGCTAGATAAGATACTATACGACCTTATCCAGGAAAATAACTCTAGTAATAGTAAAGGGGGTGAAAATAATGAAGGGGAACTTCTACTAGGTATACATATAGAGAAAAAACATTCCACAAGGCTGGATGATTATATTTTAATCAAAGGTAAAATAGAAGTAGCTTATCCAGCAGAGTGCGTCAGGTGCCTTATTCCTACGTCGCAAAGTATATCCTGCGAGTTTAGCTCATGCTTCATTAAAAGCTCCTTTGAAAAAAGTCCAGAGTACAAAGACTCAACAGAGATATATATTCACTCAGAGGATAGAGACCTTCACTTCTATAAAGGGCACGAAATTGATGTTAAAGGGGTGATTTTAGAGGAAATTTATGTAAATAAAAATCATTTTCCTCTACACGACCCTGACTGTAAGGGGCTATGCTCTACTTGTGGCGAGAACCTTAACGAGAGTGACTGTGGGCACAAACAAGACGCCTAGCAAGAAAAGGGTTCTAAATTAACTATTTTACTTGTCTTCTTATTAATTATAACGTATCTCGTTCGTTCAGTAATCTCGAATTGAAAACAGATAGTCGGAGTGACAAATGGCAGTACCTAAGAAAGCAACCAGTGTTTCACGTAAAGGAAAAAGAAGAGCTGGTCAACACCATAAGCTATACAGAAAGTTTCCTACATTGTGCTCAAATTGTGGCACACTGACTCTTCCTCACAAAATGTGTGCATCTTGTGGTGTGTATAAAGGCAATGAAATCATCGAGCTAAAAAATGATGATGAAAATACAGAAGAAACTGAAGCCTAGTTAGTAAGAAACTTTAATTTTTTTACTTTTAATTTTACCTAAAGGAACTTTAAGGAATAAGTTTATCCTTTAGGACTACTCGTTTATTATTTTTGAACCTGTGAGACTCATCCTTGATCTTACAGGTTTTTTTTTACTTAATTCGGAAGATGATAGGGAGGCCTCCATGAATTATACCAAAAAGCAAAGCTACCCACCTTTTTCAAAAAGAATCCCCTATAGTCATTAATTTCTTCAAACAACTATAAAAATGCGAGTTTGATCGAAACTCAAAATTATACGAAGTAATTATAAATTTAAGAAATACGTTCAACATAATATAAAAGGAAACATCATGAAGTTTACATCAGTCACTCTTCTTTTCCCAGGGCAGGGATCTCAATATGTTGGAATGGGAAGAGCTTTAGAAGGGAAAAAAAGCTTTAACCTTCTTCCTTTTGCCGACAAAGTTCTTGGGTACTCTCTATCAAAAATCATGTTGGAAGGGCCTGAAGACCAGTTAGCGCTTACAGAAAACACTCAACCTGCAATAGTAAGCTACTCACTAGCTCTGTTTAATGAGTTAACAGAGTTTTTAAAGGACAAGTCTATTCCAATTGAAGCCTGTCTTGGACACTCAGTAGGGGAATATGCCGCCCTAGTTGCTTGCGGAGCAATATCGACAGAGGATGCTATAAAGGCAGTACACCATCGTGGAAAGTTCATGCAACAAGCAGTTCCAGTAGGAAAAGGGAAAATGATCGCACTTCTTAAAGTTCCGGAGGGTACTGTCCTCAAAGCCTGTGAAGCTGCTTCCAATAAAGAGGAAAGGGTGATGGCTGCCAATTTTAACGAACCAAATCAAATTGTTATCTCAGGTCATTCAGAAGCAGCACTAAGGGTCGTCAAGTGGTTGGAAGAAAATTATGAAAGCCCTTTTCGATCTGTTGAGCTAAAAGTTTCAGCTCCTTTCCATTCCTCTCTAATGAAACCTGCAAAAGACAAACTTCAGGACTTCTTTCAAAATATTTCATTTACATCCAATAAGCTTCCCTACATTGCCAACATAGACTCAAAAAAATATCCTGTTGAAACTCCAGGTGAAGTCATACAGAATAACCTAATCAATCAGGTGCAGGGAAGCGTGCTTTGGACCCAAAGTATGCAAAAAATCCCAGAAACCTCATTATGTATAGAAGTAGGCCCAGGAAAAGTATTAACAGGCCTTGGCAGAAAAATAAATAGGTCCTTGAAAGTTGTCCCTCTCGATACAGAGGATGCTTTCAGTAAACTAGAGGAGCTTTTATCATGATCATACAATACCCAGACCTTAAAAATAAAATTATTCTTGTAACAGGTGCAACAAGGGGAATTGGAAAGACAGTTGCTGAATCCCTAGCAACACAGGGGGCTCATTTAGTTTTTAATTACAGAGCTGGAAAAGAAGACGTTGCTGACAAGTTCAAAAAAAAGCTCATGGAAATGGGAGCTGAAAAAGCAACTCCTCTTTTGTTTGATATAACCAACACTGCTGAAATGAAGGATGCCCTGACCTCTTTCTCAAAAGAGTTTGGAAGTATTTCGGGTCTGGTGAACAATGCAGGTGTATCAAAAGACCAGCTTATCCTTCGCCTAAAAGAAGAAGATCTTGACCAAATAATTGACACAAATCTAAAAGGAACCCTTCTTTTAACGTCAATTCTTTCCAGACAGTTTTTAAAAGCTGAAAATGTCTCAGTCGTAAACTTAAGCTCCGTTGTGGGCCTAATGGGAAATACTTCCCAAAGCGCATACTCTGCGTCAAAGGCTGGAGTTCTTGGTTTTACAAAAACTTACGCGAAAGAATTAGCCTCAAAAGGAGTTAGGTGCAATGCTATTTGTCCTGGATTTATTCAAACGGATATGACAGAAGGGCTTGATGATAAGGCCAAAGAGGCGTATCTTTCATCAATACCGCTCTCTAGGTTTGGAAAAACTGAGGAGGTGGCGAATCTTGTCAGCTTCCTTCTAAGCCAGGCATCCTCCTATATCACGGGAGAAATTATAAAAGTTGACGGTGGATTATATATTTAAACTAATAACTTAATATTAATAGATTAAGAAACTTAAAACACGAGGAGATTTAAAATGACAGAAGAAAAAGTAATGAAGTTGATTAGCGATGCTACAAAAGTTGAGTTATCAAAAATTAAACCTGAAACAAGCTTCGTAGAAGATCTTAACCTTGACTCTCTAGACATCGTTGAACTTATGATGAAGTTTGAAGATGACTTTGGCGTAGAAATCCCAGAAGAGGATGCTGAAACGCTTAAGACAGTTAAAGATGTTGTTACTTACCTTGGTACAAAACAATAGTTTTAATGGTTCTTCATTATTAGGTATAACATGATGAGAGGGAGGGTAAACCTTCCTCTTTTTTTAGGCCATTTAGGGATGATCAAAGGACTAGAAAATGACTAATGGTAAATTAAATCGCGTTGCAATCACAGGGATGGGTGCCATTTGTGGTTTAGGAAATTCTCTTCCCGAGATATGGAAAAAAATTAAAGAAGGTGAGTCTGGTATCTCAAAAGTTGAGCACAGCTATGCAGACAAAGACCTTCCTATTAACATTGCTGGTGAAGTCAAAAACTTCACTATAAACGAAGAGCTCCTATCAGCAAAAGAAGCTCCTCGATATGACAAATTCATTCACTTTGCCCTCCATTCAGCAAATGAAGCCTATTTAAATGCAGGCTTAGACAAAAATCACAATTATCTTCCAGAAAGAATGGGGTGTATTGTTGGTGTAGGAATGGGTGGTTTTCCATTCATGGAAAAAGAATACGACAACTT
>MDTD01100684.1_pt1 | contig 23434 bp, 16 predicted proteins | sample 811221 | NCBI WGS metagenome assembly MDTD01 (sample SAMN05326646, study PRJNA326480) | marine metagenome | isolation source: seawater | place: Pacific Ocean: South West | collected 2011 | reverse complement strand
TAAAAACCGAAAATAATTATAACAGAGTTTTTATTGTTTGTTATTATATTTTTTGCTGTATTTTTTATACAATTCTAACTGCATATTAGAAGTACTCATAAATTTTCCATCTATTAATGCCATAAAAATTTGATTTGAACGCATATCTAATGCATTTCCATTTGATACAAATAAAGTTGCAGACTTATCTTTTTCAATTGATCCATAATCGTTAGCAATCCCAATAATCTCTGCAGTAGACAAGCTAATTGATTTAATTGCTTGTTCTTCAGTTAAACCATATGCCATAGCTGTACCAGCTAAAAATGGAAGATTACGGGCATTCATCGCTTCCATATCACCTTCATTTTGAATGCAAAATTTGACACCATCTTTTTGCAATAGGTAAGCTAACTTATAATTTATATCAATGTCATCATTTTCATTTTCTGGAAGACTATGGGGTCTTTTAAGCATTACAGGGATGTTATTATCTGTTAATAGACGAGTAATATTATGAGAATCATACCCTCCAATAATTACTGGATATTTTAACTTAAAGTGTTTAGAGAAATCAATAGCATCGACTAATTGTTGAAGTTCATCTGCGTGGATGTAAACTCTTTTATTTCCTTTAAAACAATTAACCAATGCTTCTAAACGAATATCTATTTTCTTTTTTTTATTTGATTTAGAATATGCTTTTGCTAGTTCGAAGAAGTCATAAATTTCTGATTTTTGTGTCTCATAATTTTTGTTTTGAGTTTTTGGTTTTGGATCAGCCCACCATCCTCCACCAGAAGTACTAGATGGCCAATTTAAATGAATACCATCATCTTTTTTTATTGTTGCATCTTCCCAATTCCAACCATCTAATTTCATAATTGATGAGGTCCCTGAAATATTTCCGCCTCTGGGAGTAGCTTGAGAGATTAGAACACCATTTGTTCTGATTGTACTAATAATTTTTGATTCAATATTAAAAGCAATTTGGGATCTTATGTGTGGGTTATAAGTTCCTACTTCATCAAAGTCACGTGTGGCTCGTACAGCATCAATTTCTGTCAATCCTAATGTTGAGTTTGGTGCAATAAATCCTGGATATATATGTTTCCCTTTAAGCTCAATTATTGTATCCCATTCTGAAGCTGAAGGGGTATATGCAGTTGAATTTTTAATGAAGGAAATTCGGCCATCGATTATTCCTATAGCTGCTGTTTTGAGAACTTTTTCATTTCCAACATGAAGATAACCATCAACTAATAATATTTTTTCATGTTGTTGAGAAAAAATTGTTGTTGATATAATAAAAAAGGAATTAATAAATATAAAAATTAGCCTCATAATTAATTAGTGTTTATTTTCTGTTGTAGATTTTTCTTCTCCTATGGTATCGCAGTGATAATGACCGTTTTTCTTTTTGATAAATTTTATTTTTTTATCACCCTTATTATTTTTACTAAGCATTTTTGATATAATTCTTGAGTGTTCTTTATAGTTATTTTCTCTCAATTCAACATCTTTAACAGAATCAAATAATACTATTCCATCAATGATGGTATAATTTACTTTTGCCATGATAGATAAAGGATTTTCAGTCCATACAACAATATCAGCATCTTTTCCAGCTTTAATACTTCCCATTCTCTCATCAAGATGAAGAAGTTTCGCAGGATTTAGTGTTACTAATTTCCACGCATCTTCCTCACTCATCCCTCCGTATTTAACACTTTTTGCTGCTTCTTGATTTAATCTTCTTCCCATTTCTGCATCATCAGAATTAATTGCGACTATGACACCTTGTTCGTGCATCATTGAAGCGTTATAAGGAATTGCATCGTTTACTTCATATTTGTATGCCCACCAATCCGAAAAAGTTGATCCACCGGCTCCATGTTCTTTCATTTTATCGGCTACTTTGTATCCTTCTAATATATGAGTAAAAGTATTTATTTTGAAACCCATCGAATCAGCTACATGCATTAACATATTAATCTCAGATTGAACATAGGAATGACAAGAAATAAAACGTTCACTATTTAGTATTTCATCAATTATTTCAAGTTCTAAATCTTTTCTTGGAATTTTATTTCTTTTACCAGTCTTGTATTCTTTCCATTCTTTAGAATAATTTATAGCGCGCATAAATGCATCATAATAAACTTGTTCAACACCCATTCTTGTTTGAGGAAATCTCCCTGAATTTATACCCCAGTTTGATTGTTTCACATTTTCTCCAAGAGCAAATTTGATAAATTTAGGAGCATTCTCAATTAGCATTTCTTCAGCTGGATATCCCCATTTTAATTTAATCAGGGCGGATTGACCTCCAATGGGATTTGCAGACCCGTGAAGTAATTGTGCTGCTGTAACTCCTCCGGATAATTGTCGATAAATATTAATATCCTCTGGATTTACAACATGTCCAATACTAACCTCTGCGCTTATCGCTTGCCCACTTTCGTTAACTCCTTTAGAGATAGCAATATGAGAATGCTCATCTATAATACCAGATGTTACATGCTTACCTTTTGCATCTATAATTCGGCCTAGTTTAGGAATGGGATGATTCATATCACCCACGTATGAAATTTTACTGTCTTTTATTATTATCATACCATTTTCTATAATTCCTTCATTTTCATTAGTCCATATAGTTGCATTTTTTATGATAATAGTTTCTGGTTTAGGAATTTCTTTAAATCCATAGGATAAGTTAGGGAACCATGTATAGTTACTAGTATCTATGTAAAATTTATTTTTTTTATTAGGTTCACCTTTGTCATTTTTTTCACTTTTAATAGCATTCCATTTAATCCATTTACCATTTGGTAAAAAACCATTTCCTTCAAAAACACCAAATTTTGTATTGATTTTACCCCTGAGATTTACACTTCCGATTAATTCAGTATTGTTAATATTAAATTGAATTGTAATATTATTTCCAGTTAACTCAACAAATGCTTTGCTAGATGTGTCTCTGGTTACTCCATCAATTGTTCTTTTGTATGTCACTATTCCACTAAGTTTATTTGGGTCTCCTTTTATTTCAATAGGAAGTTGGATATCGTCTAGAGTTATGATATATTTTCCATTAATCTTCGATTTGTTTTTTCGATTATATACTGTTCGTTCTCCCATAGACCAAGATTCAGCTACAGTAGTTTCTTCTTTAAAAGGATCGGAATTGTAAATGATAAAACTTGCAATTTTATCAGGTTCTAATGAACCTATCTCTTTTTCTAATCCCATTGAAATTGATGGACTTATTGTTAGAGCCTTTAGTATTTTTTCAATACTCATACCATGGTCAATTGTTTTTCTAATATTGGCCCAAAAGACTTTAGATTCTTTGATATCCTTTGATGTTATAGCAATTTTGACACCATTTTTTGATAAAATTGCTGGATTTTGAGGTGCCATTTCCCAATGCTTTAAATCACTTAATGGTATTTGTCTTGAAATGTAAGGGTTTTTAACATCATATGGCTTAGGAAAATTGATAGGAACTACAATTGTAGATTTTATTTTTTTTATTTCATTAATACTTTCATATTCATTTCCTGAACCAATGTAGTTAAAATTTAAATTAAACTCTTTTGCTATTTTCTCAGCTCTTAATATATCTAACTTATCACGTGTTTTTAAATATAGAACACCCGAAATTTGTTTGTTTAATGCTTCAAGTGAGAGATTTCTTTCAAAGTTATTATTAGTGTACCACTGGGCATCATATAGGCATTGTCGTATAAGAGCAATTGAACCCATTAATGATGAAGGGTATCGTTGTTTTGAACTTCCTTTTTCAAAAGAGAAGAAACTCGCGGGAAGATTATTCTTTAATATTAATTGATTTGTGCCTAAAGATATTAAGGCCCCTTGTCCTCTCAGGATCCCATCTGTTTGGTGTGTTAGGGCAAATCCAAAACCTTTTTTTATAAGGGACTCATTTGATTTTTTATTATTTAGGTATAAATCAGCAGCGTTAGTTTCAGGATGGATTGCTTCATTCCAATAAAGAGAATTAGGGGAATCTCTGTCGTATTTTATACTATTGGAATTACTTGCTCTTTTTCTTTTAGGTATACCTATATCGGAATACAATTCTATAAAAGACGGTATTATGACTTTTTCTTTACAGTCAATAACTACAGCATTTTTAGGGATATTTAATGATTTACCAACTTTTATAATTCGATTATCTTTAATTAGGATTGTTCCATTAGATAATTTTTCAGAGGGATTAATATATATTGTTGCATTTTCTAAAGCGTAAAACTCTGCTTCAGATTTCAGTACTCCATTCTGAGGTGTTAATTGACTAAATATTGATATCGAGATAGATAGAAAAGTAAAAAAGAAAAATAATTTCATTTTAATTTTTATTAAGAAATATAACTGCAAAATTAAAAATACTAATCAAATTAGGCTTCTTATTTTTTATAAGTATTATTAATACATAGTATAAATTATTAAAGTAATATTGTATATAATTCATTAAATTAAAGAGTTATATGAAGGGTGATATTACTGCGGATGAAATTAAGGAACCATGTGTTTTAGTCTCTGTTATTACTAAAGATTCTTCGGAAGAGCAGGCTAAAGAGTATCTTGATGAACTAGAGTTTTTAGCACTTACAGCTGGAGCGGTTACTTGTAAACGGTTCTCCCAAAAAATGTTAATTCCTAGTTCTAAAACTTATGTAGGTTCAGGAAAACTAGAAGAGATTCGAGCATATATTTGTTCAAAAGATATTGAGGTGATTATTTTTGACGATGAATTAAGTCCATCTCAGGCTAGGAATATTGAGCGTATTCTAGGAATAAAAGTACTAGACAGAACAAATTTGATTTTAGATATTTTTGCGACTCGTGCAAGAACCTCAAGTGCTAAAACACAAGTTGAACTAGCTCAGCTTCAATATTTACTTCCTAGATTAACTAATTTATGGACACATTTAGATCGTCAAAAAGGAGGTATTGGAATGAGGGGTCCTGGAGAAAGAGAAATTGAGACTGATAGACGAATTATAAAAGACAAGATTTCCTTATTAAAGGATAAGTTAAAAAAGATTGATAAACAAAAATCTGTACAAAGAGGAAATCGTGGTAATTTGGTTAGAGTTGCTTTGGTAGGTTACACAAATGTAGGTAAAAGCACAATTATGAATATTCTAAGTAAATCTGATGTTTTTGCTGAAAATAAATTATTTGCAACTCTAGATACAACTGTACGAAAAGTTGTAATTGATAACTTACCATTTTTATTGACTGATACTGTTGGTTTTATAAGAAAGTTACCTCATCAGTTGATAGATTCATTTAAGTCTACTTTAGATGAAGTTAGAGAAGCAGATTTGTTGGTTCATGTTTTAGACATTTCTCATCCTAATTTTCAAGAACATTACAATGTTGTAAATGATACTTTAATAGAGATAGATAAGTCAGAGAAGCCTACTATTGTTGTGTTCAATAAGATAGATGCTTATTCATATGTGGCTAAAGAGGAAACAGATTTGACTCCATTTGAAGATTTCAATTATTCTCTTAAAGATCTTCAAAAATCTTGGATGTCAAAATTAAATGACACGAAATGTATATTTATTTCGGCTGCAACAAAAGAAAATTTTAATGAGTTAAAGAGTCTTATATATAGTCATGTAAAAGAGATTTTTCAAGACAGATATCCTTATCATAATTTTCTGTACTGATTTATGGAACTAATTGAAAATATCCATGACCTTCAATTTCTGAATTATCAATACCGGTAGCAATATATTTATAGAAGTAAGTTCCTTCTTCGGCTTTTGACCCTGATTTTGTTGTACCATCCCATTCAGCTTGATTTTGACCTATAGGGTTTCCTGTATCATCATATTCAGTAGTACTCTCATGCATAACATTTCCCCATCTATTTAAAATTATAAGTTCAATTCTGATTGCATTTTTATGCTTTAAGAAAAATACATCATTTGTCCCGTTTGTTGAGTTGGGTGTAAAAACATTTGGTGCAGAAATTGATGGAACAGGGAAAAGACAACTACCATCATCAACAATAGCGTTAGGATCATAATTTATTGCGCTAGGATCTGTACAACCACAATTATTAACGATAATATCTATTGTTGCCTCTTCAAAACAAAGAGTATCTAATGTATAAGCTGTCAGTGTTACAGTTGAATTTTCGCTAAATGTATGATTCTGTGATCCAGAGTTATTTACATTTACTAGTGGGCTTCCATCCCCAAAGTTCCAAGTATAGCTTGCTGTATATTGGCTGTTATTAATAAAGTTTACTGTTAATGGATTACAACCATTAGTTATGTTTGCTGAAAAATCAGCAATAGGAGCTTCATCAACATCCACAAATATACTGTCTGAAACGGAGCAGACATCATCTGAAATAGTTATTATGTACCATCCACCAGGTAATCCTGTCCATACTGAAGCATCAATTGAGTCAGAGAAGTCCTGATTAAACCATTGGAATTGAAGAATACTTCCTTGAGATAGTGATTCTCCTGACCAAATTGAGGAAACAATTCCCGAATTATAACAAGATGATGTATTTTGGTCTAGAATAGCATCAACAGATAGCGTCTGATTAACATTTACAGATAAAGTATCTGTCGCTGTATATCCACAGAAGTCTTGGACAGTTACATAATATTCTACAATACCATTTGAATTTATAGGAACAGTTGTTATTCCTATTGTATCGTTTGAATGGCTCCAAGAATAACTATAGGGCGGAAGTCCTCCAGAAGCCTGAGCAAAAACATCTAATGAATCTCCAATGCAAAAAATAGTAGTATCCTGAGCTTGAATATTTAATTCAGGTTGATCAAGAATCCATATTGTACCTGAGGTGACGATTCTATTTCCATTGGGTAAAATGCTAGTAACAGTTAGGACAACATCTTCAAAACCTTCAAAATTATTATCAGCAAATGCAGTAAATGGTAATGTGATTAATGTCTCTCCTGGTAGAAATAAAACTGAATCAGGGAAAAGGGGATAATCAATTCCATTTGTAGCTAATCCAGATATATCTACTTCGATATATAAAGAATCTCCTGATTGACAAGAAGGTCTTGTGAAAGTTAAGTCTGCTGCAGTACCACACCCTTCAAGTATTACACTATCACCAAACAGCCCTTGGTCGATGTTTGTTTGTAACGATATATCAACAGGAACAGCCTGAAAGCTACCTCCTTCTAGAAAAACGCCGGTGTCTAAAATTCCATCAACACAATCTGCAACAGCAAATTTGAAATGATATGTAGAATCGCAGATTACATTAAAACGAATTTCAATAGGAATTGTAAAACCATTAAAACTATGTCCATTAGGATTGTTTAAAAAGTAAGAGCCATTCATTGAAGGAGGAGTTTGACTTGGGTCAATATATATTGTACTAATTGTAATAGGTTCATTTGTACCTGGAACTAAAGCAAGGTTTTCAGAGGAATAATTCCCCCCAGCTGGGTTTGGTCCAGACAAATAAAATCCAAACGCATCATTATACTGAGAATTAATCCATGTAAGGTACTCTTCCGATGCAAACACGAAATTGAAAATAACTTCATCCCCATCAGGGATAAAATCAAATTCAAGGACAGCCGCATCATTAGTTGTGTTAATAAAACCTGCATTTGGGTTGCTTGTTACGGATTGAGCTGTAGCTAATACATCCGCATCACCAGGACCGCCATAATTAGTAGAAGGATTACCACCAGCTTGAATTGAAGTTACATCGCCAGATGACATTACAATTCCGGTTGGTAAACCGATGTTACTTGTTCCTGCATTAAATGAACCGATTTGATTTGAATTACCTAGAAAAGTAATATTACTTGTGACAAGGCCAGGTCCGATTAATGTGTTAGTTACTAAATCATAAGCTGATGGATTAGGATCAATTGTTATTTGACCTTTAACATTAATTGAGAGTAATAGGATAAATAATAATGTACTTGATTTTAACAGCATAATAATTTTGGTTAAGTTAATCATATAGACATAATCTAGACTAAAAAGGTTGCGTAAAGTTCGATTAATTTAAATAGAATACCTAATCTTGTTAATAAAATCACGATTTTTACTAATGTAGATTAATAAAACTTTATTTTATGGAAAGGATTCAATCATATATTGAAAAGAATAAAAAACGTTTTTTAGAAGAATTAATAGAAATATTGAAGATTCCCTCAATTTCAGCTGATCCAAATTTCGAAAAAGATGTTCTAAAAACAGCAGAATTAGTGGCAAATGGATTGATAAAAGTTGGTTTAGATAATGTTGAAATATGTAGTACAGAAGGATATCCTATTATTTATGGAGATAAAATTATTGACTCTAATTTACCAACTGTATTAATCTATGGACATTATGATGTCCAACCAGCCGATCCAATTGAACTTTGGGATAACCCCCCTTTTGAACCAGTAATTAAGAATACAGAAATTCATCCTGATGGAGCAATTTTTGCTCGAGGAGCTTGTGATGATAAGGGGCAAATGTTTATGCATATAAAGGCTTTTGAAGCAATGAATAAGTCAGATTCTTTATTTTGCAATATTAAGTTTATGATTGAAGGAGAAGAAGAAGTTGGGAGTGAAAATTTAGCGACTTTTGTTAAAGAGAATCGAAAGCGGCTTAATGCTGATGTAATTTTAGTTTCTGATACGGGTATTTTCTCAAATGACATTCCATCTATCACTACAGGACTTAGAGGTTTAAGTTATGTTGAGGTGGAAGTCGAGGGGCCAAATAGAGATTTACATTCAGGTCTATATGGTGGTTGTGTCGCTAATCCAATTAATATTTTATCTAAAATGATTAGTTCATTACATGATAAAAACAATAAAATTACTATTCCAGGTTTTTATGATAAAGTTCTTTTAATATCTGAAGATGAGCGTAAAGAGATGTCTAAGGCACCATTTAAAAAACAGAGTTATATAGAATCTTTAAATATTGAAGATGTTTATGGTGAGTTAGGATATTCAACTATGGAAAGAGGATCTATTAGACCAACATTAGATGTTAATGGTATTTGGGGAGGTTACATTGGCGAAGGGGCAAAGACAGTCATCCCATCGAAAGCTTTTGCTAAAATATCAATGCGTTTAGTACCTAATCAAGACCCAGAGGATATTTCAAAATTATTCAGTGATTATTTTACATCAATTGCGCCGAAAGGAGTAAATGTTAAAGTAACTCCTCACCACGGAGGTAAGCCTGCTGTTACACCTATAGACTCTATTGGGTATAAAGCGGCAAGCATGGCTTTCGAAAAGACTTTTAATAAAAAACCTATCCCTATAAGAAGTGGTGGATCGATTCCTATTGTAGCAATGTTTGAAGAAGAATTAGGTATAAATACAATTTTAATGGGATTTGGTTTAGATAGTGATGCAATTCATTCCCCAAATGAACATTATGGTTTATTCAATTTTTACAAGGGTATAGAGACAATACCTTATTTTTTCTCTTTTTATTCTAAATTATTTAAGTCCTTAGATTAATGAAATTTTTTTTTGTATTAATTCTATACCTTTTTTCTTCCTGTTCATTTCAGCAAATAAAATATTTAGGAGAACAAAGTTTTACATTTGAAAAATTAGAGGATAAAAAAGTGTTTTTTAATGCTGGGGCAAAAATTTCAAATCCAAATAATTTTGCTATTAAACTAAGGCCATCTTCTTTATCTCTCTATATAGAAGGAGCATATATAGGTATTATAAATCTTAACGAAGAAGTTCGGCTGAAAAGAAAAAGTAAAGAATATGTAGAAGGTTCTTTTACAGCTAGCACAAGATCTTTTAGTATGAATGAAATGTTTCGAATATCAAAATTTATCACTAAGAAAGAGATAGAGATTTGTCTCAAAGGGGACTTACAATCTGCAGTATGGATTTTTGGAAAAAAAGTTCATGTCAATGAAAAAATTGTTATAAGTGGACTTGATTTAAAGAAGTTTTTGACTTTTTAATCAATATATATTCTGTGAATCCTTTGTGAAAAACTAGTCATTATTTCATAAGGAATTGTGTTTGCTTTTTTTGAAAAACTAATTATAGTTTGATTCTTACCAATAATTTCAACAGTTTCACCTTCTTCTGCATCAATACCTGTAATATCTACCATAATCATATCCATACAAACCTCTCCTAGTGTAGGGCAAAATTTATTTTGAATAAAAACCCCACCATTACTATTACCTAATATTCGTTTAAATCCATCAGCATATCCAACAGGGATGATAGCAATAGTCATATTTTTTTTCGCAACAAAGCTTCTATTATAGCCTATAGATTCAGATGGGGTTATTGTTTTTATTTGAGAAATAGAACTTAGCCAAGTTATAGCTGGTTGGATATTTTCACTTCCACATACTCCATACATCCCAATACCTAAACGAACCATTTCAAATTGTGCTTCTGTATAATTTTTAACACCCTCTGAATTTAGAATATGACGGTCAATTTTGTGTGAGAAATTATTCATCATAAACATAGATATATTATTAAATGAATTAATTTGCTTTTTAGTAAATATAGAATCAACAATATTAGATTCAGCTAAATGGGAGTATATGGATTTGATAATAACTTCGGGCTGTGTTTTTATAATATCAATTAATTCTTGGATATTTGATTTATCAAACCCTAGACGGTTCATGCCTGTTTCAATTTTTATATGAATCGGGAAATTTGAACACCCTTGGGCTATTAATTCTTTTATTAATGATTCTAATTGTTTAATTGAAAAAATAGCAGGTTCTAAGTTGTATTCTATACAATCTGCAAAAGTTTTTTCTTCTGCATTCATTACTAGTATAGGTTTTTTTATCCCATTTTTTCTTAATTCAACTCCTTCATCAGAGTATGCTACCCCAAGGTAGTCTATACCTGTTTTTTGGAGAAAATGACCCATTGTTTTAGAATCAGAGCCATAAGATGAGGCTTTCACCATACATAGGATTTTAGTGTCTTTATTCAATAGCGATTTTAAATAGTTAATATTATTTCTAATTGCTTTAGTATTAATTTCCAGGTAGGTTTGGTGGTTTTTTTCTTTAAATTTATTTGCTAAGAGTTCCATTCTTAACTTTCTATTTCCTTTAATTAAAACATTAGAGTTTTCAAATTTATAATTAATTTTTTCTCCATTGTAATAAAAGAAATATTGGCTCAGTTTAAATTTATCTAAGAGTAATCTGTATTTATTTTCATGTTTAGAATCTAGTAACCCAATAATTGCAAAGCGTTTTTTTTCTTTACTTATAAAAAGTTGATACTCTAATGAATCACGTAATGATTCAATATCTAGGCTATATGTATCATTTATAATTGTATTATTATTAGTCCCACGAAAAGTTTCTAGTCTAAGAGCAAGAGGGCTAATATATGGTACATTTTTTTTTAATTCATTTGATTCAACACCAAAAAAAAGAGCAACACTTATTGCCATTTGAGCATTTATTTTATTAAAATCACCAGCTAACTTAAAGTGTTTGATAATATCTTTATTTGAATCTTGTTTTACGACTATACCCTTTTCTAATTTGAGTGTTTCTGGATAAAATAGATTTTCAACATTCTTAAATATTTCAAGTTTAGCAGATAAATGATCTGATGCTGATTTGAATAATTCTCTATGTGCACTGCCAAAAGATGTAATTATACCATGAGTTGGTTTTATTATTTCTCTTAATTGCTTCATATCATTTAAAGAAGACACTCCTACTTCAATAATTCCTATATTAGTTTTTTCATTTAATTCAAGAATGGATATTGCAATTCCTATAGCGCTATTATAGCTTTTAGGACTTCGTGTTACTTGAAACTTACAACTTAAAAGTTTGGAAAGCCATTCTTTAGTTGTTGTTTTACCATTACTCCCTGTTATTGCTATAATTGGAAAGTTGAACTGATCTCTGTGGTACCTAGCTAATTTGAGTAATGCAGATAAAGTATCTTCAACTAAAATTTCTTGAGCTCCAGGAAATGAGTCTAATAAATTAGGTTTTGAGACAACAAAAAATCTAACACCTTTATTATATGAAGATTTTATATAGTCATGTCCATCTCTAAAGTTTCCTTTTAACGCAAAGAATAATATGCTTCTACCGCTTATTATTTTTCGAGAATCAAAAGAGATTGCCTTAATAAGAGATGTGTCAGTTGAATTTTTCTCCCCAAGTATTTTTGATATGTCACTAAATGAGTATTTTAGATTCAAGTTCTATTTTTATTATAACATAGACGACAAAGGGGCTTATATTCTTCCACTGCACCAATAAGTACTTGTTCGTCACTTTTAATTTTTCTATGTGAAAACTGCGCAAGATTCCCACAAGACATACAAATAGCATGAACTTTTGTGACATATTCAGCAATACTTAGAAGTTCTGGCATTGGTCCAAAAGGCATTCCTTTGAAATCCATATCTAAACCTGCAATAATAACACGCACCCCGTCTTTTGATAGTTCATTACAAACATTAATTATTCCATTATCGAAAAATTGTGTCTCATCTATAGCAACAACTTTTTCCCCTTTCCATATTGTAATTATTTCTGATGCTTTTTTGACACTAATAGCTTTAAGAGATTTACCTTGATGACTTACAACATTTTTCTTGTGATAGCGTTCATCTATTTTTGGCTTTATTAATAGAATCTTTTGATTAGCGATTTTAGCTCGCTTAACTCTACGAATCAATTCTTCTGTTTTACCAGAAAACATTGATCCACAGATAACCTCAATCCAACCATGGCTTCTTGATTCGTCTGGAAATTGTTCTAATAACATATTTTCTGTCTTATAAGGTTATTAACAAAAGACTCTAGAGAAAAACTATTGAATTAAATATTCAAGATTTTTTCTTTCGTTAAATTTAGAGTCTAAAATTCGTTATTAAGTATTTAAAATACTATCATTTAGTTACAAACTTATTTAAAATGTTGAAAAATAAAATATAATGAGTAATAATATCAATTATAAGGATCAAATAAAGCAACTAGAAAATATAATAGATAAAATTAATTCTTTATCAATCAATAAGAAAGAATTAAATGTTATTGAAGATTTAGTCCGGAATCTTTATGAAAGGATAATTATTATAAAACATAATCTAGAAGAACCATATACTTTATCAGAAAAGAGGGATAAAGAAAACTCACAAAAATTGGATTCAGAAGAAGAGGGTGATTTTCAAGATGAAATTATAAAATCTAAAGAGATATTTATAGATACGATTGAACATATAGATAATTCAGTCAATGCAAGTTTTAACGGTTCAAGGTTAGATACATTAGTTGGCTCTTTTGGGTTAAATCAAAAAATGAGGTACATTAATGATCTGTTTAATGGTTCAAGTGATTTATTTTCGGATTCCATTAAAACTCTAGACTCAAAATCAACACTAGAAGAAGCTAAAAAAGTTATTTCATCATTATCGTTAAAATATAATTGGGATTTGGAGTCAACAATTGTAATTGAGTTTATTGATTTTATCAATAGAAGGTATGTTTAAATTTTTATTAATATTATTTCTTTTATTTACTCAACAAACCTTTTCTCAAATAGATGAATTAAAGAGAAGAACAAAAACGTTATGTTCTCCAGATTTTCATGGGAGAGGATATGTTAATAAAGGAGACTCAATTGCCGCTGAATTTCTTAAAACTGAATTCCAAAATATTGGCGTGAAGCCCTATTATGAATCGTATTTTCAGAGTTTTAATCTTGATGTTAACACGTTTCCTAATGAAATGGAAATTTATTATGAGGGAAAATTATTAAAACCTGGGATTGACTTTTTAATTAATCCTAATTCTTCTGGTCGTGTAGGTAAGTTAAAACTTTATGAGATTGGAGTTAATGATGCTTTGATAGTCGATTCTCTAAAGTCATTTATTCAAAACTTATTTTCTATAAATCATATAGAGGATCCGGCAGTCCTTTTTGATATGACTTTAGTTTCAAGTGACACTGTTAAATTGTTAAGGCAAGTTGCATCAAAATTAGCAATGTTTATTCCAGTAGTAGAAATTGTAAATGATAAATTTACTTGGTCTGTTGGATTAGATGAACTATTTCTACCGTATATTCAAATCCAAGAAAATTGTATTAATAATGATGGTGTCCTGTCTTTAAATATTTATTCAGAGATGCACATCAACTATGAATGTAGAAATGTTATTGGTTATATTCCTTCAAAAAAAAATAATGCTAAAACAATCATATTTACTGCACATTACGATCATTTAGGTAAAATGGGTAATGATACTTATTTTCCTGGGGCAAATGATAATGCATCTGGTACAGCGATGATCTTTTCTTTAGCAGAATACTTTAAAGAAAACCCTTCAAATTTTAATATTATGTTTGTTGCTTTTGCTGGTGAGGAAGCAGGATTAGTAGGGTCAAAATATTTTGTTGAGAACTCTATTTTGGATTTAAAAAATATCCGTTTTGTTATTAATTTAGATATTATGGGAAGTGGAGAAGATGGTATTACTATTGTTAATGGCAGTTTATTTGATAAAGAATTTTCAATAATGAATCAAATTAATAAATCGGAATTATTGGTGAAAGAAATAAAAAAGCGAGGACCTTCTGCCAACTCAGACCATTATTGGTTCTCTCAGAAAGGTGTTCCAGCTTTCTTTATTTATACTAGAGGTCCAAATAAACATTATCATGATATATTTGACACTTATGATTCTTTAAGTTTTGCTGAGAGTATAGATATAATTAGATTATTGATACAATTTGTTAATCAATTATAAATAAAAATAAGTTATTAAATCAAATTACTTTTTTATTTAAAAATATAAATTTGTTGGTATATTAATTAATTTCGATATTCAACCTATGAAATTTATCTCAACTATTATAGTTACTGGTTTTTTACTTATTTCTAATGCACAGTTATTTGTTGGAGATAATCCAAATATAATAGGCCCAATAAAAGGTGCAAATTGTTCGCCACCGTCTTCTTCTACTTTTATGCAAATGAATAATGTTAAAGCAATTATTCATACAGCGGGTAATTTATGGCAAATTCCTGGTCAGAATTATTCTCAATATGAGGTTCCAAAAAATTCTGGTATTATGGCATTGTTCACTTCCGCTCTTTGGCTTGGAGGTGTTGATGCAAATAATCAACTCAAATTAGCAGCATTACGTTATAGATCAGGACAAGATTATTGGACAGGACCATTAACTCAAGGAGGTGCTGAGACAACTGCTGAAAACTGCGTGTTTTATGATAAACATTTTGTAACAACTCAAGATGCAATTCGTGAATTTAATGCTTGGTTTCAAGCAGGGATTGATGATGAAACAAATGGTACCTCAACACAGATAGAATTATTTCCAGAATATGAAGTGCCAAGTATGATTAAGGAATGGCCAGCTCATGGAGATATTTCAATAGGTCAGGATTTCTATTTAGCACCCTTTTTTGATCGTGATGATGATGGTGTTTATAATTGGGAAAATGGGGATTATCCATGGTATGATATAAATAAAACAAAAGAATGTTCCTCAGACCGAAGTGTATCTCTTTATGGGGATTTAAATTTTTGGTGGGTAATGAATGACAAGGGAAATATTCATACAGAAACAGGAGCCGATCCTATTGGTATGGAAATTAGATCACAAGCTTTTTCTTTTTCCTCAAATGATGAGATTAATAATATGACATTCTATAATTATGAATTAATTAATAGAGGGACTCAGACATTATTTGATACTTATTTTGGATGCTTTACAGATGGTGCATTAGGAGACCCTTATGATGATTATGTTGGTTGTGATGTGAATAGAGGTTTAGGCTATTATTATAATGGAGATAATTTTGATGGAGATAATTCAGGTTTTTTTGGATATGGAGATAATCCTCCTGCAGTAGGGGTTGATTTTTTTGAGGGACCATATCAAGATGATGATGGTATCGATAATGCATACGGAATTCTACCCGGTGAAGCTTTAAATGGCATTGGATTTGGAGATTCAATAATTGATAATGAACGTTATGGAATGCGAAGATTCTTGTATTATAGTAATAATACTAATGGGGCTAATCCTAGTCAGACTGACCCTCAGTATGCAGCAGATTATTATAGTTATTTAAAAGGATTCTGGAAAGATGGAACACGTTTTTATTATGGTGGTTCTGGACACGTTTCAGACAGTGAAGCTGATCAAAATGTACCATGTGATTTCATGTTTCCTGGAGATACAGATCCTTTAGGATGGGGTACTGGAGGAATTCCTCAACCAGAATGGACAGAACAGACTGCTGGAAACCCACCAAATGATAGACGTTTTGTCCAATCTGCTGGACCATTTATATTAAAGCCTGGTGCTGTTAACAATATCACTGTTGGTGTTGTATGGGCTCGTGCACCAGGAGGTGATCCGTTTGCCTCTGTAGAATCATTAAAACGTGCGGATGATAAGGCTCAATCATTGTTTGAAAATTGTTTTAAAGTTTTAGATGCACCTCATGCTCCATTATTGGAAGCTCAAGAATTAGATAATAGTGTAATATTGACTTTATCTAACCCAATTAATTCAAATAATTATCTAGAAAATTATATTGAGAGGGATCCTTTTATTATTAGTGCTTTTAATGATCGAGATTATAGGTTTCAAGGTTATCAAATATATCAATTATCAGGAAAAGACGTTTCTGTATCTGAGTTGCAAGATGCATCAAAAGCTCGTTTAGTTGCTCAATGTGATATCCAGGATAATATTGATCGTATAATTAATTTTGAATATGATGATGAGATTGATGCTAGTATGCCTATAGAGCGTGTTAACGGATCTAACGAAGGAATTAAACATAGTTTTTATGTTAGTGAAGATCTTTTTGCTCAAGGAGAATCAAAACTAGTTAATTTTAAACGGTATTATTTTGTTGCAATTGCATATGCTTATAATAATTATAAAACATACGATCCTAATGACCCATTAGGTCTAGATGGTCAGAAAATGCCCTATATAGCAAGTCGAAAAGCACCAATAGGTGAAATAAAAGTTTTAGAAGTTATCCCCCATAATCCATCACCGGAGTTAGATGGTACAATACAGATGGTATCTTATGGATCAGGTCCAAAAATTAAGAGATTAGATGGTCATGGTAATGGTGGACAAGAATTAGAATTAACTTCTTCTACTAAATCTACTATTATATCGAGTGGTTATGTTGAGAACCCGGTTTATAATAATGGTAGTGGTCCAATAAATGTTAAAGTTGTAGATCCTTTAAATGTTGTAGATGGTTATTTTGAGTGTTTATTTACAGATTATAATACTACTACTTCAAATTCTGCAGATACAGCAGATTGGATTATTAATCGGTATGCTTCTGAAGGAGGAGTATTTATAGAGTCGGTATCTTCTAAGCGATCTATAAATAATAATAATGAGCAAATTATTCCTGAATGGGGTGTTTCGGTACAGATTAATCAAAACAATTATTATTTTCCTGAAGGAGCATCTGGAGATGCTAAGGAGAAGACAACAGATTTGTTAAGTGCATCGATTACGTTTGCTGATAGCTCAAAGAGATGGTTGGCTCCAGTTCCTGATTCAGATGGTTTTTATCCATTTAATTGGATTCGTTCAGGGGATTATGATCCTACAAATGGTACAAGCACTGTTGATGATGATGACTGTACTGATGCGACTGATCCTAATTATTTATCATGGACAGATCCTTGTAGTTATCCAGATGTTTTAAATCAAGATAATGAGAAAATATGGGCAGGTATTCTCGGAGGAGGTATAGCTCCTCATAAGTTGACTGGTTATGAAGCAAGCTATATGCCCATAGCATATTATAATTATGCTGGTGTTGGTGTTGCGCGTAAATTAGCTTCTTTAAGTTGGCTTCCTAGCGTTGATATTGTTTTTACATCAGACAAATCTAAATGGACACGTTGTCCAGTTATTGAACTTGGTAGAGAGGCTTCATTAAATGTTGGAGGTGCTTCTCCTGGTGCATTAAGAGCGAGTCCAAGCGTTGATAGAAATGGTAATCCTGATGGTACAGGTACGGGTATGGGTTGGTTCCCTGGATATGCTATAGATGTTGAATCTGGTGCTCGTCTTTATATGGCATTTGGAGAGAATTCATTCTTGGTATCGGATAATGGTGCTGACATGATTTGGAATCCAACAAGAACATTAGTTGATGATAATGGGACTCCAATTTTTGGTGGGATGCATGCATTTTATGTATTTAGTTTCCAGAATAAGTCAAAGAATTCATTTTTACAGGCAGAAAATTATCCTGCTTATATTCCAAGTCAAGCTGAAAATAATGCGACGAATGAATTGTATAACGATTTCCAAAATATTGAATCAAATCAAACTTCTGCAAAGAAAAAAGTATATAGTAGTATTTCTTGGGTAGGTAATCCAGTATTAGGTTATGCTCAAACGTTATTGTCAACAGACGCGACGATTCGTTTGAGAGTTAATAAGGAATATAAGAACTTTTCTAATCCAACAAATCCAACGGGAGGACCAAATGGAGGTAAGCCTATGTATTCTTGGAACACAAGTGATATAGCTACGGAACTTGCAAGCGCAGATGAATTAACAAGTGCTTTGGATTTAATTAATGTAGTTCCTAATCCATATTTTGCATATTCTGAATATGAAAGAAACAGGTTAGATACAAGGGTGAAAATAACAAATTTACCGGATCGTTGTACGATTAAAATTTATACAACAAACGGAAAGTTAGTTAGAACATTTAAGAAAGATAATACTACAACTTCTATTGATTGGGATTTAAATAATCATAAAAATATACCTGTAGCTGGAGGTGTTTATTTAATACATGTTGATGTTCCTGGTATAGGAGAAAGAGTTTTAAAATTCTTTGGTGGTATGAGACAAATTGACTTACAAGGTATTTAATACTAAAAAATAATTTGAAATGAATAATTCAATTTTTAAAATAAAGAATACATTAATAGGAATACTAATCCTATCTTCTTTTAATGTTATTGCTGGTAATGAAGATCGTGTTGGTTCAGCTGGTGCGTCTCATATGTTAGTTAATCCATGGGCTAGAAGTGCCTCAATGGGTGATGTTGGAATATCTTGTGTTAATGGATTGGAGGCAACATTTGTAAATATTGCTGGTTTAGCTTTTACAGATAAGACACAAATTAAATTTAATTACTCTAATTGGATGGGTACTGCTGGTATTTCTTTAAATAGTGCAGGAATTGCCCAAAGAATAACAGAGTCAGATGTTATTGCTGTAAGTGTTCAATCTATGAATTATGGTGATATTCCTATTACAACTGTTGCAAATCCTGAAGGTAACATAGGTTTTTTCTCTCCAAGGGCAAATATATTTAATATAGGATACGCTAGAGCATTTTCAAGTTCAATATATGGTGGTATTAATTTTAAAGTTATATCTGAAAATATTTCAAATTTAAAATCTTCAGGGATTGCTTTTGATGCAGGAATTAGATATGTGACAGGAGAACAAGATCAGATAAAATTTGGTATCGCACTTAAAAATGTTGGACCTACGGTTAAATTTAAAGGTGATGGTTTAGCTAATCAAGTGTTTTATACCGCAACAGGTAATGTAGCCTCTTTGGAACAAAGATCAGCAAGTTATGAATTACCTTCTTTATTAGTTATTGGTGGTTCTTATGATTTTATTTTGAATGAAAAAAATAAAATTAATCTTGCTTTAGGATTTACTGCTAATTCATTTTCTTCTGATCAATATCGTTTAGGTTTAGCTTATGCAATGTCAGCTGAAAAAGTAGCATTTAATTTAAGTGGTGGTTTTGTTTATGAGAAGAACCTATTTAGTGCCGAGAATAGATCAAATGCTTTAGTCGGTCCAACAGCAGGATTTTCTATCGATGCATTAGTTGGAGAAAGCAAAAGCGCTTTAGGTATTGAATACGCTGCTCGTTTTGCTGGTGTTTTTGGCATTATCCATACAGTAGGGGCTACTATTAGTTTAAAATAAATTTTATTAGGTGTTTTATAGAAGAGAGTCTAATAATAGGCTCTCTTATTTGTTTAAACAAAAACAGAGTAATGTCAAAGATTAATTATTATACATTAGAAGGTTTACAAAAACTTAAAGATGAATTATATGATCTAGAGAATGTTCAAAGACCTTTAATTTCATCACAAATAGGAGAAGCAATAGATAAAGGGGATTTGTCTGAAAATGCTGAATATGATGCTGCTAAAGAAGCACAAGGTATTTTAGAGGCTAAGATATCTCGATTAAAAGATATCATTGCTAATGGAAGAGTTATCGATGATTCAAATATTGATAATTCTAAGGTTTATATTTTATCTAAAGCTAAAATTAGAAATATAAATACTAATCAAGAAATGGAATTTACAATTGTAGCTGAAAATGAGGCAGATTTAGCTGCAAAGAAAATTAGTATTGAGTCACCTTTTGGTAAAGGTTTACTTGGTAAGTCAGTAGGTGATATAGCCGATATAGTAACTCCTAATGGTACACTTCAGTTTGAAGTAATTTCTATCTCTCGATAATCGTGACATTATTTTCAAAAATAGTTAGTGGGGAAATTCCTTGTTATAAGGTTTTAGAGTCCGATAAATTTCTTGCCTTTTTAGATATTATGCCCCTTCAAAAAGGCCATGTATTAGTTATACCGAAATTAGAAGTTGATTATTTTTTTGATATTGAAGATGATTTGCTTGGAGAAATGATGGTGTTTGCAAAAAAAGTCTCTAATAAAATTAAAAAAGTATTTCCTTGTAATAGAGTAGGTGTTTCAGTAATAGGTCTAGAAGTTCCTCATGCTCATATTCATTTAGTTCCAATAAATAATATCGATGATATAAACTTTTCAAAAGAAAAATTAAAATTTACATCAAGTGAAATGAGTGAAATTGCTCTTAAAATATCACAAGCATAAATTTTCATGTCTAGAATTAAATTTTTTATAGTCTTTTTTATTATTCTTTTTTTTGTTAGCATTTCTAATGCTTCAACTATTGAACCTTTAAAAGTATTATTTATTGGAAATAGTTACACTCAAATGAATCAAATGCCAACTCTTTTAAAGAAGATTATAGATAAATCAGGCAACAATGCAATAGTAGAACAAAGCACAGAGCCAGGGGCTTCTTTTAAGATTCATTCAGAGCGAACTGAAATGTATAATAAAATAAATAGTCGTAAATGGGATTATATTGTTCTTCAAGGTTATAGTAGAGAGTTGACTTTTGATAATAATTATATTGACACTGCTACAGTGCCTTTTTTGAATAAAATTATTGATTCTATTTATTCGAATAATTCTTGTACAAATATTTTATTATTTATGACTTGGGGTTATGATAAAGGTTTCTTAAGTCGTGATGAAATAAATACTTTTGATAAGATGGCTGATCGAATAGAAAAGGGTTATTTTTATCTAGCTAAGATATATAATATTCCCGTTGTTCCTGTAGGTGTTGTTTGGAAGTCAGTTAGGAAAGAAACTAATATTGATTTATATGCATCTGATTCTGCTCATCCAAATATAAATGGTTCATTTTTGATTGCCACTACTTTCTATAATTTTATTTATTTTGGTGAATTGAATACTAATGAGAATTCTATTGTTAACAAAGAAACCTCATATTTGATAAATAAAAAAGTGCAAGATGTTTTGCAACAAAAGAAGTATAATTTAAATTATTATTCTTTTAATTTAAAATTAGATAATTCAGATAGAAGAAAATACAAATTATTTTATTCTAGTACATATTCTCAAAATGACACTAATATTAAGTGGTCATTTGGAGATGGTAAAAAATCTTTTGATTTAAAAGGGGTTCATTTATATAAAAAACCTGGAAATTATACTGTTAGAGTTCAAGTTGATCAAGAATGTGGGACCAAAATATTTGATAGAGTTGTATCGTTCAAAAAAAAAACAAGAATCAAAAAACATAAAATTTTAAATAAATAAATTTTATCAAAATTTATTTTATTTTTTTAAATGAATAGCTTCTAATAAAGAATAGAATAATCTTTTAATTACGTTAATATATTTTATAAATATTACAAATAGCAGAATAAAAATTATTGCACCAATGATAGCTTCAGTTCCATTTAATGAATGTTTTAAAATATTATTTAATCCGAATCCAAATATCCCACCGTATAAGATTATTACATGTAAAATGTATATTGGTAAAGTGTTTTGACCTATTTTGAGAAGCAAATCAGCTTTAAAATTCATTGATATTTCAATTATCATTAGTGCTCCAATTACCATAATTACCTGACCGAGTCTTCCATATAGCCAAGCATTCTTTATTAGTTTAAATTCTAGATGCAAAATATCTAATATATCATCTAACAAAATACCTATATCTCTAGCGAAAATGTTTAGGATTAATCCGATTAAAATAAATAAAATGGCAAACCAATATTTTTTCACATAATCTTGAAATTTTATGATTAAGGCACCTATCATTCCTCCATATAATGTAAAAGCCATCCATGGAACAATTGCAAAAACTGATTTTGGTCCATGAATGATATTTTGAATTATTTCGGGAGTATTTGTTGGTAAAAAAACATCTTCATCTAAACTCTTTAAATATGGATAAAAGCAGAATATAATTGAACCAGCAATGAAGTAATATAAGTAAAGAGCTCCAATATTTAATATTTTATATAAGCTGAAAATTAGAATTAGAAAAAGAATTCCAACTCCAATTGATTGGAGTACGTGAAAGGCAAAAATCCATGGGTGTTCTTGATGAAATGTGTTAGTGATATAACGTACGTTTAACTGGAGTAAGTAACCCCATAATAATAATTCTATTACTCTTTTAAACCCTTTAAAAATTCGAGGGTTATTTTTTAAACTAAGCTCTTCATTTTTAGCAAGTAGATATACAAATACAATTCCTGTAACTACAAAAAACATTGGTGCTGTAAATCCTTTCATAAAATACCACCAATCGAATAAAAGAGATGAAGATTTTCCATTTTCTTTAATGGATGATATCATTGGTTTAAAATCTTTAAATGTATGTTCTATGAAATGGCCTTCCAGCATAAGAAGGATTGCAATAGATCTAGCCATATCAATGAATTTTAACCGTTTATTTGATTTTAAAGATATTTTATTTGTTTGTTGCGCCATTACAATTAATAGGATTGTAAAAATAAGATATTCTGAAATATAGAGATTTATTCTATTTCAGTTGAAATATAAATTGTTAAATTTTCTTTAGAATTTTTTTCTTGTACAGTAATTGATTTGACATTAAATCCATTTAAATTTTTTGTATCTAATGTAAATGTGATTTTTCCATTTTCATTTGAATCTAAACTTGATTTATCAATTGATGCAATTAAACAATTACAGTTAGTTCTTATATTATTAATATTAATT
>MDTD01101749.1_pt1 | contig 23435 bp, 17 predicted proteins | sample 811221 | NCBI WGS metagenome assembly MDTD01 (sample SAMN05326646, study PRJNA326480) | marine metagenome | isolation source: seawater | place: Pacific Ocean: South West | collected 2011 | reverse complement strand
CGGCAGATCACAAGGTCCCGAAAGGTACTTGAAAAGAAAATTGCCGCCCGATACTTGTATTTTTCAAAGAAATCAAGGCCGGAGCAGATGGAACTTGTTTCAAAATGGACACAGATGACGGTACAAGATGTCAGAACCGCCCTGGATTATCCCGTTACAACCCCTGCGGCATATATCCGAACCGCCATGCTGATGAAAAAGATCCGGGATGCCATTGCGGCCAATCATAAACAAACGGAGAGGTAATCATTGGAAAACGCATCAGAACTAGTTGCCCGGCTTGCCCGGGTTGAAGATGAAATCAAAAAGACGGTGATGGGTCAGGATTTGGTGGTCAGAGAAGTGATGATTGCCATGCTGGCCGGGGGCCATGCCATCGTAGAGGGCGTGCCGGGGCTGGGCAAAACCCTGCTGGTCAAAAGCATTGCCGCATCGGTCAGTGCCCGGTTCAGGCGGGTGCAGTTTACACCGGATCTCATGCCTTCGGATATCAGCGGCCACGAGATGTTTGAAATGAAAACCAATACCTTTAAGGTCCGCCAGGGACCCGTGTTTACCAATTTCCTTCTTGCCGATGAAATCAACCGGGCCCCGGCAAAGACCCAGTCCGCGCTCCTGGAGGTCATGCAGGAACACCAGGTCACCATTGAGGGACGCTCCTACCTGCTCAAACCGCCCTTTTTGGTCCTGGCCACCCAGAACCCCATTGAGCATGAGGGCACCTATCCTCTTCCCCAGGCCCAGCTCGACAGGTTCTTACTGAAAATCTTTATTGACTACCCGGATATGGAAAGTGAAACCGCCATTGTGAAAAAAATCACAGACCGGTCTGTGGGGGATAAGCTGGATGTGTCAGGAATTGAGAAGATATTGGACGTGGCGTCGGTACTGACCCTCCAGAAACTGACCGCCGCCCTGAAAACAGATGCCGCCATCATTGATTATGCCGTAAAGATCGCCAGGGCAACCCGGGAATGGTCCGGCATTGAGATCGGGGCAGGTCCCAGGGGATCCCTTGCGCTGCTGCGGGCGGGCAGGGGCAATGCCTTGATAAACGGCAATTCCTTTGTTACCCCGGATGATATCAAATCCATCGCACCGGCTGTCCTGCGCCACCGGATTAAGCTGACCACAGACATGGAAATCGAAGGGTATCAGCCCGATGATGTATTAAAGGATATTCTGGATACCGTGGACGCCCCAAGGATATAGATCGGACAATAGATCAGAATATGAGACCTTCTGGCATCAGCATTGTCGTGTTAACCCTTATGACCGTTTTAGCGGGAGCCGCCGCCTTTTCGGACGGGATGGCCGTGATCTGGAAAGCCGCCGCAGCAGCCGTAACCGGTTGGTTCTGCCTGGATTTTTACCTTGGGACCCGGCTGCCGGACATGGAACTGAAAAGAACGGTAAAGCATTCCCTGCCCGTGGGGGCCTGGTCCAAGGTGGTGCTGGAATTCAAAAATCTTGACGCACGGATGATCCTTATCAAGGCACATGACCACCATCCCGAAGACTGCCATTGCAAGGGCCTGCCCCTGGAGCTTGCCCTGCCACAGGGCAAGCGGCTGAAAACCTTCTACGACATCCGGCCCTTTAAAAAGGGGGACATGGTCTTTGGCAGGATTGATCTTTTCATCCGTTCCCCGCTGGCCCTGTGGTGGCGCAAAGAAACCTGCGGTAAGACTGAAGCTGTCAAAGTGCTGCCGAATTTCCGGCAGATCAAAAACTATACCCTCCTGGCGGCGGACAACCGCTTGAGCCGGATCGGGATCCTGAAAAAGCCGCGCCGGGGAGAGGGCAATGATTTCCATCAATTGCGGGATTACAGGGCAGGGGACCCGTTTCGACAGATCGACTGGAACAAAACCTCAAGGTATCTCAAGCTGATTACCAAGGAGTACCAGGATGAGCGGGATCAGCAGATTCTTTTTCTTCTGGACTGCGGACGGCGCATGCGTCATGCCGATGACAGGGACACCCATTTTGATCAGGCCCTCAATGCCATGCTCCTCTTATGCCATGTGGCTTTAAAACAGGAGGATGCCGTAGGGTTCATGGTATTCGGCGGGATTCAAAAATGGTTTCCCCCGAGAAAAAACGTCAACACCATCCGGCATATTCTCAACCAGGTCTATACCCTTCATCCCACCACGGAGGCTGCGGACTACCTGTCCGCTGCAAAAAGCCTGGCAACCCTTCAAAAAAAGCGCTCCCTGGTGATCATCCTTACCAATACCCGGGATGAAGACTTTGATGATCTGCTCGGGGCCGTCAAGGTCCTGAAGAAAAAACACCTGGTGGTATTGGCGGACTTAAGGGAAAAGATAATTGACGAAACCATGGCCCAAAATGTCACAGATCTTGATTCCGCCGTACTTTACCATGCGCTGACCGATTACAGGGAACGCCTGAATAAGAATCACAGGGCCCTGTCCCATCACGGTATTATTTCCATCAACACCCTGGCCGAAGCCCTGCCGGCACGGCTTGTCAATGAATATCTGAATGTAAAGGCCTCAGGTAAGCTTTAAACACGTTTTACCGATCCGCCACAGGCAGGGTAAAGCTGAAGGTGCTGCCAACACCGGGGGTGCTTTCAACCGACATATCGCCGCCCATTGACGTCACCAGATTCTGGGAAATTGTCAGGCCGAGTCCCGTTCCTTTTTTGGAGCGGACAGGATCCCGGATTATCTCAAAACGGTCAAATATCCGGGGCATATCTTTGGGTAATATGCCACAACCGGTGTCGGAAACCTGGAATTCAACCTTTTCCCCATCCCGTAACCGGCAGTTCACCTTGATTTTGCCCGTGTCGGTAAATTTAATGGCATTATCAATCAGGTTAAACAGTATCTGATCCAGGTATTTTCTATCTGCAAGAACTCGGACATCCTGGATCTTGCAATCTATCTCAAGTGTCAGGTTTTTCTTTGTCACAAGGGTTATCAGCCTGGAGCGCATCTGGTCCAGAATTTCATCCGGATTCAGGGGGGTGAGTTCAAACTCAATCTGCCCGGACTGGATACGGGACAGGTCAAGCAAGTCATTGACAATGGAAATCAGATGGCGGGTGGATATAAGTCCTTGTTCCACCATGGCCACTATTTTCTCAGGATCGATACACTCTTTTTCAACCCGGGAGCCAATGAGTTGAAAAAATCCGAAAATACCGTTTAAGGGGGTACGTAACTCATGGCTCATCTGCGTAAGAAACTGGCTTTTCGCCCTGCTGGCTTCCTCGGCCATCAGTTTGGCATGCCGGAGTCTGGCGGTCCGGTCTTTTACCTCGGCTTCCAGTCTGGTGTTAACCTTATCCATCTTCGCCTCTGCGATCTTTCGCTCGGTGATGTCGGTGACGCAGAAAAATACCTGGTCTTCTCCGGGAACGATGCCGTCAATCCGTACGTCCAGGCCGCCGAATCTTTTCCTTAGCCGGACTTCACAAAACGATGCGCCTCCTGTAACGAGCAACGCTTCGGTAAAAAGATCAAATACCTTGTGGCAACCTGGCTGTACGAAAACCCGGAACGGTTTCTCCACAAGAAAGGTGCTGCGTTCCCAATCAATGAGGCGAAGGCCTGCCCGGTTCACCTCCGTGACCCCTAAAAACCGGTTCAGGATAAAGTATCCGATGGGCGCGTTTTGAAATAGGGTTCTAAACCGTTGTTCCGATGTAATCAGGCGCTCCCGGGATTCCACCAGGTCTTCCGCCTGGATTCTGACTTCTTCGTATGCATTGTGCAGTTGCTCTTCGCGCACCCTGTTTTGGGAAATATCGGTAACAACTTCCACATATCCGCAGCCGCGTCCCCCTTGTTCTCTGGCCGCTACCTGCCCCCGCACCCAGGAGACCTCCCGTCCTTTTTGAAAACGGTACTCCGCGGTAAATGGTTTTTTTTGGGGGGGCCCGTTCCATTTTTTTGCAATACGCACCCTGTCGTCAGTATGAATGGCGGAAAGCCAGCCTTTTCCCAGAGCCTCTTCCATGGGCAACCCTGTCATGCCTGACCAGTAGGGATTCACATAGGTACAGTTTCCCTGCAGATCTGTTTCCAGGATACCCACGGGCAGATTATCCACGACACCCATTACTTAGCCTCTCCTGTTGTTCCGGAGGAATGGGGGGCGCAGGGTAAATCGATCTGAAAGACGGTTCCCTGTGCGGGACGGCTTTCAACGCGGATGATTCCGTCCATCCGGGAGATCCAGAACTTCGTCAGGTAAAGGCCGATACCAAGACCTGGAAAACTGCCGGAACGATCCAGTCGGTAAAACCTATCAAATACGTCCCGGTGGCGGGTTTCCGGGATACCGATACCGGTATCGGACACTTCAATGCAAATGCGGTCCCCCTTGGCCCGTGCCGCCAGACGGATGTGCCCCTCCGGTGTGAATTTCACTGCATTGTCCAGGATATACTCCATAACCTGGCCCAGTTTTTCAGGATCAGCCCATACCTTTGGCAGATCCTCAGGTATGTCTTTTTCAATGGTCAGGGCGGCGTCATCTGCTTTTTTCCATATCTGCGGCGGCAATTCCCTGACAAGCCCTGCCATAGAAAAAGGCACCGGGGTCACCATCGTATCCCCTTGGGTCTCTGATGCCCTGAGCAGATCATTCACAAGATCCGCCATCTGGTTCGCCGCCCTTTGGATTTCCGTTATGTAACCTTTGATATCATCATCTGCCGAATCCCCCAGCTTTTTAAGGACCAGCTGTGCAAAACCGGATACGGCATTCATGGGGGTATGAAACTCATGGCTCATGGTGGCCATAAAGTTGTCTTTCATCCTTCCTTCCGCCTCGGCGGCCAGGCGGGCCACCCTTTCCCTGTCACGGGCGTCCCGGATTTTTTTTGTCTTCAACGCGGCCCTGATCTGGACATCCAGCATATCCTGCTGAATCGGTTTGGCAATAAAGTCCGCCGCCCCTTCCTTTTTCATGAACTCCACGGCAAGGTGGCGGGAGTCCGCCGCCGTTACCATAATTGCCGGCGGGGCATCTTTGAATCTTATGTGCATCTGTTCCAGGGTTTCCATACCGCTCAACCCGGGCATATTCTGATCCAAAAGGACCAGATCGACACCCCCGCTTGATATCATTTCCAAAGCTGCGTTGCCGCAGTCCGCCGTCTGGGTCCGGTAACCTCGCCGGCCCAGACTCCGGGACATCGATTTGAGGATTCCCGGGTCATCGTCAACTATCAAAATGTGGATGGGATCTTTTTCCATTTTCATCTCCCTTGACATCTGACTCATCATCGTCGGCCAGGGGCAGGGTAAAGGAAAACACACTGCCTTTGCCGACCTCGCTTTCAAAGTAGATATTTCCGCCCATTTGTTTCACCAGCTTACGGGAAATGGGCATCCCCAGTCCTGTGCCGCCGTGTTTCCGGGTCGCAGACATATCCACCTGCTCAAAGGCTGAAAAAACAGCGCTGAATTTTTGAGGGGGGATGCCGCAGCCCGTGTCCCGGACTGATATTTTCGCCATTCCGGCGTCGGCGTCGGCCGTGACGGTCAATCTGCCTTGTTCTGTGAATTTCACCGCATTGCTCAGCAGGTTGGCCATCACCTGGGAAAAGCGGTGGGGATCGGCTGTGACGGTGAGCGGGGCAACACGGGTGACAATATCCAATCCTTTTGTGTCCGCCAGCGGCCGAATTTCACGGACGGCTTTTTCAATGCGCGCTTCAAGGTGTAAATCAGACACTTCTATATGAAGCTTGCCCGCCTCTATCCGGGAGAAGTCAAGGGTATCTTGAATCACCGCCAGAAGTCGCCGGGCGGCGTCAAGGCCTTCCTTAGAAAGTTCCTCCACCTCCGCCAGCAATTTCTCATTCGCATTGCCGAACTCAGACTTCATCTCTGTGTCCAGGTCTGCAATCAGCCGGTCCAGGTCCTTTGCCCCCCCGAACATGCGAATACTGCCGAATTCCTGAAACAGGTTGTCCATGACGGCCAAAGGCGTTTTCAGTTCGTGGCTCATCATAGCCAGAAACTCCATTTTGATCTTGTTCGCCGCCTCGGCTGCGTCTCTGGCCTCCTTGAGGTCATCCTCCCGCAGCTTTCTTTCGGTAATATCGGTGAGCACTCCCACATACTGGTCCTGCCCCATATCCGCCACTGCCAGCTCCAGGGGAAAGTCCGTGCCGTCTTTGCGGCGTCCCGTGACTTCTCTGCCGCCAACCCCGATGATGCGTCCTTTACCGGTCTCTTTGTAGCGGTCCATATACCCATCGTGATGTGCGGCAATATCCGGGGGCATTAAGAGGGTAACCGATCTTCCCTTAACCTCTGAGGCGGTGTATCCAAACAGCTTTTCCGCCGCCGGATTAAAGGTGTCTATACACCGGCCGGCATCAATGGTGATGATGCCGGACAGCACCGTTTCCAGGATGGTCCGTTTCCGGACTTCACTTGCCTCCAATTCGGCTGTCCGTTCGGATACCAGTTTCTGGAGATGGTCCTGGAATTCCGTTATCCGCCCCATGAGGCCGTTAAATGCCTCGGCCATATAAGACAGCTCTAAGGATTTAAAGTCTTGTGCCGGGATTCTTACGGACAGGTCCCGGGTCTGATGGATGGCATCTATTTTTTCGATGAACCGGCCCAGGGGCCGGGTTGCCAGAAACGCGGACAGGATAATGCCCAGGAACAATGCGCCCAAATTCAATACCATGGCAGCCATCAGGAAATTATCCAGCTTGGAAAGCACGGCAAAAGCCCGGGTTTCCTCCTGAATACAGACCACCAAAAGATTTGGAAAATCCTGCAACAATGCCATTTCCCACAACCACCCGGGAACCCGGGTGTCAAATGTTTGTTTAAAAATGTCATGGGACGAGAATATGGTGGTATTGTCATTTTCCATGACAATGAATTCCACCTCCGGAGAATGGATGCTCACAAGCCTGGCCAGGTCCTGCCGGCTGTACTCCACCAGCAGCACACCTCCGGGCACCCCGGAGTACAGAACCGGATAGGCAATCCGAAGGCCTTTCTGGGAGGCCCTGACATGGGGCTTTCCCGCCATCGTATCCCGGAACCACTCAAATCCGGCAAGGCTTTGGTGCCCTTTTTTATTGGCGCAAATGGTGCGGCCCAGGCTGTCCAAAAGCGCGATACGGTAATCCGTTCCCCCGGGCAGCCTGAGGGACTGTAAAAACGTCGGCAGGTAATTGGCACGTTCCGCGGCGTCAACCAGGCCGTTGGCCACCAGGGTATTCTGGGACAGGCCCCGCACAGTCTCCACCAGGGTCAGCAGCCTGAGGTCTATGGTCTCGGCCACCTGATTTGCGCGGGTGAGCAAACTGTCCCTAACCTGGACTTCCATTGTCTCTGTGGCCAGGTGTTTCACTGACAGCCAGATCAGGATCAGGAGGGCGGCTGCAGCCGGCAACACCCGCCAGAGCACCATGGTTCTTAAGGATGCGTTGTGTGTCAATGTGTTTGCCTCCCGTATTCTATGGGGGCTTGGGCTTGGCAATGGCATCGAAAAGAGTCCATACCCACCCGGTTGAATTAAAAATCCTGGTCTTCAGGCACAATGCTTCCGGTTTTTCCCGGGGGCAGATAAAGACGGTCCGGGGATTTTCTATCATTGATACGCCTTTCCCCCTCAGGGGCCAATTGTCTGATCCCCCGACCATTTATCAGGGTGAACATATCCTGCATCAGTCCTCTCATGGTTTCAGCCTGTGCGTTGAGTTCCTCGGCGGATGATGCGGATTCCTCGGCATTGGCCGCGTTCTGCTGTACCACCTTGTCCATCTGGGAGACGGAGATATTCACCTGGGAAATGCCTTCGGACTGCTCCCGGGAGGCCTGGCTGATTTCAGACACCAGGGCGGCAACCTTATCTGAACTGTCCGCCACATTTTTAAAGGCCTTATGGGTATCGCCTACGATTCTTGTCCCATCGCTTACCCGGGTCATGGTTCCTTCTATGCGTTCCGCCGTATCCCTGGCCGCTTCCGCAGACCGCATGGCCAGATTCCTGACTTCATCCGCCACCACGGCGAACCCGGCCCCGGCTTCTCCGGCCCTTGCCGCTTCAACAGCGGCGTTAAGTGCCAAAAGGTTGGTCTGAAAGGCGATCTCATCAATAATTTTAATTATCTTTGCGGTTTCCTCGCTGGCCATGGAGATCTCTTTCATTGACCGGGTCAGATTCTCCATGGAGCGATTCGCATCCGCCACCACCAGGCCGGCCTCCTTCATCAGCGTGTCCGCATGGCCGGCATTTTCCGCATTCTGGCGGGTCATGGAGGCCATCTCCTCCATGGAGGACGAGGTTTCTTCAATGGATGCCGCCTGGTCCGAGGCGCCTTCCGCCAGGAGCTGGGAAGAATCAGACACCTGGTTTGCAGCGGCAGATACCTGGGCCGCCCCTTCGTGGAGATCATCGATGATGCTGCCGATGGGATTGGTGATCCCCCGGCGGACCACAATGAAGAATACGGCCATTGCGGCAGCAATCCCTGCAAGGGCGACCCCCCCGGCTTTCAGAAGGCCCATGCGCAGTTGGGTGTCGGCCGTTTCCAGGGATTGAATTACCTCAAAGGCCCCGTGGATTTCCCCGGCCTTCCATCCTTCCATCCGGCTGCCAGTGGGATCGATGCCCCTATCGTTTCCCCAGAGCGCCTGGCTTGTGGCCGGATCACCGTGGCAGAGCAGGCAGGATTCCGTCAGGCGGACCGCCCTGAACACCCGGACTGTATTTGCCGCTTTATCCGTATAAATATAGTCGGTGGTGCCGGTTTCCATCATAAAGGTCAGGGCCTGGGCTTCCACTTCATCGGGTTCGTTGTCAGGATTTCTCGGATTGAATTTGGGCACCCTGAAACGGTAATCCAGGGTTTTTGCCTGTTCATAGGCCGCCTGCCAGGCAGACACCACCGGTATCATGGAAAGCACCCGCTTTTTCTCTCCCTTGTCTGCAAAGGTCCGCATGAGTTCCGGGCTCAGTATGCCCTGACGCCATTTGCGTTCCATTTCACCGCGAACGGACTCTGTCAGCAGACAGACGGTTTGCGCTTTATCCACGTATGCGTTCATTGAGGTCTTGTGGCTATCAAAGCCGTAGAGAACGAAGAGGACGGCGCAAAGGGCCGCCATGGAAGAGATCCCCACCAGCAGTATTTTTTTCATCAGACTCATGTTGTGCAATCCTTTCCTTGGTTTGCGTATCAGGACCGTTACCGGGAATATTCCGGTTAGCAGGGTTATACCGACATCAGCCGATCCCCATGGGGATGGGCTGCAACCAGATCCAGTAAACCGTACATCAAGCGATAGTCAAAATAACGGGAGTAGGCCGCTTCCAATGCCAGTTTCAGGTACATGATCTCCACAGGCTTGGGCAGACTTGCCACCTTGCCCCGGGCGGTTTGAAGGGCAACCGAATTTTTACCGTGAAGACCGGAAATAATGATAAATTGCGTGGCCGGGCTCAGGGTTTCGATCTCGTTGATCAAATCTATGCCCGCACTCGGAGATTCCATGGCAATATCTGTGATGACCACAGGAATTTCATCGTGCTCTTTGAAAAGCGCCAGGCCTTTTTCTGCGCTGTCTGCCAGGAGCAGGTCATAAGACTTTCCCAGAATGTTGCGGTAAATCTTCAAAACAGTGCTGTCATCTTCAACTGCCAGAACGGGTAACGACTTATTCTGCATGATATTTCTCCTTAGTATATGCTTTATTTTCAATCTGTTGTTTGCCCTGCCAGTGCCTTCCTGATGGATGCTGCGATGTCCGATTGTCCCACCGGTTTATACAATAGTTCGGCGATGCCTTTCTTTCGGGCAAGATCCGAATCAATGGCCTCTGAAAAACCAGTCATAAGTATTACCGGCAGGTCAGGCCGGATTTTTCTAACTTTCTCTGTGAGCACGACGCCGTTCATTCCGGGCATGGTCATATCGGTGATCAGCAGGTCAATGTGTTCGGTAACCGCATCCGGGACCTTGGTGGGGTCGGAAAATGCTTGTACCCGGTACCCGAGATTACCCAGAATTTTACCCAGCATATCGGCTATGATCGGCTCATCATCCACCACAAGCAGGTGTTCATTACCGCCGACGGGCTTCACGGGGGTGTCATCGGGCATGCTACATTCTTCATCCAGGGCTTTGAAATCCATTCGAAACAATGTGCCTTCTCCCACCTGGCTTTCCATTTCAATGGCCCCCCCTAAGTTTTCAACAATATCCTTGACCATGGCCAGTCCCAGACCGGTTCCTTTGCCCGGAGGCTTGGTGGTGAAGTACGGGTTGAAAACCGCATCCCGAATGTCGTGGGGGATGCCGCAACCGGTGTCCGACACTGAAAGCCGCAGATTGGAGCATCCCTCGCCTAAATCTATTGTTTCAAGCCGGACCGTCAGCGTGCCGCCGGTGTCTTCCATGGCATGCATGGCATTGGTACACAGGTTCATGACCACCTGGTGAATGGCGGTGGGATCTGCCATCACCAGACCGCAGTCCGCCCGGATGACGGACCGGATATCGATACTGGCCGGAAATGATGCCCGAATCAGTTTCAGGGCCTCCTTGACAATAATGTGCATGGGAACGATTTCTTTTTCTGTCTGCCGGCTCTGGCGGCTGAATGACAGAATCTGGTCCACGAGTTTTCCGGCCCTCTGGGCGGCTTTTTTTATTTCAGCAGCATTCTCCGCCACCTCAGTGTCCGAGTGGGTCATCTGCATCTCGGCAAAGGCCTGGATGGGAAAAAGAATATTATTGAAATCGTGGGCAATCCCTCCGGCAAGCGACCCCAACGCCTCCATCTTCTGGGCCTGGCGGACCCCGTCTTCCATTTCCCGCCATTTTCTGTCCAGCTCGTCCAGCCGAAGCTTCTCGGCAGCCTGCCGGGCCACGGAATCCATCAGGTCACCCATTTCAAACGGCTTGGTGATATAATCGTTGGCACCGGCACGCCAGGCGCGGGTGATGTCCTTGGGCTGGGCCTTGGCAGTCAGCATAATTACCCTAAGATTTCTGCTGGCCGTATCTTCCCGGATGCGTTGCAGAACTTCAAGCCCGTCCAGACCGGGCATCATCCAGTCCAGAAGAATGACGTCCGGAATGAACTCCGACAGCTTGGCCAGGCACGCCTCGCCACTTTCCAGCACCAGCAACTCATAGTCATCCTCAAGAAATCCGGATGCCACCAGGCGGTTCTGGTGATTGTCATCAACGATCATTACTTTCTGCATCATTACCCTCCTTGGGCCCTCGTATTAACGGCAGGGTGAAGTGAAACGAACTGCCCCTGCCAGGTTTGCTTTTTGCGTAGATCCGTCCTCCCATCAACTCCACCAGTTTTTTTGAAATCGTAAGGCCCAGCCCCGTACCCTCCTGGGGTCTTTTCCGTCCTCCGATCATTTCAAACCGGTCGAATATTTTGGGCAGGTCCCCGGGTGCGATGCCGCACCCGGTGTCTGATACCACCACCTCTGCCATGGAGCTGTCCAGTCTGTGGCAGCTGACTTCTACATGGCCCCGGTGGGTGAACTTGATGGCGTTACCCACCAGGTTGAACAACACCTGGTCAAGGTACTTTCTATCCGCACGGATACAGATGTCCGCTTCCAGGCACTTTACCCGGAATGTCAGCCCTTTTTGGACCACCAGGCTGTTCATCCGGGACTGCATCTGGTCCAGCACCTCATTCATTTTCAGGGAGGCAAAGTCAAAATCGATACGGCCGGCCTCGATTCTGGACAGATCAAGCAGATCGTTGACAATGGAAATCAGATGGCGGGAAGAGGCCATCCCCTGTTCCACCATCTCCCTGAGCTTTTCAGGCGATGTGTTTCCCCTGTCCATTTTGGTGGCAATGAGTTGGAAAAATCCGTAAATGCCGTTTAAAGGCGTCCTCAGTTCGTGGCTCATATGTGAGATGAATTCGCTTTTGGTTCGGCTGGCCTCTTCCGCCACCTTTTTGGCGGTTTGTAAATTGTTTTCCATGCGCTGGCGCTGAAGGATGCTCCACATGGTGGCCATGAAGAGTTTCAGGCGGTTGGCATCGGTTTCCACATAGGGGGCTTTTCTGTTTCCCACACCTGCCACGGCCACCGCCTTACCCCCGTCATACACCGGCACGCTCATATGGCGGCAGGCAGGAGATTGTCCCCAGGCCGGGCCGGCCTTTGGTTCTGTGCAGGTATTGTCGTTATGAATCACCGGGTTGCCATGCTTGAGGCAGTCCTTCCAGCACCCGATTTCGCTGGCGGGGTCATGGGAGGGATTTGCCGCAGGGTTTTCCTCCAAAGAAGTTCTCGGCCAGGTGTGCAGCCTTATGGTCTCCTGGTCTGGGTTGAGAAAATTTAAGTATCCGATTTTGGAACCGGTGAGGCGGACCGCTTCCTCCAGAGCAAAATCAACAATCTCCTTTTCGGTTTTGTCCACCATCAAGCTGAGCTTTAGCAGGGCGGCCAGGCGTTCCTCATTCCGCCTTAGTTCCTCATTTGCCCCTTCCAGTTCCCGGGTCCGGTTCTGTACTTCTATGGCAAGATCCTGGCGGTGCTTTTCCAGCGCATTTTCGGCCAGCCGCCGCTTGGTGATGTCCATGTGGCTCACAACAAGGCCCCCGCTGCCGTCTTCTAAAGGGATAACCCACAACAGGTACCAGCGTTTTTCAGAAGGGGAATCACAGGGATACTCCCAGATGAAAATATCCGCCGTCCTGTCCCTTATGGCTTCAAGCCCTTTTACCACCACCTCTTCTCCGGCATTGCGGCAGGCATCAAAGTAGTTGATGCCGACGCCTGTATGTGAGAGGTCTCCGCCATTTTCCCTGGAAAAGGCATCCCAACGGCTGTTGGTGGCCGTTACCCGGCCGGCGGGACTGAGTACGGCAATGTTCAGGGGCAACGCATCCAGCACGCCTTGCAGCGCCTGTTCGAAATTTTTTCTCCGGGTAATATCCGTAATCGTGCCGATGTACCCCAGGATCCTTCCCTGTCCATCTTTTTCCGGTACCGCCCTTCCCGTAAGCCAGGTCACACTTCCGTCCGGCCTTTGGAAGCGGTATTCGGCTTCAAACGACTTTTTCTCCTTGAGTGCCTGTTGCCACAACCCGCTGACCCGGGGCTTATCATCCGGATGGACAGCCGCTTCCCATCCCCGTCCCTGCGCCTGGTCCCCGGACATGCCGGCCATTTTTTTCCACTTTTCGTTCACCCAGAGACAATTTCCTGCGGCATCACAGCGAAACAATCCCACCGGACTCAATCGGACCAGGGTGCGGTAACGGAGTGTGGACTTTTGGAGCCGGCGATTCAAGGACCGGATTGACTGATACCGCCATAAGAACATGATCACCACAGCTAGGGCGGCGCACACACCCATTGCCACAGCAACACTGGCAGGGTTCCAGAATGACTCAGGCACCCCATTCCACCGCAGGAAAATCTCTTTGTATTCCGGGGAATCCACAAAATGTTCCACAGCCCGGTTCAGGTCGCCCATAACGTGGGATTTAGCCGGGCATACGGCAATGGCCCCCTTGATCTCCCGGAGCGGCGGGCCTGCCGTACGTATCCGGTCTGGAACCCCTGCATTTTTGGCAATACGCAGTATCACCTGCTCCGGATATAAAAGCGCCTCAACCCTGCCTGCCAGCAATCCTTGAAACAAGGCTTCTTCGGGATCATTGAAAACCACGATGTCCACCTGCGGATATTTTTCAAGAAGGGTCATACTCAGGTTCCGGTGCGCTACCCCGACCCTGTCATGGTCATTTTTGTCCCGCTCGTAATCCCACAGGGACCCTGTCCTGACAAACAACGACAGATAAAAGGTGTCCACAGGCAGTGAAAACCGGCAGTGCTGTTCCCGTTCAGGTGTGATCCCTAAGTTGGGTATGATATCCGCCTCCCCTTTTTTAATGGATTCAAAGACCTCATTCCAGGTGGGCTTTACCATATATTGAATCTCGAATCCGGCCAGTGCCGCCACCCGATCCATCACCTCAATGGCAAACCCGGTGGGCTTCCCGTCACGGGTCAGGCTGTATTGGGGCGGGAAATTGGCCGGCACAGCCGCCTTCAGTGTCATTTCCTGGGCCCAGGCCCCTGACACTCCCAGAAGAACCAGCCACAATGACAGCCATATTTTCATTGACCCCCGCCGATTTTAAGTGCGGCAAGCACTGTCTTGCGTTCGGCCATGTCTCCGGTTATGGACGCCGGTGGCGGTGGGTCGGAAACCACAAGCATGGGTGTCAGGTATATCCCGTTTTCCACTGCCAGTTCCGGTTCTTTAACCACATCAATAACCTTAAGATGATATTTGCCCGGAATCACCTCCTCGCAGATCTGCCGAAGATTTTTTTGAGCCCTCACCGAATTGGGCTGCCCTTGGGCAACAAAAAGCATCAATTGATACGGCTTATCTGACATTCAGTCCTCCCGGGACATGTAAAAAAACGCAGAATATCCCCAGAACCCTAAAAGAATGGATGGCGCGTTGGACACGTGTGAATTGATGATCCATGCCTGATAATCAACGTGCTGCATGCCAGGCCGAGTACCTGGGACAAATTGCGTCAGGCGAATACTTTTCGCCTAAACAGCTGTCATCTACTAATATATCTGATATGCCCTTGGGGCATTAATAAAACGGGGAAACTGTTTTTGAGCCAGGAAAATCAGAATTATGAATACGATCATATTACAGTAAACAGTTACGAATCGCCTCCCCGTGACGAAATTAATAATTACGATAGACCATGGTTTAAGATAAGTCAATGACCCCGCAAAATCAAAAAAAAGAAAGGCGGCTTTCACCCGGAACATCGTTTTTTCTTCACGGTAAAAAGGGTATCGAAGTTCCGGTTTATCACCCCACCGCCCCATGGCTTTTTTAGTTGTAATGGGCGGTATTGACAATTGCCTTCTTTTTATTTAACAATACCTTATAATCTCAGGAAAAGAATCAGCCTCGGAAGATACAAAGGATTCATTCAATCATCCGGCCGGGGAGTCTTTCTTTCGTTACCTGATTGTAACCCATCACAGAAAGACGTCGGGATCTGAACAAATGGATATCGAAAAAAGAGCCGTATTCAAGCTGTTTCTCTTCATTTTTTTGCCAAGTTTGATGCTTTTGGCCTCCGTCATGGCCGCCTTTGCCTTTTCCCAATTCAACACGGAAATCCATAAGATCAGAAATGAGGAGACAAGCCTGATCCGGGTGCAGGCCGGGGCCATCAGAAATGAATTGGATATGGTCACAGGGGACCTTCTTTTTCTGAGTAAGCACAACTGCCTGCTGCAGGTCTTGAAAGAAGATGACGGTATGGAAGGCGTGGTAAGGAACTTCAAACTCCTGGCTGAAATCCGTGGGTGTTATGACCAGATCCGGTACCTGGACCAGAGCGGGTTGGAAAAAATCCGTGTCAACTATGACAACGGCCGGGCTGAGCAAATACCCGAAAAGAGTCATCAACTGAAATCAAACCGGTATTATTTCAAGGATACCATGAGCCTTGGCCCAGACAAGGTATATGTATCCCCCTTTGATCTGAACATTGAAAAAGGGCGTCTCGAAAGTCCTTTCAAACCCATGATCCGTTTCGGGACACCGGTGTTTGACAATGCCGGCAGGCCCAAAGGAATTGTACTGATCAACTATCTTGGCAAAAGCCTGTTCACCCACCTCAAACGCATGACCAAGGATAAATACAATCATATCATGCTGGCCAATAGGGACGGATACTGGCTCAAAGGCCTGTCTTCGGAGGATGAATGGGGCTTTATGATACAGGGCCGCCAATCCAAAACCATGGAAAACAGATTTCCCGAAGCCTGGGCTGCCGTCCTCAATAGCGAGGCCGGACAGGTATCCACCCCGGCCGGATGGTTTACTTTTGATACCATCCGCCCTTTAGGCCGCGGACAAACCACCGCCACCGGGTCATCCGATCCCCACGGGTCCAGCCGGACCCGGCTTGGCCCGGATGACTATTTTTGGAAATTGATATCCGTTGTTCCGGAGTCAAAGCTGGCCGGCATGAGGCAGGCCATTTTCCGGCGAACCCTTTTTCCCTTTGTCATCATTACCCTTCTGGCGGCAGCAGGGATATGGCAGTTGAGCCGGTCTGTCATCAGCCGGAAACAGGCCTGGCAAACCCTGGAAACCAAGGTTGCCGAACGAACCCTCCATTTGCAAACCATACTTCAAAATGCCGCAAGCGCCATTATTTCAACAGATTCCAACGGAAAGATTCGTTCCTTTAACCGCGCATCGGAAACTATTTTCGGCTGGCAAGCCGAAGATATTATGGGCCGTCATATCGAAGCCATTATGCCAAAATGGTTTCGCAGCAAACACAAAAGTTATATGAAAAGCTACCAAGAGGGCAGTCACAGCCTGTGTTTTTCCAAAGAAGGCACAGCCGTCACCAAAGATGGCAAGGAATTTGTCGTGGAGGTGTCTGTAAACGCCATTAAAGACATGGGGTTTATCTGTATGATCCAGGACATCACCGAACGCAAAGAGGCTGAAAAGATCCGGGTAGCCAAGGAAGTGGCGGAATCCGCCAACCGGTCAAAAGGAGAGTTTCTCTCCAATATGAGCCATGAGTTCAGAACCCCGCTCAACGGGGTTTACGGTTTTCTTCAACTCATCCTTAAGACGGCAAGCAAGGAACCGTGCGACATCAAAAAGCTCATTGGCCAGGTTGAGCTGGCAATTGACTCCTGCCAGCATCTGGCCTCCCTGATAAACGACGTGCTTGATTTTTCCAAAATCGAATCCGGCCGCATCGAAATGAGCATGGAGAACGCCTCCCTCAATCAGCTCATCGACCACATCCTTTCCAGCATGAGTCTTCAGGCCAAGGAGAAGCAATTAACCCTGACGATTGAAAAGCAGGCCGACGACATTCACGTGGTCACGGACCCCAGGTATTTTGACCAGATCATGTTCAATCTGGTGGGCAATGCCATCAAGTTCACCGATAAGGGCGGTATTACCATATCTTTTAGCCGTACGGCGGATGGCATGGCTTTCATTGAGGTGGCGGACAGCGGATGCGGTATTTCACAGACAGATATCGACAAGGTATTCAAACGGTTTGAACAGGCAGGAAAGAAATCGGATCAGATCAAGGGCACAGGCCTTGGTATGTCCATCGCCAGAAAGCTGGTGGAGTTGATGGGCGGTAAGATCGGTGTTGAGAGTACTCTTGGGGTCGGCAGCCGTTTTTATTTTACCCTGCCTGCCGCCGATGTACCGCAAGACCCGGCCAGGACGGCCGGCGGGCAGAAATGATTGTTGCAACTTGTAACTTTGCCGTTGGGTGGAACCGTCTTTTAGGGGCTGCTGTTTAGTCGTCTGTGGTTGCATGAACGCTGCAGAATGTGATATTTCGGAACCATGCAGGTGGATTTAAACAAGCTTAGGACCTTTTACATTCTGGCAGGCACCCGTAATTATACGGCCTGTGCGGAAAAACTTTGCCTGACCCAGTCGGCGGTGAGCCATGCCATTAAAAAACTGGAGGCCGAACTGGGATTTGATCTGGTGGACCGGCAGAACCGCCAGTTCCGCCTGACCCGCAGGGGTGAATATCTTTTCAGCCGGTGTGCCGGGATCTTTGACCGCATTGAAGAGGCCCTGGACGGCCTGGCTGAAAAAGAGAATCACCCCGTATTTTTGACCCTGGGGGCGCCTGTGGAATTCGGATCATCCGTGTTCATCAAGGGCATGGAACCGTTTATCCGGCAGTATCCTCATATTCACCTGGATTTTATCCTGGATGCGAGCCTGCTTACCCCATTGCTGACGGATGAGGTGGACCTGATCATCGATTGTGTTCCCCATATTCATGAAGATCTGGTGGCCGTTCCCCTGCTCCGGGAGGAGTACTCCGTGGTTGCCGCACCGGCGTATATCGCGGAACACGGGATTTCGACCATAAGGGACCTTAACCGGTGCAGCCTTCTGTCCTTTGACCGGGAGCTTGGGTGGTGGAAAAATTTTATCAACGCCCTGACCGAAGATGCAGGCTTCGGGTTCGGCGGGATTATACGGATCTCCAACGTCCGGGGTATCATCAATGCGGCCCTGGCCGGCATCGGGGTGGGATTTGTCCCCCGGTATACCGTGCTCAAGGAGCTGGAAAAGGGGCTGCTGACGGAACTCTTTGCGGAAACCGAGGTGCTGAACGACCAGATCAACATCTATCTCAAGCGCCGGAACTTTGAAAAGCAGGTCTTCAAGGATCTCATCGGCCATATCAAATCCTTAAAATTGACCTAGTGGCGCGAATGGGTCAACCGGTAATCGGCGATTCCCCGTTGTTCAGGGGAACCACCAGACGGGTATTGACCCTGTCGATGGTCTGTTCAGGCGTTTCCCCTCCATCCCCGGACTCAAGCATGGATAATAGTTCTTCCACATATCTTCGGGCCGTATCAAAGCCGATACCTCTTGTGTTTTCGATCCCGTCCCAGTCATCATCTGATACGAATTTTTCCACGGCGGGCCGCAGTTGGGGAAACAGCGGCCTGAAAAGGCCGTCCTGGAAGGCGGCATAAAATCCAAGGGCCGCCGCATTTTTTGTCTCAATAATATGGGCCAGGGTGCCGTTGGGGCCGGTATCTGCCAGCAGGTCTTTCACGGTTCGCGCCAAAAGTTCCACCGTGCTGTGGGGAAAGCCTGCGACAATCTGCCGGAACCTGCTCCGGTCAAACACGGTGTCGCAGATTTCTCCGATTTCATGGTGGATGCAGGTCTGTTGGAAAATGGAAAGAATGCTTTCAAATCCGTCTATACGGCTCTCTGTGCCGGGATCGGGCAGTCCGCACCGCCGCAGTGCCATGCGCAGGAACCGCTGACCGGATTTTTTAAGGTAGGCCATCTGGTCCCAGAGGAACAGGGCTGCGGCGTCTTTGCGGAAGATGACCGCATCGTCCTGGTTCAAGGCGGGCAGGGTGAGCAGGTCCCGCACCATCTCCTGTCCGAGGATAAGCACGGGAATGCCTTGAATATCCCGGGTCTCAAGAATTCTGGCCAGGAAAAAGCAGGGCTTGAGCGAGTGGGCGTAGCCGGCGCCGTAGAAAAGGCCCTGCGGGTGAAGTATCCGGTTAATGGCCCTTGTATCAAACGGGTCATAGTGTCTGCCGTTCAGGGGCAGGGGAGAATAGTCATTATCGCCAACGCTTTCCCAGATCTGTTCCCTGTTGTCTATCCATTCCAAAAGATCAGACGGTACCGCCTCCTGCCAGGGGTAAAGTCCCTGCTCCCATTTATTGAGATCCCTGAGGCGAAGGGCCATACCGCAGATGGAGAAAATGGATGCGCCGCCGGCATCCGAGATATGGCAGTTTTCTTTAATGGCTTTCGTGAAGCTGTTCAACGATGGGGGGTGTGCCATGGCCTGTTCCTTTGGTTTGGGTCGCTGCCGAAGCCAAAGGTAAGCATGGATTGTGGAAAGTAAATCCGGGGCGGGGTTAGCCGCCGGCCAGGGGGCCGTAGAGGGTAAGGGTGCCATCGCAGGTCAAAGGGGTGTCAAGATCGATCCGCTGCTGCTCCCGGGTATCCGGTTTGGAAAAACCTGCCATGGGCACCAGCAGCGGATTGATGGCCTGGGCCGCAAGAACCGTCCGCACCGTGGTGCCTTTCTCAACAGTGATCCGGCAGGTCTCTTCCTTTTTTGCACCTGCGTCCCTGAATATGCTCAGCAGGCTTTCCGACAGGCGCAGGGTAATGACGGGCATGGTTTCTCCTTATGGGGGACCTGATGGTTTGGGGTCAGGACAGCGGAACACGTGTGGTTATTCCGCTGTCCTGCTTACAGCGATTAAACCTTCAGGTTGTGTTTTTCAAGGGTCTCTTTGGTTGGAATTCCGTTTTTATCCCAGCCTCTGGCCGCATAGTAGGTGTCCAGCATTTCTTCAATCACTTCCATGGTGACGAAGTGCCCCTTGTTGGGGCCGCTGGGTATCGGTTCCTCGGTGAACCTGGCCGGGGGATAGTCGTATTTCCGGCCGAAGTCCGGGATTTCCCGCTTGTTGAACATGCGGTTCAGGTGCCAGATTTTTTCAGACAGTTTGAGCAGGTCCTTGTCAAAATCCATCTTTTTGCCGGTGGCGTAGTAGTAGAGTTCTTCGTAGTACTTGGTTTCCAGGCCGATCTCCATGTACTGGAGGCGGCAGGTGCCCAGGATATCAAAGGCCGGCCGCAGGTGCTGGGATTTGAGCACCAGGGGAACCACATTTTTATGGTCTGCTTTGGGGATGTGGTTGAAATCCGCCCCGCCTGAGATCAGGTCATGGACCGTGGCGTCCTTGTTGCCGCCCACGGCCGTGGCCACATCCGACCCCAGGACCCAGCAGCGGGCGTGATGGGCACCCACATCTGCCGTCATATAGCCCAGCATCATTCCCGGGGCGTTTCTGGCTTCATATCCCGTCCATTCCAGGCCCTTGACATGGATGGCAAATTTTTCGGAATCATGACCGATTTTTTCCGCCGCCTTCTGAACCCCCAGGGCCAGAACATCGCCGATACCTTCACGTTTGGAGATGATTTCAAGGATGTGGACGATGGAGTCCAGGTCCCCCCATTTCACATCCATGCCCATTTCTTCTTTTGAGATCAGCCCTTTTTCATAGCATTCCAGGGCAAAGCTCACCACGACACCGGCCGAGCAGGTGTCCAGCCCCAGTTCGTCACAGACCCAGTTGGTGTGGGCAATGCCGTGGATGTCGGAAAGCTCGCAGTTGGAGCCCAGAAGCGACAGGGTTTCGTATTCGGGGCCTTCCACGTATACTTCACCGAGTTTGGTCTTTGCCAGGCCGTATTTACCACAGGGGATGGGGCAGGAAAAGCAGCCCTTGTCCGTGATTTTCAGCTCTTTCAAGATGGCCTTGCCGTTGATGTCGTCCGCATAATCGCAATTGGAGGTCTTAAAGTTGCGGGTGGGCAGCGCCCCCACATCGTTGCACCAGTTGGTGATGCCGGCGGTGCCTTCAGGGGTCCAGCCGGTAAAGCCAGGTTTTTCACGGCAGGCGGCATAGGTCTCCTTGCCTTTTTTCAACAGGCCTTTGGGATCGAACACGGGGATGCTTTTGGTCCCACGGGCGGCTATGGCTTTGATATTCTTGGAGCCCAGCACCGCCCCGATGCCGATACGCCCGGCCTGGCGGCCGAAGTCATGGGAGATGCAGGCAAAATTCACCAGGCGTTCTCCTGCCTGGCCGATGGTCAGAATCTGGAAATCTTCCCCCAGATCCTCCTTCATGGCCTCTTCCACCTGGGTGGAGCTTTTGCCCCAGTATTGGTCTGCCGGCCGGATTTCAACCTTGTCGTTGTCGATGAATATATAGGAGGGCGTTTCCGCTTTACCCGTAAGGATGGTGACATCATAGCCGGCGTACTTCATGTTCACGCCGAAATGGCCGCCCATGTTGGAATCTCCATAACCGCCGGTGGCCGGGGACTTGGTGCAAAAGTGTGTCTTTCCGGAGGCCGGCAGGAACAGCCCGCTCAAGGGACCCATGGCGATGATGAAACGGTTTTCCGGGTCAAAGGGTTCCACCTGGGGGGGATTTTCATCGTAGAGGATTTTGGCGGTGAATCCACGTCCGCCGATAAAATCGTCCACCCACTCCTGTTTCAGGGGTTCTTTTTCCACAACTCCGGTACTCAAGTCAATTCTCAGGGTCTGGCCTGCATATCCGTATAACATGATCCGCCTCCTTTTTAAGAAAATGTCAGCGCGTCGCGGGGACAGACCTCTGCGCACTGTTTGCAATTGATGCATTTATAGGGGGTGCCGTCGTCATCCACCTTGATGACGTTCACCGGGCAGGCGCCCACGCAGTCCAGGCAGTTGGTGCATTTCTTCCGGTCGATGCGGTAGGTCTGGCCCTTGAGCCGGATGGCGTCTTCGGGGCAGGCCTCAGCACAAGCGCCGCACTGGTCGCAGATGTCCACAAAGTATTTCCCGGGCACGGGAAATTTCCCATACACATTCAAAAGGGCTTTTGACGGATTAACCTTTTTCAGGTTTTGCAATGAACAGACCAGCTCGCAGGCCTTACACCCCGAACAGGTCTCGTTGTTGAATTCGAGTCCCATGCGTGCTCCTTGACATCGTTATATTGTTTGTCGGCTCCTGAACCCTGCATCTCACCGAAATGCCGGGGCTTAAGGATATACTTTTAACCCTGACCTGCAAATTACCAGAAGAATTTGGTTTTTGTACAACGCATTGTTTTCATGGGGCGATATGAAGGATATTCATGCCGGGTATGAGCCGGCCTGAAACCGGGCTAAGAGACATTTGACATTGAAATTTTGTAATTCAGCCCCATCTTTAACAAAAGCAGGCAGGGCAAAACAAAGACGCCATTACCTGCCCGCCATCCTAAAAATGAACAGGAGGTACATATGATAGCGATGATTCTGGCTGTTGCATTTATCGGTTATCAGTACAACAAGTGCTATGGTTCCATTAACGGCACCTGTGAATTATAAATAAACGCGGTAACAAGCCCCCTCTGAAAAAGGGGGCTTTTCTTTGTCTTGGCAGGGGCGAAAAAGACCAAAAAGTAGCAAATATAGCCAAAATTTGCGATTAACTTGGTCTTGGGTGCCATCTGATTTTATCTATCCCGTTGAAAATATGATAAATTTGTTCTGGCATGCTGTTTGCTCTGTTATGTGCTGTACACTGATAATTTACTTTGAAAGGAAAACGAATGCACAGATATGATACCCACAGAAAATCAATCGGATACCTCTTATGGATTTTCGGATTCATCGGCGCCCACAGGTTTTACTATGGAAAGCCTATTTCGGGCACCATCTATTTTTTCACCCTTGGGTTGCTGGGCATTGGCTGGATTATTGATTTGTTCCTGATACCCGCCATGGATGATGAGGCGGACCTGAGATATTTCGCAGGGGATGTCGATTACTCCCTGGCTTACATTCTTTTGACCTTTCTGGGGATATTCGGTGTCCATCGCATGTACATGGGCAAATGGATTTCCGGAGTTATTTACCTGCTCACCGGAGGACTCTTCGGCCTTGGCTTTCTCTATGACTTCTGGACCTTGAACGATCAGGTTTCTGTAAGAAACCGCCGCACGGTACACGCATAGAAAGCCGCCGTTAACTTATGCCGCAGGCCGGCCCGGCAGGAACCCAGATTTTCCTGCCGGGCCGGCTTTTTTTTGAAGGGTATGGAGGTTTTGCCATTGGGCGCTGTAAAAAAACATTGCTTCCAGACTAAAAAGAGTGTCAAGAGCCAGGCGTCTAACTCCTGTTGGCAATGAATTCATATAATCGATGGGGAGGTGGCTTTTACCCGGCAGCCGGCCCCGCGGGACCTTCCGCTAAAATCCCGGCGATCGTCCTGATCGCCGGGCTATCGGAAATTCCCTGTTCTTTCAATCCG
>MDTD01035484.1_pt1 | contig 23435 bp, 41 predicted proteins | sample 811221 | NCBI WGS metagenome assembly MDTD01 (sample SAMN05326646, study PRJNA326480) | marine metagenome | isolation source: seawater | place: Pacific Ocean: South West | collected 2011 | reverse complement strand
CAACATATTTCTTTTGGTTGAGAGCAGTAAATCATTCTGGGGTAAATTCTGCCTTTACATCTTCGGTTTCTGGCTCTTTCAAGAATATAGTTGCAGGAGATGTAGATACCACCTTTAGCAACACTATTGCCTTCAAGTCAAACCTTACGGACGGTGCAACTGTTATATCAGGTAGTAACATACAGACTGGCACACTTAACGCAGATAGAATCGGCACAGGAACTCTGAATGGAAGCAATGTAACTGTCACAAACCTTAATGCTTCTAACATTACAGGGGGAACACTTTCTGTAAATAGAATAGGGGCAAATAGCCTAAATATAGCAAGTAAGGGTGTTTTAGGTTCTGCAGGAAACATAAAATCTGGTTCAGGTCAAATTCAACAAACTACTAACAGCACAGGGGCAGTAAATCAGTTTTTTGGTGATGGTAATTCTCTCCTCTCAACTTTTGCCGCCAGTAGTCCTTTTCATAAATCTGGAAGCACATCTTTAGGAGAGATTGCCTCAGTATCTTTTTCAACACCAAGCAACACAGCGACTTATAATTTTTTAGGTTTTCACGGACTAACAGGTACCTTTGGGGGAGATGAAGAAAAATTGATTGTACTTTCTATCCAAACTTCAAGCGGAACAGTCCTCAATGATACCTTCCAATATGTAAATGGCGATCTAGCACCCGACTTATTTGGTCTTGCATTGACACAATCTTTGTCAGGTAACAGTTCTTTTGTAGCTCGTTTATATGCAGGTACTAAAAACGTGGACACAAGCGGTGGTGTATTAAGAATTACAGGAACAGTAATGGCTTTTGGTTTAGGATTGTAATATGGCAATTTACACAGACCTTCACCCACCCGTTGACACTCTTACTTTTTTGAGAGAATTAAGGGCGGACTTACTTAAACAGTCAGATTGGACACAATCTGCAGATAGTCCTTTATCTGATAGCAAAAAGGCAGAATGGGCTAGTTACAGGCAAGAGCTTCGTGACTTGCCTTCTAAATATTCAAACTCAGACTCTATAGGGGATATTGTCTGGCCTACAAGACCATGAAAAACGAGGTTCTTTGGTCAGGTTTATATTTTCAAGAAGGACATTTTGTTTCTTTTAAAGTGCTAGAGGATAACTCTGTTGTAATAAAAGAGATCTTACAAAAGAATCAAAACGAACACGAGAGCGAGAAAGTTACTGATATAGATGATGCATTAGAATATCAAAAAAAATTACTAAAATTTGGCTATGAAGAAATCGGAGGTTATTTATGAACGAAGACAAAAAAGAAACTATTAAGAAAAAACTAGAACTTGATATTGATGTAACACCTCAAAATCAATCTCAAAATCCTTATCAAAAATGGATACATCTTGCTAGAGCAGTAGATTCTTGGAGAATATTCCCACGTTTATTTTTAAGTGTTTATATTTTCTTACTGTATTACTCAACTATGTGGTTTATGAGTTTAGAAGATCCTACCCTAGAACAAAGCGGTTTAATTTCAATTATCGTAGGTGCAGGTGCGGCTTGGTTTGGATTATATGCAGGAACGTCTAATTCAAGTAAAAATTTCAAAGGCGAAGATTGATAGCAATTATATTAAATGTTCTTTTGTTAATTTTTCTTCTTTGGGCTAAATTTTACAAAGAATATTTAGAAAGAAAATATATGAAGAGATATTTAGAGCATCTAATAAGAGAAAGAAAAAAAAGAGAAAATGGACATATTTAATCTTGTTGCAGAAGTAGGTGTACCGATAGCAGGTGCACTTACTATGGCTTATTTTATCTTTCTAGTTATGAAGCAACTTATGGACGGTTTAGTTGCAGAAATAAAGACAGTACAAGGAATAACTGAGATGCTTATTACAAGAGCGCATACTATGAATAACGATATGATTCGTATAGATACTTGTGTTTCTGCTGCATTAGATCTTAGCCCTGACTTAAATCGTATAGCAAGAGCAGAAAACTTTGTAGAAGATGGCAAGATAGATGCCAGAAGAGATTAATGGATATAGTTCAACTTATCTCAGATTTTGGCTTTCCTGTAGTTATGGTTATTGGTCTAGGTTATTTTGTTTATTTTGTTTGGCAAACAATTACTAAAGTCATAGATCCTGCAGTACAAGATATGAAAACTACAGTTATTAGATTGACAGATCAATTAAGACTTTTAGATCAAGATATGATCAGACTTCAGCAAAAAGTAAATACAGTGTTAGAATTAAAAGAAGAAAATAAATTAAAAGATGACAACGAAAAAAAAGAAAAAAAGGACTAGAGAAGAAGAAAAAGATTTAGCCTTAATTATATTTATGTATATTGGTTTGTTCCTTATAGTAGGAATAGCTGTAAATACAGCTTTAGCAGATGAAATGGTCTTTAAATTTAAAAGTCCAAGCTTTTCTGGTTTAAATACATCACAACATTACTTAACTATAGAAAATCAAGAATATTCTAGAAATAAAGCTTTAATAGAAGAAAAGAAAGCATTAACAGAACAGTTAGCAAGAGAAAGTAATAATACAACTCTAGCAAGATTTATCAGAAACTTAGAATCAAGAGTATATGCACAACTATCAAGACAATTAGTAGAAAATCTATTTGGAGAGACAGCTTCAAAGTCTGGATCTCTTACTTTAGAGGGTAATCTTATTGAATATTCCTCTGACGATAAATCTATTACTCTTACAATCACAGATGAAAACGGTCAAGTTACAACTATATCTTTTCCTATTGATAGCTTTGCTTTCTAGCTGTGGCACTATACCAGTAGAAAAATTAGATAACTTTGCAATAACAAAGTTTCCTCACGTTAATGCAATAATCAATAGAGAACTGCTTGAGGTAAAAGAACCAAACGAAAAACTAATAGTTGCAGTTTATCCTACAGGCTTTACCGATCAAACAGGTCAAAGGAGATCTAATAGTACCTATGCTTCTTTTAGTTCTGCAATAACACAAGCGCCACATAATTTACTTATTAGGTCTTTACATGAAGCAGGTATGGGAAAGTTTTTTACTGTAGTTGAAAGAGTATCTTTAGAAAATCTTACAAAAGAAAGACAGATTATAAGAAGCACAAGAAAAGATTTTGAAGAAGAACAAAAACTAAAACCTTTGCTTTTTGCAGGTATGCTTTTTGAAGGCGGAGTAGTTGCCTACGAAAGCAATGTAAGATCTGGAGGAAACGGAGCAAGACTTCTTGGTGTTGGAGTAAGCAAACAATATAGGCAAGATACAGTAACAGTTAGCTTAAGATTAGTTTCTGTTTTATCTGGCAGAATCCTTGTAGAAACTACAGTTACAAAGACAATCTTAAGTTCTGCAACAAACGGAGATGTTTTCAGATTCGTAAAAAATAATACAGAATTATTTGAAATTGAAAGCGGAAACGTGGAAAATGAGTCAGTAACTATTGCATTGCAATCTGCTATAGAGTTCGCAGTTCTCAGAATCATAGAGAAAGGACATAGAAAAAAACTATGGAGTTTCAAAGAATGAGAAAAACTTTTTTTATTTTAGCTTTCTTTTCTAGTTATTTATTTGTAGCAGATAATGAAGTTTCTATAGATCAATCAGGTGCGACCTTTAATCTTGATGTTGAACAACTAGGTTCTGGTAACCTTATCGGTGGATCAGATGCTATTGCAGGAACTATGACTGCTCTTGATTTAGACGGTGCAACTATGACACTTGATATTAATCAGATAGGAGATGCTAATAAATTTAAAGGGGATATTACAGCAGATAGTTTTACAGGGTTCTTTGAATTTGATGGAGATTCTAATGTTTTTGATGTTCAAATAGATCCTAATAACACCTTCGGCGCAGATAGTTCAAATTTACAGGTAAACATTACAGGAAGCAGTAATGATATGTCACTTGATCAAGCACTTTCTGCCATGGCAAGTTCCTTAGATTTAGATTGGACAATACAAGGAGATACCAACACAATTGATGCTGACATTGATATTGATGGGGCCACAAACTACATGAATATTGATGGAGATGATAATACTGTAAATTATAACGGAGACGGATTTGCAGGCGGTTATTTTCATTTGACACATGATGGCAACAATAGAGAAATCACAGTTACACAAGCATCTACACAAGACAACGATTGGCTTAAGATTACTTCTGATGGTAATAATGGTACTTTCTGTATCATTCAAAACGACCAAGGCACAAGCACAAGCTGTCCTTGATATTGGCTCTGTAGAAGAAGTATCTGGGTTTGCACAAATAAAGAGAAAGGAAACTTTCTCAGTTACACAAGATTTTAATATTCAGTCCTATGACCAAGCACAGACAGAAGCAGGTCGTATGGGTATTAGATTTATAGATGATACAACAATAAAGATTACCGAACACTCCCAAGTAATAATAGATGAGTTTGTTTTTGATCCTAACCCTGATAACTCTAAACTTGCAGTAAGTTTTGTTAAAGGTACTGCTAGATTTACAAGTGGTCTGCTAGGCAAAATAAATAAAAAAAACATGGTTGTAAAAACCAATAGCGCAGTTGTTGGTATTAGAGGTACAGATTTTACTGTTACAGTAGAAGCAGATACAGGAGAAAGTCTTTTTATCCTTTTACCAAATCCTGATGGTACTGCTTCTGGGGAGATAGTTGTAAAAACCTTATTAGGAGAAGTAGTCTTAAATCAACCTTATCAAGCTACGACAACAACAACGTTTGAGTCTGCCCCTTCAAAACCTGTAATTTTAGATCTTACCCTTGAATTTATAGATAACATGCTTATTGTAAATCCACCGAGAAAAATTAAAGAAGAAGAAGAAAATGTAGAAGCAAGACAAACCGATATATTAGATTTTGACGAATTAGAATACGATGCTCTAGCAGAGGACGAATTAGAAACACAAGAACTTGAATTTACTGAACTTGATTACGATGCTCTGAATGTAAATTTCTTAGAAGATCTTTTAGACATTATCAACGAGTTAGATAAGATAGAAGAAGAAGATCAGCTAAACAGAGTAGCTACTTCTATAGATGTAAAAGGAACAAATGTAGGCCAAGATACAAGCACACAAATAACAACTATTGTTTCTGGACAATCTATAAGCATGAAAAGAGAGGTAAGCGACAATGCAAATATTACTATTGATGGTAATAGTTCTTACACAGTAATTTTAGAACAAGGAGGTGTAATGAACGAGGTCAAAGTAAATGGTGGCAGTTCTTCAACTATTGTAATAAGACAAGGAAGCGGATAACATTTGTAATCATGGGTTTAAAAATATCTTTAGTTTTAGGAGTTTTCTTAATTAGTAGTTTGACTGCCTCTGGGATTTATATAAAAAACCTTAATAATCAAATATCTACATTAAAAGCAAATCAGATTATTCTAGATAGTAAAATCAAAGAACAAAATGAATCTATAAAGAATTATTTAGCAAAACAAAAGGAAAATTTAGAACAAATAAACTCTTTAGAAAAAGATAAACAAGAAGCTACAAGAGCAGTTACTGAACTTAGAAATAAGTTTGCAAGACATAATCTAAATAATCTTGCTCTTATGAAGCCAGGATTGATAGAGAATAGAGTTAATAAAGGATCTAAAAAGGTATTTGACGAGCTAATGTCTTTAACTACCCCCCTTGTAAAAGATGAGAGTTCTCCTCGTAATTAGCTTGTTAGTCTTGGGTGGCTGTGCGTTGCCCAAGGCTCAACCTATAGATGTAAGGACTATTGCAGAGATCCCTCCTATGTACCACCCACCTTTGCCATTAGAAATACAAGGATTACCTGTAAAATGGAAAGTTTTGACACCAGAAATAATGCAAGAATATTTAGATCTTGTAAAAGAAGGTAAAGCACCTGAGATCCCTTATTATGCTTTAACAACACAGCAATATCAGAATCTATCTGTAAATATGGCAGAAATAACTAGATATACAAAAAACATACTTGCAATTGTAGAATATTACAGAAACATAGATAAAAAAGAGGAAAATTAGCTATAATTAGTAACTTTTCAACACAAATACGATGTGTGCGGGGGAAAATACAAATAAAAAAAGCTAACTACTAAGAAGGTTGCAAAGGCACATATGGGGGTGGGCAACTTTAGCGATATATCTCCAAATGATGATTCTCCATGCGAGATGCTTACTTGCCTATCCCCACCACATCAATTAGACTTACAAAAAAAAGGAGAATGCAATGGCAAACTCAAATGTTACACCCTTTGTCTATAATGCCACTTTAGATAGAGTTGTTGATGGCGATACCATAGATGTTATTTTAGATCTTGGCTTTGACGTACAACTTCACAATCAAAGATGTAGATTAGCAGGTATAGATACCCCAGAATCAAGAACCAGAAATTTAGAAGAAAAAGCTTTAGGTCTAAAAGCTAAAGCAAGACTACAGGAATTATGTACAGGATCTTTTAAAATCCAATCGCTAGGCAAAGGTAAATATGGCAGAATCTTAGCAATACCATATACAGAAGATGGCAAAGATATTTGTCAGATGCTTATAAAAGAAGGTCATGCAGTGGAATATTGGGGCGGAAAGAAAACTGCAAAAGTAAGACAAGACGGAACGTGGGGAAAAGAATGAAAATATCAGAAGAAGGAATAGAACTTTTAAAAAAGTTTGAAGGTTGTAAATTAGAAGCTTATCAAGATTCTGTAGGTGTTTGGACAATAGGATATGGTCACACTAAAGGAGTTTATAAAGGCATGACTATATCTCAAGACGATGCAGAAGAAATGCTTGAGGAAGAAATGGAAGAATATGAAGGCTATATAGAAGAATATGTAGAAGTGCCTTTATCTCAAAACGAATTTGATGCCTTAGTTTGTTGGGTTTACAATTTAGGGCCAACAAATCTTAGAAATTCTACCTTGCTAATGGTTCTTAATCAGTCAAAGTTTGACGAAGTGCCAGAGCAAATAAAAAGGTGGAATAAAGCAGGTGGAGAAGTTTTAAAAGGTTTAGTTAGAAGGAGAGAGGCAGAAGCATTATTATTTGAGGGGAAAGATTGGCATAACATTTAATGGCACTATCTAAGACACAGAATAGAAGGTTAGGAGCATTATTATCAGTAATGTTTGCAGAAGAACTAACTGAGGACGATTTAGAAGATGTTATTAAAGAAGGTTTAGTTGTAAATAGCGAAGGTTTATTTAAGGTTACTAAAAAAGGATTAGATGAAAAAAATCGTTTATGTACGTTGGCAGGATTGAATATTAAATACAGTAGCGAAAAGAAAGGGGATCAAGACTGAAAAAAATTAAACGATCCTGATCCCCAAAATATACAGTGTAGAACTACTCTACATGTTAATTTTAAAGAAAAAATCTAAAAATTCAAAGAGATCTTTCTTCTTGCGACATTTGTTCTAAAAAGCCACTCACAGTTTCATCTATTTCTATTTCAAGGTCATCTATTTTATTTAAGATATTTTCTAAAGGTTTTTCAAGATCTTTAGTAGAAATTTCTCTCTCTACTATGCCTCGTACTCTTCCTAGAACCTTTTTATAATCTATAGTCATAATTTACTCCCAATCGTCTAGTCTAATTATTGTTAAAATCAATCTACTTTCTGCGCAACACACAACTAAGTTCTTGCCATATTTTTTAGTTCGCCAAAGAAAAGTCGTATAGGGAAAGTATTTGTGCATTGTTCTTTGAGAAGTTAATTGTTCCCATTTAAAATCTAGAGTACTTTCTCCGCTAAAGTTTCTTTTTAATAACCATTTTTCTGCGCTTATATAAGCTTCGGTATTGTCTAATTGTTTATTTTGAAATGCCATTTTAAGTCCAACTTATATCTAGATCTTCGTATTCGTTATTTACTTCTTCTTTTTTATAAAGAGTCTTAGTAAAAAGATCTATTTCTTTATGATCAGCGTTCTGATGTAAAGCTTCTTCTACATAGCCATACCAACTTGTAGAATCGCCGTCCTCTTTTGCTTGGCAACCTGTTACTTGCATTACTTCTTGTTTTGTTATTTCTATCTCTCCTGAGAAATCCTCTATAACTGTAGTAGTAATTACTCTAGTCCTTCTGCCTTCTATATAAAATTTCATACTAATCAAACTCTCCACTTATTTCATTTCCGCCAATATCTGCGCCTTCTAAAACAGCTTGAAAGATACCTTGTCTATTAACAGGAATATCTCTTGAATAAAATTTAAAATTTTCTTTATCGGTATTAAAGTATTTTTTAGCTTTCCTTATAGAAGTAAAAATCGTTGTGTATTCTCTATCTATATCTTCTACTATATAAATTTTCATTTAGATCCCCCTTGTATAAGTTGTAATGGTTTTCCGTTTGGATATTTAACTACGCTAAGCCAAAGGATAAAATCCTCTGTATCTAAGACATTAGATAAATCTTCTAAAGAAACTTTATCTATATCAATCTCGGCGTATTTTTCTTTTAAGTAGTTCATAACTGTAAAATAATTCATGGTAACCTCTCGTAAGTTGGTTCAATTTTAGATCTACTATATTTTTTTATAGTTCCTAATTCTTCATCTAAGAATAAGACCTTGCCCTTTGTATCGTAGCCACAGAATGTGCCAAAGATACATTGGTTTTTGACCTTACATCTTTTTCCCCAGCGTAATTCTTCAAGCATCTATACCTCCATTTATCTTAGCTTCTTCGTAATACTGATCTATTCTTTTATCTGCTTCAAAATAAAGATCCCTTTCTATTTTTAAACCGAAAGGAAGTCTTACGCTTTGAAGTTCTTTTAGACTTACTGTGCCTAGTTCTGGGAATCCTAAACCTAAATCACATAATCCCCACATAAGATCTCCGTCCTCGTGCATTTCTGTGATTAGCCAAGTAGCAGAACCTGTAGGATCAAATAACTTAATTACTGGATAGCAGTTATCTAATCCTTCGTTTGCTTTAAGCTTCTTTTCTATTTCTTTAGTTATTAGTTTCATTTTATTTCTCCTCTATAAGATCTAAAGCTTTTTCGTATGCTTCTTTCCAACCCCAAGTACAATAATCTCCGCTAGATCCATCTGCAAAGAAGTCAATGTCTTTTTGAACTTCCCTATAGTCGTACACATATATTCGTAGTTCGTTATAGTCATCTTCCTCTTTTTCTATCCTTAACCAACTATACTGTTGGCAAAGATCTTGGCATTTTTGTTTAGGGTGAATTGCTTTTTTCCTTTGTGTCTTTGTAATTTCCTTAGTAGTAAGCCTCTCTTGATCATACTTTTTCTCGTACACATCTATAGATCTACTTACTTTCTTAAGATTATTAGTAATACGCTTAAGATTAGATTCGTATTGCTTTTGTCTTTTAAGAAGATTCTCTTTTCTTTTAAGCAACTTAGTATAGTTTTTAGCTACTAAATTAACTTGCGTAGTCTTTTCTTCTTCTTTAGAAATAAGATCTTCTATAGAAAACTTTGCTTCTAAGATCTGAATATCGTTTTCTGATAAAGGCCAAGTCGCATATTGCTTATGATCATATCCGTAGGAATGATAGAGTTCGTGAGCAAATAATTGACTTAAGGAACTTATACTCATCTCGTCGTTTATAGATAAGAAAAGATCCCAACCTTCGCCATAAACTTTTCCTAAATATGCCCTTCCGCTATATCCGTAGCTTTTTCTTCTTACTGCAACTTTAAGATCTTTCCAATGAGGTAGCCTTCCTTCTCTTTTAGCTACTAGAGAATGTACCTCGCAGAAAAGGGATTTTAGTTTTGCGGTATCGTAACCTGATGTATTTTTTATAATTCTCATTGAAGTTCTCCTCTTTCTTTAAGAAAGGTTCTTAGTAAAGATATAACTTCTTTAGATCTAAAGCCATCGTCTCCTATTACATAATCTACAGCTAAAGATACTTCTTCTTCTGTATATAAATTTTCTTTTTTAGGTTCTTCTTCCTTTAAAGAAAAGACTTGCTCGTTTATCATTAGATCTACCAATTCGTTAAGAGTACATTCTTCTAGGTAATTGCTAGACCACCTATTGCGATACTCCTCTCTAAGATCTTCTTCGGTAATACCGTGTTCTTTTATAAGTTCTAATACAGACTTTGCCATTACTTACTCTCCTCAGTAAAGACAAAAGATCCGCCTCTATAACCTATAAAGCCTAAGTATCTATCGTCGTTGCTTTTAAGAACCCAACCACCTTTTCTGTGAGTAGAGAACTTTTGGGAAGGCTTACTGCCTTTGTATGATTTACCAGCTAAGTGTAAAAATTCTTTCTTAGCTTCTGTAAAATTAAGTGTTTTCATTTTATTACCTCTCAATTAAATATGTAACCATTATATATTGATTATTCCAAATTGGGCATATTAAGATAAAAGTTATTAGATTGTTTTGCTATAAAAATTTTGAGGCATATAGCAACATGGTATAGAAGATCTTAAAAAGGGTATTCCATTTTGGAAAATAAAAGTTTATATTGCACAAATGTCAATAGAGTACCTCAATCACGCATTAAGAATAGAAGGACTCCCACCGACAAAAAAATTAATTTTAGTTATTTTAGGAAACTATGCAGACGAGAATGGAAGTTGCTATCCGTCTTATAAACACATCGCAAAGATGATCGGCTTACAAGATACAAAAGGAATAGTAAAAACTATTAAAGAGTTTGAAAAATTAGGATTTCTTAGAATAGAAAAAAGAAAATTAGCAAACGGATCTTATACTTCAAATAGATATCATCTTCTTATAGGTAGGGGTGTAGCGACCTCTAGGGTAGAGGTTGTACGACCTACTAATACTAAAGAAAATACTAAAGATATATATTCGGATATGTTTGAGAAGTTTTGGAAGATCTATCCAAGAAAAGTTGCAAAGAAAACAGCTTCAAAGTCTTTCGGAAAAATAGACGAGAAACATTATAAAAAAGTTCTATACGGAGCCTCTTGTTTTGCAAAAGAAAAAGAAGGAACAGACGAACAGTATATTCCTCACGCTACGACTTGGCTAAATCAAGAACGCTATATGGATTGGTTTGAAACTGACGAGAATGGTTATGCAGTAAAGCCAAAGAAAAAAAACTTAAATAATCTTGCAGGTTAAAAATGAAAACTCCAGAAGAACTTGGAATAAAAATAAAACATCAACGCGAAGGAACACAGAAACTAAAATGCCCTCAATGCCAACCAGACAAACATAATATGAAAGATAATCCCCTTTCTTTTACAATAAACTCAGAAGGTTGTGTTTGGTTTTGTCATCATTGCGACTGGAAAGGATCTTATGCGGAAAAGAAGTATTCTTTTGCTAAACCTGTTAAGTCTTATACAAAACCTAAGACACCTACAGAAAGGAAAACAGAAAAGATGTATAAGTATTTTGAAAATAGAGGTATCTCTAAAAAAGTTATAGATGATCATAAAATCTTCCAAGAAGAAAGTTGGATTGGTTTTCAATACTTTAATGCAGAAGGAGTTTTAGAAAATATCAAGTATAGGGGTTTATATGATAAAGCTTTCAAACAAACACAAGGCGCAAAACCTTATTTATACAATTACAATAATGTACACGATAAAGATACTATTGTTTTTGTAGAAGGCGAAGTAGATGTTTTGTCATTAGCAGAGATAGGTATGTATGCAACTAGCTTACCTAATGGCGCACCTAAAGAAGCAAAGTTTAATGAAAAAGATGCTAGGTTTTCTCCTCTCTCTAATTGTCCTTTAGAAGCAACTAAAATAATTTTATTTACTGATAAAGATGAAGCAGGAGAAGCCTTACATAAAGAGTTACTGCATAGGTTTGGCAGAGATATTTGTTGGTATGTAGATATTCCTGACGAATGTAAAGATGCTAATGATGTTCTTGTAAAATATGGATCTGTCAAACTAAAAGAAATAATAGACAAAGCAGAGCCTTATCCGATAGACGGACTTTATAGGGTAAGAGATTACAGTTCACAAGTTTTAGATCTTTACGAAGGCAATTATGTAAAACCCTACGATATAGGAATGAAAGGGCTAGATGAAATCTATAAGATAATGACAGGCACTTTTCATACAATTACAGGAATACCAAATCATGGTAAGTCAATTTTCCTAGATCAAATCTTATTATGTTTAGCAGAAAAAGAAGATTGGCGATTTGCAGTATTTAGTCCAGAACATTCAACAAGTATGCATATAAGGCGATTAGTACAGATGTACACACAGAAAAACTTTGATGAGGGTTTTAGTAACCGAATGACTAAAGATGAATTAAGCAGAGGAATAGATTTTATAAACGAGCATTTCTTTTTTATAGAAACAAGAGATATTGTGCCAAACATAGAAAATATTTTACAAATAGCAAAATCAAGTGTTTTTAAGTATGGGGTAAATGGTCTTGTTATAGATCCCTATAATGAAGTAGATGCTAAAAGATCAGGTAATGCTAGAGAAGATGAACATATAAGAGATTTTATTTCCTTGTGTAAAAGATTTGCTAGAATCTATGAAGTTGTATGTTGGGTAGTAGCACACCCTACAAAGCTTCCTAAAGGCACAGATGGATCTTATATGCCACCTACTGCTTATGATGTATCAGGATCTGCGCATTGGCATAATCAATCAGATGCAGTATTAACAATTTACCGAGATTTTGAAGACAATACGACAAACGTAATTACAAGAAAAATAAGAGAGCAAGACCTATATGGAAAGATAGGCGAGGCAAAATTTACCTATAATATAAAGAAAAAGACTTTTGAACCTTATGAAAGGGTTGTACCTAACGATTGGAATGAAGTTAGCTTTGATGATTAAGGTTTAAAGACATACCGTAGTTATTTACCTTCTTACTAGATTTATAATTTTCTTTTCTAATTAATTTATTGATTTTAAAAGGCGAATAATCAACGTAATGATGTATTCTGCCAAAGCGTTTTACTATCCTTGATACGTCAGGGTGTACTTTTACTTGCATTTTAGATTTAGCTAAAGTTCCTTCTATATCGTAAAACTCTGCTGAATTACCGCCTCGTAGAGTTTGTGTGGTCATCTTCTCTTGGAGAAAAGCATTAAATTGTAACGTACACAACCCTTTTTTTAGTATATCAAGGGATAAAATCGTATCTTCGTTATATCTACCTCTCCACCTAAAGGGGATATCGTTTCTTATAAGGTTACAAGAATAGATCCTTGTATTAAGAATAAAAGGTGGGCTTTTTTGCCTTGCAGGTTGAAACATATAGTAATTAGGACCAGACATGCCAATATTTTTATATCTAAGAACAAAATCTTCCATAGCCTTAAAGACTGCCCCTGTAGAAACTTTTACTTTTTCATTTTTATTAAATCTTCTAAAAGATGTTATGTTATCGTCCATAACCCAATGGTGATCAAAACCCTCGGAGATAGAAACGTCCCAAGCAAAATTTCTTGCAGGACCAGGACCAGTAGATTTTTCTAAACCAAGATCATCACAGGTATCGTATTCTTCTTTGTATTTTAGATCTAAGACAATTAACTTTTTTTTGTGGCCTACATTTTTAAGATAATCATTGTATTCTTGTGGTTCTACAACTATGCGATAAGGCACTTTACAATAATCTAAATATCTAGCTGTTATTAAAGAATCGTATCTGCCTTTTGATGGAATAAATATTGGATATTTAGGATTCATACCTCTTTGCTTCGGTGTCCATGTTTTCTTGTTCTGGGAACCAAATATATTTAGTTTTATCAGTAAAAGATTGATTTATTAATTTAAAAAACTTCTCTACATCTTCTTGATTTGCAAAGTGTACTAATAAAGTTCTTTCAGAAGTTAGATCTGCTTGGGAGAACTCAGGCATATCATTCCATTCTTCTAAAATATCATGCACTACAGCTTCATCTGCAACAAAAGGTATTATTTGCTCTTCGTCAAAGCCAAGAATAGATATATCAAAATTAGTATCGGTAAGTTCTTTTATTTGTTCCCAAAGAAGATCCTCGTTCCAAGAAGAATTATTTGCAATCTTATTATCTGCAATAATCAAAGCTTTTATTTGATCTTGGGTAAGATCCTTAAGGGTAATAGTAGGGATAAGTTTCAACTTAAGTTTCTTTGCGGCTTTATACCTTCCGTGTCCTGCGATTATAGAATTTTCTTGATCTATTAAAATAGGATTTACAAATCCAAACTCTTTTATAGAAGAACAGATTTGCTCTATTTGTTTTGCAGAATGATATCTAGGGTTATTCTCGTTTTCCTTTATTTCGGATATTTTCTTTTCTTCTATTCGCATAACAAAAAGAAATCGTTTGGTTGAACCTTACCTTCTGTAGCTTGAAATATGATATTCATTTCCTTTTTTCTAGGAATACGAGTACCAATAATGTATTTAGCTAAAGTGCCTTGTGGCATAACATTTCCAGTTGATCGTTGTATGCGATTAATAAACTCAGTTTGGGTTATATTTTCCTCAGATAAATATTCCTTAAGTGTCATATTTTTATTCCTTTTTGGGTTAATATAGTGTACACTTTACCATATATAGAAATAAAATGAACTTTAAATTGAATACAAACGATCCTTTTGAAACACACGAAATAGATCATTTATCGCCCTCTAGTATAAATACTTTTATACAAAATAAAGAAGTTTGGATAATGCGCTATCTATTCAAATATAGGAATGGAGGATCTCCTGCAATGTGGAGGGGAACTGTTGTAGATCATGCAATAGGAAGCTTACTTTTTGAAAATAGAGAAGAAGAAGCTATCTTAGAATCATCTAAAAAGGAATTTGTAAATCACTACGAAAAATGCCTTAAAGATTATCCAGATCAAGTAATAGAGCCTTCGCAAGTTCTAAAAGAACAAACAGCTTTGCCTAAATATTTAAGAACTGCCTTTGATTTCTATAAGACACTAGGCAAACCAACAGATTATCAAAAGAAAGTAGAATATTTTACCGAAGAAGTGCCTATACCGATTATCGGTTATATAGATCTACAGTACGAGAACATTATTAGGGATATAAAGACTACAGGTCGTATGCCTAGTGAAGTATCCTCTGCTCATGCTAGACAACTGTCTGTTTATGCAAAAGCAGAAGATTGTATGCCTGTATTAGATTATGTGTACGTTACTACGAAAAAAGCAGAAGTAGTGACACTACGTGTAACTGATGTAGATAAGCATATAAAAGAGGTGGAAAAAGTTGCATTAGCAATAATGCGATTGCTTTCGTATTCAAATGATAAATATGAAATAGCAAATTTATCTTATCCAGACTACGACTCGTGGATGTGGTCAGATCAAGAAAAACAATTTGCTAGGACAATATGGAGTTAATTAAATGACTATTCAACTGACTTATAAAGAAGTTTGGCAAACTTTAAATGCTTTAGATCTAAGTAACTATCACGATAAAAAAGGTAATTTTACTTATTTATCATGGACAGATGCTTGGAAAATATTAATGGAACATTATCCTTACGCGACTTACGAGTTTGAAGCAGAAACTTATGAGCCAAACGGAACGGTAATGTCGCATTGTACAGTCCGTATAGGAAACCTAGAAAGAACTATGTGGTTGCCTTGTATGGATAATAAAAACAATTCATTAACAAATCCTACGAGCAGACAGATACAAGATTCTAGAATGAGATGTCTTGTAAAATGTTTAGCTATGTATGGATTAGCACACTATATTTTTAGAGGCGAAGATCTACCAGATGCTGACAAAGATAAGGCAGAAGCAGATGCTTTAGCTAGTGGGGGTAAAAGTTATAAGTTTCGTAGCTTACCGACAAAGGACGATAAAGAAGGTGGAATTATCAACGACGATATAAACCCAACTTTATTTCTTAAAACGTTAAGAACAATGATCGGTAAAAAAACACAAGAAGATTCAGTAGCTTTATACAATCATAATAAAGAAACTATCTACAATGCTAGAGATAATGCCGACAAGGAAGAAGATGTAAAAGCTTACCAAGCACTTATTGCTTTGTATGAAACTGAGGAAGAACCTGAGGTAAAAAATGAGCAAAGCAAATAGTCTTACAGATTACGTCTTTTTATGTCTAAAAGATGGCAGTTGGTGGACTTTTTGGGAACTTCAAAAAACTATAAAAGAAAAAACAAATGGTAAGTTTTATGGAGAACCTAGCATATCTGCGGCAATAAGAAATATTAGAAAAGATCAGTATCGTACTAGATATAAGATTGATTCTAGTATTGAAGATCCTATTGAAAGAAAAAGAATCGCTTTTAGTAAGGGTTACAAATATAGATTAATAGATTCTTTAGAAGGAGTAAAAAATGTCTAACTTTACACTTGATGAAAATACTGCGGTTCTTTGGTCAGAATCTAAAGTAAAAGTAGTATTTAAAGGAAAAATAAAATACAAAGCTAGTGATGGGATAGCAAAAGAGGTCTATGGATCTATTCTTAAGTTTGAGAATAGAGAAGGGCAAACTAAATACGAGTTAGCAAGATCTGTAGGGCTACTACATTACAACAGCGAAGAAGATAAGAAAAATCCTAAAACGCCTGATATAAATGGAAAAGTTACTTTAGATGATTCTGAATTTAAGTTTGGTAGTTGGATAAAAGTATCTGAAAGGGGAACTGAGTATTTATTTGCTAGATTAGAACCCCAAGAGGAATACGAGCAAAGGCAAAATCTAACACCCTCTAAGGAAGCAGAAGCAGACTTTTAAATGAATCTGCAAGACGAGAAATGGATGCATTCTATTAGACAGTTTGCAGGTCTAGTAGAAAAAGCTGAGTATGAAGTATTTGAAGCAGAAGCAATAATAAAAAAAACTAAAGCACGACTTATGCTAGAAGCTACAGGGCAAGGGTATAAGTCTGCAGCTTCACAAGAAGTATTTGCAGAAAATTCAGATACTTTATACCAAGCGAGATTAGATCTAGGAGTAAAGAAAGGATCTCTTTCTGCAATAAAAGTTCGTCTTGATGCGGTCAAAGTTGGCTTTGAAGAATGGAGAACAAAAATGGTAAATCAAAGGGAAGAACAAAAACGCTATGGAGCATAAATGAAACAATTAAAAAAAGGGCAACTTCTTCAAAAAGAAGGCGATCTCTATAAAATTCTTGATATCGTTAATACAAATATCAAAGGCTTTAAAAGAGAGGAAATCGTTGTAGGTTGTTTAAAAACTACGGAAGCATTTAGTGTTTCTAAAGGAGAAATTCTAAATAATCAAGATTGGCAGTCATTTAGAGAGGAACAAATACAAGTACAGTATATTGAAAGAAAAGTAATCAAAGACGAAAATAAAAAAATAATTGTTCTTTCTGAAAAGATAGTAGATTCTCCTAAACCTAAATTACAAGATAAAAATATTCCTAATACTGCTCTTGGCAATGCTTTTAAAGAAGCAATTAATAATGAAAAAGAAAAAGTAGTAAATATAGGCCACATCACAAACATACATGAAAAAAAAGAAGAAGAAAAAGAATTAGATGTTCTTGATTATAGAAACTTTGCTTCGTGTACTTACAATGATTTAAGTATTCTTGGAAATGTCTTTGGCGAAAATCCAGACACGATAAAAACTTGTGCAGGGAAGTTTCAAAAAGGAATGGCTACGTTACATATACAATGTTTAGATAGATTTAGAGAAAATAACATTACTATTGCAGATCTTAGGCATTACTGTCCTAATAGACAAACAGGCAAACCTTTAACGCTTAGTGGTACAATTTCTAGACTAAATAAAGCTATTTGGCATTACGGAACTAAGAAAGAGCAAGAATGTTACGGTTGGTAAAAACATTATTTATTTTAGGATTGCTTCTTGGTTGTTCTAAAACAATAGTTTTATACGACGAGGATAAAAAAGAATTTATAACTAAAAAAGGAGAAACAATAGAAGGATCTCTTACTTTAGAAAAAGGCGATAAATGCGAAGTAGTAGATGATCTCTTTGTTGTGTGCGGACAATGAAAGGTAGAAACCCTAATAAAAAAGAAAAAGATCACATGGACACAGTACAACAGTTAGGTTGCATTGTTTGTAGAAACGAATATGGAGTCTTTAGTCCTGCAGAGATACATCATGTTTATGGCAAAACAAAGAAAAATGCACATTTATACGTTTTACCTTTATGCTTTAGACATCACAGAGAGGGCATTGACTGTGAGTTATTTTCTTCTAGACACCCATTTAAAAGACAGTTTGAAGAAAGATACGGTAAAGAAGAAGATCTTTTAGAACAAGTACAAGAATTATTAGGGCTTGAACTAATGACTTTATAGAATTTGCTTTGTTTTTTGGTACTTAGCAAGGCAATAGGGAAGGAAGCTATCATCTCCTAAGATAAGATAAAAGTGACAGTTTCCTTCTCGCAAAGTGTTTACAATATTCCATTTTGGGCTTATAATGGTATCTATAATTAATTGAGAGAGAGTAAAATGAACAAAAATACTTTAAAGAAAGAGAATAGAGAAAGATCTTATAGAGAAGATCTATTAGAAAAACTTTACCCTATTCTTCTAGAAGCACCCCACGTAAAATCAAACGAACTTGCAACCGCTTGGGTACATACTGCTTTTGCAAATAAAAATTTAGATCTTATATTTGACTACGCTACATGGTGGGAGTCTATGTATAACGAAGGGAAAATATGGGCATACAGAGAAAAGATTTTCAAAAAGATATTGATAGTAGAATCTTTTATCTTAGGTAAAGATCACCCATTCTTAGAACTTATTTAATTAGGAGAATAAATGAAAAGAACACACACACACAGAGGACATTGCCAAGCTTGTGGTAGAGTTCAAGCAGTAGATACTCACAACAACTTTATAGCTAAACACGGATATACAGTAGATTTTGGATATTTTAGCGGAGTTTGTACAGGTTCAAATAGAAAGCCATTAGAAGTAGATAAAACATTTACAGAAGAAACAATAGAAGAATTATCAGAGTGGATAGCTAAAAAACAGATCTTATTAGAATCAGCAGTAAAGGACGAAAGTATCTTTTCTCATTATTCTATAGAAAAAAGATTTAATTCTTTTGACATAGTTCCTTTTAACTTAAGTCATGTTGAAGACGAAAAATATACTGTAGTTGTTTATACAGAAGAAAATCTTAGAAAGCATTGTGAAGAATACAACGAAAAAGTAAGTTATGGATCTTTTAAATTTGATAAATTATTTAGAAAGTTCCAAGATTTATATATTAAAAATATTCAAAATAGCATTTCCGATGCTCAAACACATATAGACTTCTTAAAAAGACTTATTAGAGAGGTACACGGCAAGGACTTAATAAACGTAGCAAATGCTGAGAAGATCTTAGAAGAACTAGAAAAAGAAGCTTTAAAAGATTTTTACAAGACAGAAATGAAAAAGATCAAGCATTATGTAGGAGAGCCAATCTTAGAAGTCTGGACTAACTTTGAAATGATAGTAGAAAAGAAAACAAGTATAGGTTTAGTAGGTCTTAAATTTATACATTCTAATCCTGCTCACTCTGAATGGAATCGCAATGATTACTCAAAACAATGTCTTTTAGACGGTAAGAGAATAGCTAAACCTAAGTTAATACAACTCTTACAAGGGGATCTATAAGTAAAGCAGTTTAAAAATTCTCAGTATTCTGTTATAAAAGCAAGAATACTTGAGAATAAATGAGTAAAAAACAAGCACAAAAGAAACTTACAGAAACCTTAAAGGAACAAATAAGAATAGAATTTGTTCAAGGAATACAAGACTTAGAGGGCAAAAGAGAATATCCCACTATAGAAACCTTACAAAAAAAATTCTCAGTAGCTAAATCTACTCTTTACAGAGTATGTCAAAACAGTAATTGGAAAACACAAAGAGAACAGTTTCAGAGAGATCTATTAGCTAAAGTAGATAAAGAGAGAATAAAAAACCTTACCGAAGAAAATAAAAAGATAGATCAAACTTCTATAGATCTAGCAAAAGCAATGTTAGCAACTGTAGGACAAGGCATAAGAAGAAATGCGCAAGATATAAATGAAGGAAAACAAGGACTTATACCAACTCAGCTTAATGCTTTAGCAAATACAGCACTTACTGCGCAAAAGATTGCTAAGTTAGCATTAGGAGAAACAACCGAAAATCTAAATGTAAATGCAAACTTCCAAGAAGCAGATGCCTTCAGAGAAGCTATGGAATTGCTTGACACAGTTGCAGAGCAACGCCGAAAAGCAGACGATAGCCCTGTACACTGATTGGCTTAAAACAGCTAGAGCAAAACAACTAGCCCCAGAAGAAAAGCACTATATATGGCTTATCCTTGCAGGAAGGGGTTGGGGAAAGACTAGAACTGGCGCACAAGATATCGCACTTTATGCACTGCGTAATCCAAACACTAACTGTGCAGTGGTAGCCCCAACACACGGAGATCTCAGGAGAGTATGCTTTAATGGACCAAGTGGCTTGTTATCTATAATTCCTAAAGATTGCTTTCTACAAGAAAAAGGTTATAAAGGTTATTCTTCAAGCATATCTGAAATAAGACTTTTTAATGGTTCTAAGATAATCGGTTATGCGGCAATAGATCCAGATAGACTTAGAGGGCCACAATTCCACAGAGCTTGGTGTGACGAACTTGCAGCTTGGAGATATCCAGAAGCATTTGATCAATTAATGTTTGGCTTAAGATTAGGAGATAACCCTAAGTGTGTTATTACTACTACACCTAAACCTACAAAGATAATAAAAAGCTTATTAGAAAGAAAAGATTGTGTAGTGACTAAAGGATCTACTTTTGAAAACGAAGATAACTTAGCTGAGTCTGCTCTTTCTATGCTTAAAGATAGGTACGAGGGAACTGTCTTAGGAAGGCAAGAATTATTTGCAGAAGTCATAGATCAATTTGATGGCGCATTATGGACACCGCAAATGATAGAAGAAACTAGATTATCAAACGACTTTGAGAAGGAACTAAAAAATATAATAGTAGCTATAGATCCTGCAGTAACAGCTAATAAAAACTCCGACGAAACAGGAATAATTGTTGTAGGTAGGGATTACAATAATGTATTCTATGTACTAGAAGATTTGTCTGGGCGGTATTCTCCAGATAAATGGGCTAGAATAGCAATAAATGCATTTTACGATTGGGAAGCAGATCGCATTGTTGCAGAGGTAAATAACGGAGGCGACCTTGTGGAAAGATTGTTGCGAAGTGTAGATACCAATATTCCTTTTAGAAGTGTACACGCTACTAGGGGAAAGATTCTAAGAGCAGAACCAATATCTGCTTTATACGAACAAAAGAGGGTACATCACTTAGGAGTATTTACTGAACTTGAGTCACAGATGTGTACTTATAACGGTGAGAACCAAGAAAGTCCAGATAGATTAGATGCCTTAGTTTGGGGTTTAAGCGAATTAAACAAATCAGCTGGAAATGTTAATTGGAGAATTAGCTAATGGCATTAATAGACAACATAAGAAACCTATTTAGAAACGAAGAAAAACAAGAACCTTCCAATATGGTTGGTTATTTTGGGGTTGGATCTGGCGATGCTAAAAATTACAAATACCATGACCTTGCAAAAGAAGGTTATCTTAAAAATGCCATAGTTTATCGTTGTGTAAATGAGATAAGTAAAGGGGCAGGTGCAGTAGATTATATGATAAAGAACAATGATACTGTTCTTGAAAGCCACCCTCTTTTAGATCTACTAGATAGACCAAATCCTTTACAATCCTCTAGCGAGTTTTTCAATAGCTTATTTGGTTTCTTACTACTTAGCGGAAATGCTTATATTCTAAAAGTAGGATCAGAGGTCGGTGCACCTAGAGAGTTACATCTACTAAGACCAGATAGAATACAGATCAAAGGTGGAGGAAAGCCAATACCAGATAGATACGAATATGTGGTAAATGGCAGAATACAAAATGTCTTTGAGGTAGATCAAGATACAGGTATATCAGAAATAAAACATATTAAGCTTTGGAATCCCTTAGATGATTATTATGGTTGTTCTCCTCTACAAGCCGCGGCAGAAGAAGTAGATCAACATAACCTTTCTTCTAAGCACAATATAAATCTTTTAAATAATGGGGCTAGACCTAGCGGTGCAGTTGTATTTAAACCTAAAGACGATCAAGGGTTTTCAGTAAATTTATCAGAATCACAAAGACAACAATTACTTACAGATCTAAATAATAGATTTGTTGGATCTGGTAATGCAGGCAGACCAATGCTTTTAGAAGGCGACTTTGATTGGAAAGAAATGGGTTTAAGTCCTAAAGATATGGACTTCATAAACTTAAAACACATGAGCGCAACTGATATCGCACTTTGTTTTGGAGTACCTAGTCAATTAGTAGGTGTGCCAGATAGTCAAACATATTCTAATATTGCAGAGGCAAGACTTGCTCTGTATGAAGAAACAATTATTCCACACTTAAAATTAATTCAATCTGATCTTAATGAATGGCTTGTTCCTATGTTCTCGGAAGAACTAGAGTTTTGCTACGACATAGACGGAATACCTGCACTAGCAGAAAGAAAAAGAAAAACTTACGAAAATATTACAAGTGCAGTAAATACAGGAATAATGACTAGAAATGAGGCAAGAGAAATAATAGGTCTTAGTCCAGTAGAGGGTGGAGATGATTTATATATAAATGCCGCACTTATGCCTATTGGTTCTGCACAAGTAGAAGAACCAGAAAATCCGATAGCAGAAGAAGATGAAAAAGAATATGAAGAAGATTTTTTAGATGATCTAGATCTAACAGAATCAAAGGACGAATTGACTAATTTTCCTAAAGCAGGAGAAAACAAGAAGATCTCCTTAAGAAATTCACAGTACCCCCAGTTTGACTATGGTTTTGCTAAAGATGTCAAAAGTTCTTCGGTAGGTAAGGAGATATGGAAAACAGGTGGCAATATAAGAGGTAATGAAGCTTATATGCTTTGGGGTAGAGCCAGAGAAGGCTCTGAATCTCCTGCAGTTCTAAAATGGATAAAAGAAAGAGAAGCTTGGGCGGCAAGACACTTTAGAGATGGACAAAAGTTTAAGGACGGAAAGACAGAACCAAACTTATCTAATGTTGCAGGAGTAGTAGCACAAATGAAATGGGGTGTTATAGGTACTCTAGGCCAACAAGGTATGAAAGATGTAATCTTAGAATTAGATAAAAAGCTTAGAGGTAAAAAAGATCCAGAAGCAAAAGATATTGCGATAGAAGATACTTTTATCCTAGAAACAGATACACACGAAGGTGAAGTAGAAGATACAAAAGAACTTTCTGCTAGAGTCAAAGAAGCTTTAAAAAAGAAGGTAGATGAGCATAATGAGAAATATGGAGATAATCCTAAAAAGAAAACTAACTTAAGGACACTCTCTGCTGTTTTTCGTAGAGGTGTAGGGGCGTACAATACTAACCCAAGCTCGGTAAGACCAGGTGTAAGAAGGCAAGGTGGTGCTGATCGTTGGGCATACGCTCGTGTGAACAGTTACCTTTTTGCTTTAAGAACAGGAAGGCAT
>MDTD01097799.1_pt1 | contig 23438 bp, 16 predicted proteins | sample 811221 | NCBI WGS metagenome assembly MDTD01 (sample SAMN05326646, study PRJNA326480) | marine metagenome | isolation source: seawater | place: Pacific Ocean: South West | collected 2011 | reverse complement strand
GCTCAGGCGGCCGAGGCGATGCGCAAGGGCAACGGCGCCGAGCAGCAGCAGGCCGAGGCGAAGGCGGCGCAGTCGCGGGCTCGGCTGGATCTGTTCGAGAAGCGGATCGCCAGCGCCGAGCTCCGGGCGCCGATCTCGGGGACGATCCTGGCTGGCGACATGACGGAGCGTGTGGGGGCTCGTCTAGAGGTGGGCGAGGCGCTGTTTGAGATCGCGCCGCTCGAGGACATGCGCGTGATCGCTGAGGTGGATGACCGCGATATCGGTCTGGTGATCCGCGCGATGGAAGACGGGACGATGACCGGGAGCATCGCGACGAAGGCGTACCCGGACAGGCGGTTCCCGCTCGAGGTGGAGCGCGTCGTGCCGATGGCGCAGGCGCAGGAAGGCAAGAACTCGTTCCTGGTGTACGCGAGGCTGAAGGGCTCGGCCGGGTGGATGCGTCCGGGGATGGAGGGGCTCGCCAAGCTGAACGTGGGTGACCGGACGCTTCTGTGGATCGGTTCGCGGAGGATCGTGGACACGCTTCGCATGTGGCTGTGGTGGTAAGCCATGAGTGAACGCCCGACATTCAGCCCGCACTGGCACCGCGTGGCGCAGACGAAGCCGAGGCTCCGCCCGCACGTGCAGATGACGCGTCAGCGATACCGCGGCAGGCGGTGGCATGTCGCGCACGACCCGGCGTCGAACAAGTTCTACAGGCTCAGCCCCGTCTCGCACGAGATCGTCGGTTTGCTCGACGGCGTGCGCACGGTCGAGGATGCGTGGAAGATCGTCGTCGAGAAACACGGTGACGAGGCGCCGACGCAGCCCGAGGTCATCCAGCTTGTCTCGAATCTCTACAACTCGAACCTGCTGAGCATCGAGGCCTCGCCCGAGACGGAGCAGCTCCTGCGCCGGCAGAAGGACAGGCTCGTCAAGAAGGTGCAGAGCCAGGCGCTCGGGATCATGTATTTCCGGATGAAGCTGTTCAATCCGGACGGGATCATCTCTGCGGTGGAGCCGGTGCTGCGGCCCTTGATCGGACGCGTGGGCCTGGTGCTCTGGGCGGTGTTCATTCTCTTCACGCTGAGCAGGCTTGCCGGTCACACGGAGGCGCTGGCGGACGGTTTCAAGGACGCGATCGCGCCGAGCAACTGGGGCTGGCTGATCGTGGTGTACGTGCTCGCCAAGGCCTTGCACGAGCTTGGTCACGGCGTGATCTGCAAGCGTTTCGGCGGTCAGGTGCCCGAGTTTGGCACGCTGCTCCTGGTGCTGGTGCCCTCGCCTTATGTGGATGCGTCGGCGTGCTGGGGCTTTTCGAGCCGGTGGCAGCGGATGGCGGTCGGCGCGGGCGGGATGATCTTTGAGTTGTTCTTCGCCGGCGTGATGGCGCACATCTGGCTCTCGACGAGTCCGGGGATGCTGATGCACCAGGTCGCGTACAACGCGATGCTGACGGCCGGGGTCTCGACGGTGCTGTTCAACGCGAACCCGCTCATGCGGTTCGACGGGTATTACATCCTGTCGGATCTGCTTGAGATCCCGAACATGATGCAACGGTCGTTCCAGCAGCTTCAGTATCTGATGCAAAAGTATGTGTACCGGCTGGAGAACGTGACGCCGCCGACGACGGAGCGGACGGAGCAGATCACGCTGACGGTGTATGGGATCGGCGCGATGTGCTACCGCGTGTTCCTGTTTGTGACGATCTCGCTGTACGTGATGGGCAAGATGTTTGCGATCGGTCTGATCCTTGCGATCTGGACGGCGGCTGCCTGGTTCATCATGCCGGTGGGCAAGCTGGTGAAGTGGCTGAGTTCCGGGCCGAAGATCGCCGAGCACCGGGGCCGGGTGATCGCGACAACGCTCGGTTTGATCGCTCTTGGCGCGGTGTTTGTGGGTGCGATCCCGATGCCGGACTCACGCCGGGGCGTGGGCGTGGTCGAGAGCCAGGAGCGTTCGGGTGTGTTCATCGGCGAGACGGGCTTTGTGCGCGAGGCGATGGTTTCGCCGGGCGACGTGGTCGAGGCGGGGCAGGCGATCGTGATGCTCGAGAGCCCGCAGCTGACGTCGCAGCTGGCGATGGCGCGGGCGCAGCTGGCGGAATTTGAGAGCATCGAGCGCGAGGCGACGGCGACGAGCCCCTCGGCGGTGGGGGTGGCGCGCGAGCGCGTGGCGGCTGCGCGTTCGGCTGTCGCGTTTCTGGAGAAAAGGGCCGATCGCCTTGTTGTGCGGGCGCCGCACGCGGGCACGTTCGTCGGGCGCGATCCGCATGAGCTGATCGGTCAGATGGCTTCGATCGGGCAGGTGCTGGGCGAGGTCGTGGATACCCAGAATGTGCGCATCGCTGCGGCGATGACGCAGCTCGAGGCGGCGTGGCTCTTCGACGAGGGCGAGAAGCCCAGGGTTGCGATGCGTCCGGTGTCGAGGCCGGGCCTGGTGGTCAAGGGCGACGAGATCCGCGCGATCGACGCGGGGCAGCTGTATCTGCCGCACGCGAGTCTCGGGTTTGCCGGCGGCGGGACGATCCGCACGAAGCAGGACGACCGCACGGGTCTGCAGGCGGAGACGGCGCAGTTCATCGTGTACGTCGAGCCGGAGATGAATGACGAATGGCGTGGCGTGCCGGGCGAGCGCGTGCACCTGCGTTTCCGCCTGAGCGCCAAGCCGCTGGCGGTGCAGTGGGTGGATCGTCTGCACAAGCTGATCCAGGGGCGCGTGCAGCTGTGACGACGGCGGACGCCAATCTGAGCCGATACCACGCGCTCTTTGAAACGATGCGTTCGCGTCGCCGGGCGCTCGAGTCGCTCAAGGGCGCGGACCAGTTCGTGGCGTGGGGGGCGCTCAAGCTTCGGCAGCGTCGCTCACGGCTGGCGGTGCTGCTCGAGTGGGCCGATCAGGTCGACGCGATGGCCCCGGAGGTGCGGAGTCTGCCCGAGACGGCGCTGGACCGCGAGGTCGAGGAGCTGCGGAGTTCGTTCGTGCGCGGGCGCGTGCAGCATGGGCAGGTTCTGCGCGCGATGGCGGTGGTGCGCGAGGTGGCCAGCCGGGCGACGGGCGAGGAGGCGTACGTCGTGCAGCTCGCCGGGGCGCTGGCGCTGGTGCACGGGCGGATCGCCGAGATGGTGACGGGCGAGGGCAAGACGCTGACGGGCTCGCTCGCGGCTCCGCTCCTGGCGTGGCGTCACCGGCACCTGCATGTGTTTACGACGAACGATTACCTCGCCGAGCGCGACGCGGAGAGCCGGGCGCGGATTTACAAGCGTTGCGGGCTGACGAGCGGCGCGATTGTGCAGGAGCAGTCGCCGCAGGAGCGTGCGGGGATATACGCGCGCTCGATCGTGCACGGGACGCCCAAGCAGATCACGGCCGATTACCTGCGCGACCAGATCCGGATGGGCCGGATCGATTCGACGTGGGCGGGCTGGCAGCGGCTGGGCAGCGACGGGCCGCTGGTGCCCGGGCTTCAGGCGTGTCTGGTCGATGAGGCGGACGCGGTGCTGATCGACGAGGGCGTGACGCCCCTGATCATCGCGCGGTCGAGGCACGAGGACGAGCTTGCTCCGGCGTACGCGCGGGCGCGCGAGATCGCTGTCGAGCTCGAGCAGGATCGGCATTATCTGGTCGATATGCTGCGCAAGCGTGTGAAGCTGACGACCGCGGGGCGGGCGCATCTCGGGGCGATGGTGACGGACGGCAACTGGGCGACGGCCAGGCGGGCCGAGGAGCTGGTGCGTCAGGCGCTGGTTGCCGAGCATTGCTATATCCGCGGGCAGCAGTACGAGATCGTCGACGGTCGCGTCGTGATCGTCGACGAGTACACGGGGCGGTTCCTGCCCGATCGGTCGTGGGAGCACGGGCTGCACCAGTCGGTTGAGGCGAAGGAAGAGCTCGAGATCACCGCCGACCGCGAGACGCTCGCGCGGCTGAGCTTTCAGAAGTTCTTCCGCAGCTACCGGTTCATGTGCGGGATGACGGGCACGGCGGCGGACTCGGCAGGCGAGATGGAACGCGTCTACGGCCGGCCTGTGACGGTGATCCCGACGAACAAGCCGGTGATCCGCACGCAGGAGCCGACGCGGTATTTCCGTAGCGCTGAAGCGAAGTGGTCGGCGATCGTCGAACGCATCCGTCAGGAACACGAATCGGGCAGGCCTGTACTCGTGGGCACGCGCAGCGTCGAGGCGTCGCAGCTCCTGAGCGAGCGGCTTGATGTACTCGGACTGAAGCACAGCGTGCTCAACGCGCACCATCACGAAGAAGAAGCGCACCTGATCGCGCAGGCGGGCGAGCCGGGGGCCATCACCGTCGCGACGAACATGGCCGGCCGCGGTACGGACATCAAGCTCACCCCGGAATCGCGCAAGCTGGGCGGGTTGATGGTGATTCTGACAGAACTGCACGGGGCAAGGCGTGTGGATCGTCAGTTCATCGGTCGCGCCGGTCGGCAGGGCGACCCGGGAGGGGCCGTGATCTTTGCGAGTCTTGAGGACGAGCTTGTCACGCGGTTCGTGCCCAGGCTCGGCGCGTGGGTGGCGCAGCGTGCGAACTACGACGAGCTGACCGGCTCACGCGTGGCGGCGAAGGTCTTTGCGCTCGCGCAGGCGCGGAGCGAGGGGCGCGATCGACGCGGACGGACGCAGGTGATGCGTCAGGACGACTGGGTCGATCGGTACATGCCGGGCTGATTTCTAAGAGCGTTGTGTCGAGCTGTGAGAATGACAACGGACCCCGCGTGTGCGGGGCCCGCTGCCGTCTGGATCGCGCTGTCGTGGGTTAGCGCCGGCGTCTAGCCGCTGCGAGACCACCGAGACCGAGGAGAGTGAGGGTCGCGGGGGTCGGAATCAGTCCCGGAGCCCATGCTCCGCCTGAGAAAATCTCGCTTGTGGTCATGGGGTTGGTGAGTGGGCTGATGAACTCGCCCGCGAGGAGGTCGTAGACGTAGATGTCTCCCGGTTCATCGGTGACGAAGTAGACCTTGTTGTCGCCGACGGCTGTGCCGTCGATATCGGTTTCACCGGCGGGGTATGGGGCGACAAGGTTGATGCCGCCGCCGCCGAAGACGTCGATGGAGAAGAGGCCTGCGCCGAAGGGTGAGGCGTCATCGTTTGTGCCGTAGAAGAGTCCGTCGCTCGGGTTGTAGCTGAGGCCGCCGAAGTCGTAGTCGGGGTCGGTGTATTCGTAGACGACGGAGGCGACGCCCGTTTCGGTGTCGATCTGCCAGACGGCTTCGTTGGCGATGTTTTTGGTGCCGTAGAGATTCCCGTTCGCCCACGCGAGGCTGACAAAGGCTTGCGTGGCGCCGGTGGCGTCGACGATGGGCACGCCCGCGGTGGGAGTGAGCGTGTCGTAATCGACGGAGTAGAGCGTCGAGCCGTTGTTCGCCCAGATGGTGCGGTTGGCGTCATCGGCGGCGGCTCCCCAGGCCTGCATGCCCGACCAGAGCGGCGTGGCGACATCAGTGTTGACGTCGATCAGCCAGGCGTTTGGTTCGCCGGCAGCGCTGTCGTCGTTGGTGACAACAAGCTGCGCAGATGCGGCGGGTGCCAGTGCGATCGCGGTGCCTGCGAGAAGTGCGCAGCGATAACGATGCAGATCCATGACTGCCTCCTGCTTCCATAAGGCCCTGCCCCGAGACAGGCAGCGGCTTCCTCTTGACGCGTGCGCAGACCCAGCGGACAAACTCGCCGATGCGAATGGAAACGAAGTACCCGCGCCACGAGACGGTCCGGCTGAGCACCAGACACGCTTTTTCAACTTCTCCCTGAGAGGGGAGAAGACCCTTGCACAGAACGTACCTCGGCGAGCCGATAACGCCAGTGCTTGTCGCGAAAAATCAGAGTCTTCGCATCGTGTCGCCCGCGGGGGTGCCGCAGTACATGCACTTCTGGTGTCGTTTGGAGAGGGTTCTGCCGCAAGTGGCGCAGGCGTTGGTATCCACGTGGACTTTGCCGTCGAGCCTGCCGTCGGAGAGATCGATCTCGTTGATTTTGTCTTCGAGTTCCTGCTCGGTGATGCCGAGCTTCTCGCTCATGAGTGTCCAGATGGCCATGGTGGTGAGCGAGAGTCGATCGGTGCGGCTTTCGAGTTCGCGCAGAGCGCTTCGGACGTCGCCGGCCTGTCTGGCTGCGGAATCGGCGCTGAGCGCTGCCGAGCGGATTCTGGATTGCTGATAGAGTTCCCAGAGCATCGTGTACCTCCCCGATCAGTGGTTCGGTACGGTAGGTGGGTTATTTCAGCAAGCGTTCGAGATAGTGGATATCGATCCCGCCGGCGGCGAAGTCGGCGTTCTCCATGAGTCTTTGGTGGAGCGGGATGGTGGTGTTGATCGGGCCGATGGTCAGCTCGCCCAGGGCGCGCTTCATGCGGTTGATCGCCTGCTTTCGGTCGTCGGCGTGGACGATGAGCTTGCCGATCATGGAGTCGTAGTTGGGCGGGACGCGGTAGCCCGGGACGACATGGGTGTCCATGCGGACGCCCGGGCCGCCCGGCATGTGGAGCGTCTCGATGACGCCGGCCGAGGGCATGAAGTTCTTGTCGGGGTTCTCGGCGTTGATGCGGCACTCGATCGCGTGGCCCTTGATCGAGATGTCCTTCTGCTTGAAGGGCAGCGGCTCGCCCGAGGCGACGAGGATCGACATCTTGACGATGTCCACGCCCGTGATCATCTCGGTCACCGGGTGCTCGACCTGCACGCGGGTGTTGACCTCGAGCATGTAGAAGTTCTGCTGCTCGTCCATCAGGAACTCGACCGTCGCGGCGCCGGCGTATTCGGCGCTCTTGATCAGCTTGGCGGCGCTCTCGGCGACGGCGGTGATCTTCTTGCGGTCGATGCCCGGGCCCGGGGCCTCCTCGATGACTTTCTGATGGCGGCGCTGCATGGAGCAGTCTCGCTCGAAGAGGTGCACGGCGTGGCCGTGCTTGTCACCGATCGTCTGGATCTCGACGTGGCGGGCGCGTTCGAGGAATTTCTCGATGAAGACGGCGCCGTTGCCGAAGGCGGCCAGCGCTTCCTGCTGGGCCTTCTTGATGTTGGTGCGGAGTGTGGCCTCGTTGTGGCAGACACGCATGCCGCGACCGCCGCCGCCCGCGGCGGCCTTGATGATCACGGGGTAGCCGATCTCGTTGGCGACTTCGACGGCCTCTTCCTCTTCCTCGATCGCGCCCTCGGAGCCGGGGAAGACGGGGACCTTGGCGGCCTTGGCGTAGCGTTTCGCCTCGACCTTGTCGCCCAGCTTGCCCATGGCCTCTGGGGACGGGCCGATGAATTCGATCTTGCAATCGCGGCAGATGGCGGCGAAGTCGGCGCGTTCGGAGAGGAAGCCGTAGCCCGGGTGGATCGCGTCGACGTCGGCGATCTCAGCGGCGGCGATGATGCGGGGGATGTTGAGGTAGCTGTCTTTGGAGGGGCCCGGCCCGATGCAGATGGCGCGGTCGGCCAGGCGCAGGTAGGGCGCGTCGGCGTCGGCCTCGGAGTAGACGCAGACCGTCTCGATCCCGAGTTCCTGGCACGCGCGGATGATGCGGAGGGCGATCTCGCCCCGGTTGGCAATAAGGACGCGTCTGAACATGGAGTATCCAGGCACAAGGCATTAGGCACTAGGCACTGGTACGGGCTGTTTCGAACTAGTGCCTAATGCCTAGTGCCCAGTGCCTTCGGACGCTCAGTTCGGCTTGACGAGGAAGAGCTTCTGGCCGAACTCCACGGCCTGGCCGCTCTCGACGAGGCACTTGGCGATCGTGCCCGAGGTCTCGGCTTTGATCTCGTTGAAGACTTTCATGGCCTCGACGAGGCAGACGACGGTGTCGGAGCTGACCGAATCGCCCACCTTCACGAAGTTGTCGCTGTCGGGGTTCGGCGCGGAGTAGAACGTGCCGACCATGGGCGACTCGATGGCGATGAGCCCGTCGTCGGCGTCGCCCGCGTCGGAGGTGTCGCCGCTGGCGCTGCTGGCGGGCGCAGCCTGTGCGGGCAGCCCCGCGGGCGCGGCGTGCACGACGGGCTGGCTCGCGTAGACAGTGCCGGGCTGGCCACGGCGCAGCGCGACGGTTTCTTCTTTATCTTGGAGGTCGAGCTCGGTGAGGTCGTTCTCGACCATGAGTTTGACGAGCTCTTTCAGCTTTCGGATATCGATCATGGTGTGTTCCGTTGAGATCGCTCGGTGATCGGGCGCGAAACGCCCGTATTTGCTGGATGCATAGCGTAGCCGGTTCGGTGGCGCTGTGCCGGAATCGGGGATGCTGAGGTGGAGGGCCGGGGCTTGGCAGATCGTCGAACGAGCACGCGAGCGGGATCGCCCTGGCTTGCGGTATCGGCGCTCGTCGTGGTCGTCGCGTCGGCGTGTCTGTATCCGCTGGGTGCGCTGGTGTGGCAGGCGGTCGCGGGGCTTGGAGGATCTGAGGATCCGATCGGATTCAGGCCGAGCATCGGGCTTCTGGGCGAGACTGTCGGTTGGGCGGTGTTGATCGGCAGCCTGTCGGTTGTGGTCGCGTGGCCCGGTGCGTGGCTCAGCCGCGGCTGGCGCGCGTGGTGGACGCCTGTTCTGGTGGTGCCGGTGCTGCTGCCGAGCTGGCTGGTCTATTCGGGGCTGGGTCTGCTGCGGGCGCCGGGGACAGCAATCGGGGACTGGCTGGCGATGGGCCCGAGCTGGCGGGCGATTCTGGCGGGGCGTGTGCTTGCGGTGGTGGGGCTGGCGCTCTGGGCGAGCCCGATCGCGCAGCTGGTGATCGCGTCGCGCGTGCGTGAGATCGACCCGGCTTCGCTCGAGGCGGCCCAACTCGTAGGGCGCGGGCCGATCCTCTGGACGCGGCTTCGGCTCGGGATGAGTCTGCGCAGCTCGGTCATGGCGGGCGGTCTGGTGTCGGTGGTGATGCTCGGGTCCGCGGTGCCGTTGCATCTGGCTCAGCTGAATACCTACGCGACGAAGGTCTGGCTTGAGCTCGACGCGACAGCGGCGGACGAGCGCTGGCGGGTGGTGCTTGCGGCATGGCCTGTGCTGATGATCGTGCTGGTTGCGTCGCTGGCGGTGTGCGCCGGATTGTGGAGATGCGGACGCTCGATGCGGGGCGATGGTCAGGCGATGAAAGGGGCCGGTCGGCTTGGGGGCCTGTTGGCGGTTGGTGTGCCGATAGCTGCGGTGGTGCTGCCGGCGACGCTGTTTGTGCTGGATCTGGAGTCATTCGAGACGATCTCAACGATTTGGCGCACCGAGGCGCGGGCGATCGGGTCGGCGTGGATGATCGCGGGTGTTGTCGGGCTAATCGGGGCGATGGTCAGCGCGGCGGTCTGGATCGGGCTGGGCGGCGGACGATGGTCGCGGCGGGTGACGGTGGTGTGCGTGGCGGCTTCGATCGTGACGGCGCTGCTGCCGGGTGTGGTGACGGGGGTGCTGATCGGCGGGGCGTGGCGGGCGATTGATGATTCGGTGTTGATCGTGATTTTGGCGCACGTTTCGAGGTTTCTGGCGCTGCCAGCGGGGATCGGTGTGCTCCTGGCGCTGACGGAGCCGAGCGAGGACCGGGATCTGCGGCTTCTGGCGGGCGCGACGGGGCCGATCGGGTGGGCCAGAACGTCGGGTGTGCGCGGTTGGCCCGCGATCGCGGCTGGGGCGCTCGCTGCGGGCGGGCTCTCGATGCACGAGATCGAGAGCTCGATCGTGGTGAGTCCACCCGGGATGGCCTCACTCGCGAGGTCGATGCTGAATCTGCTCCATTTCCAGCGCTACGAGCATCTGGCGGGGCTCGCGCTTGTGGTGATCGGATTCGGTACGCTGGTGGTGAGTGGGGCGTCGGGGCTGTGGTTGGTGTGGATGCGAACCGCCCGCGGGTCGAATCCGAATCAGTGAGGGTTCGCGGTGTCTCTGATGGAAAGCGGGCGGATGTGCGGGTGAGCGGGCGTTCCATCTCGGTGCTGGTGTGCGCGGCGGTGTGCTGCGTCGTGGCTGCGTGCAATGAGCGGGCCGAGCCGGGCGCACCGGGAAGGCTCGAAGTCCGGCGCGTGCTGGGCGAGCCGGGGCGGGCGCCGGGGCAGCTCATGTACCCGCGCGGGATCGCCTCGGCGGACGGGCAGCTCTGGGTGGTGGACAAGGGAGCCAGGGTTCAGCGGATCGACCCGGAGACGGGGCGCGGGCTTCGGCTTTTTACGACACCCAAGCACGACAACGGCAAACCCACGGGGATCACGCTCGCGCCGATGCCGGGCGATGACGCGAGGCTCGGGCTGTACGTGGCAGACACGCACGAGCACCGTGTGCTGGTGTATGACGTGGAGAGCGGCTCCGATGAGCCGGCGCTCGCGTTTGGGTCGATGGGCGTCGAGGATGGGCAGTTCACGTACCCGACGGACATCGCGGTGCTGACGGACAGCGCGGGGAGAGTAGAGCGGATCTACGTGAGCGAGTACGGCGGGCACGACCGGATCAGCGTGTTCTCGCCCGAGCTGGAGTTCCTGTTTGATTTCGGTGTCTTCGGTGTCGCGCACGAGGGCGACCAGGCGGAGCACCGGGTGGTGTTCGATCGACCCCAGTCGATCGCGGTGGACTCGCGGGCGCGCGAGCTGATTGTGACGGACGCGTGCAATCACAGGCTCGGGCGGTTCACGCTGGAGGGTGAACACATCGCGTGGATCGGGGGCGGCGCGACGGATCTGATGCGTTATCCGTACGGGCTGGAGCTGATCGGTGACAGGCAGGTGCTGGTCGCGGAGTTTGGCGGCAATCGCGTGAGCCGGGTGGATCTTGAGACGGGCGAGGTGCTTGGAGTGATCGGCGCGCCCGGCCGCGAGACCGGGCAGCTCGCGATGCCGTGGGGTGTCGCGGTGCTCGGTGATGAGTTGTTTGTGCTGGACTCGGGGAACAACAGGATTCAGGTCGTGGGCCTTGGTGGTGTGCCTCTTGCTGGGGGCGGGCGATGACGGGGCTGGCGGCGATGGTGATCGGCCCGATCGAGCTGGCGATGCCGGCGTGGTTGTGGCTCCTGCTGCCCGTGTGGGCGCTGGTCATATTGATCGGTCGCAAGAGTCTGAGCGCGGTGGGGAGTGGTTCGCGCCGGGCGGCGCTGGTTGTGCGGATGCTGGTGGTGCTCTTGGTGGTGGTGACGCTCGCCGAGCCGAGCTGGCGCGAGGAGTCGGACAAGCTCGCGGTGACGGCTGTGATCGACATGAGCCGATCCGTGCCGACGCGGATGCAGTCGATCGCGGAGGAGTATGTCGAGGCAGCGGCTGCGGTGGGTCGTGGTGACGCGGATCTGCTGGGCGGCGTGACCGCGGCGCGGGAGGCGTATGTCCAGAGCCTGCCGAGCACGCTGCGCCAGTCACTCGAGCCCGAGACGATCGGATCGGCGGACGGGACGAACCTCGAGGAAGCGGTGCGGATGGCGCTTGCGATCCGTCCAGGGGACGCGGCGTACCGGTTGCTCGTCATTACCGACGGGAACGAGACGGACGGGAGCCTGCTGGCTGCGGCGGAGACGGCGCGCGCGATGGGCGTGCCGATCGACGTGCTGCCTCTGACGTACAGGTACGAGGGCGAGGTGATCGTCGAGCGCGTGGAGACGCCGACGACGGCTCGGATGGGCGAGCTGATCAACGCGCGGGTGACGATCCAGTCGACGCGCGAGACGAGCGGGACGCTGACGGTGTTGATCGGGGGTTCGCCGATCGATCTGGACCCGACGGGCCCGGGGCTCGGCGTGCCGGTGACGCTCGAGCCGGGCTCGAACACGCTCGTGGTGCCGATGGGGATCACGAAGCGTGGGCCTCAGGAGATCTCGGCGGTGTTCGAGCCGGACGAGGGCGAGCGCGGCATCGGTGATGTGATCGATGAGAACAACAGTGCCGGGTCGATCACGTTCTTCTCGGGTGAGGGCCGGGTGCTGGTGATCGGCGAGAGCGAGCGGGAGTTCGCGGAGTTCGTCGCGGCGCTCGAGGCCGAGCGGATCGGCGTGGACGCGGTGATGGCGGATCGTGCGCCGGCGACGTTGGTGGAGTTCAACGCGTACGACGCGGTGGTGCTGTGCAATGTGCCGGCGTACGCGTTCAGCGAGGCGCAGCAGGTGGCGCTGCGTCAGTATGTGGAAGACGGCGGGGGCGGTCTGCTCATGACGGGCGGGCCCGAGTCGTTCGGCGCGGGCGGGTGGATCGGTTCGCCGATCGAGGTCGTCCTGCCCGTGCAGCTCGATCCGCCGCAGACGAGGCAGATGCCAAGGGGCGCGCTGGCGCTGATCATGCACTCGATTGAGATGCCCGAGGGCGTGTACTACGGCAAGCAGACAGCCGAGGCGGCTTCGATGGCGCTGTCGCGGCTCGACCTTGTCGGGATCATCGAGTACACGGGCTTCGGCGGCGGGGTGACGTGGGTGTACCCGATGTCGGAACGCGGCGACGGCTCGGCGGTGCGGGCGGCGATCAACCGGCTCAGTTTCGGCGACATGCCCGATATGCACCCGTCGGTGCAGCTGGCGTACAACGGGCTCATCAACGCCCCGGCCGGTCAGCGGCACGCGATTATCGTGACCGACGGCGATCCGTCGCCTCCTTCGGCGGCGTTGCTCCAGAAGTTTGTGGACGCGGGCATCACGATCAGCACGGTGGGCGTCTACCCGCACAACGGTGGCGTTGCCAGCCCGGACCTGAAGCGGCTCAAGGACATCGCAGAGTTCACGGGCGGGCGGTACTACGGCATCACGACGTCGACACAGCTTGCGACCATTCCGAAGATCTTCATCAAAGAAGCACAGACTGTGAAGCGTTCGCTGATCTGGGAGGGCAATCCCTTTGAGCCGGCGCTGACGGGTATGCCCAGTGCGCCGATGACGGGTGTGACCGGGGTGCCGAGCATCCGCGGGTATGTGGTGACAGCAGATCGTCAGGACGGTTTGGCGGTGGTGACGATGCGTGGGCCACAGGACGATCCGATCCTGGCGCAGTGGCATCGGGGGCTCGGTCGTGTGCTTGCGTTCACGGGCGACGTGTCGACGCGCTGGTCGCCGAGCTGGCCCGGCTGGTCGGGGTACCGGTCGTTCTGGGGCGAGCACGTGCGCTGGGTGATGCGTCCGACGGGCTCGGCTGAGGCGAGGACGAAGATCGAGCAGCTCGGTGACGAGTCGGTTTTGACGGTGGATCTCGCGATGCCGGACTCTGGCGAGCGGATCAACTTCGCGACGATCAAGGGGCGCGTGGCGGGTCCTGGGAGCGAGTCGCAGGAGATCACGCTTCGGCAGGAGGGGCCGGGGCGGTATGTGGCGCGGTTCGATTCGTCGGAGCCGGGCTCGTACATCGTCGGCTTGCGGTACTCGACGCCGGGCGACGAGGGTGAGGCGCCGATGGAGGGAACGGTGCAGGCGGCGGTGACGAAGCCGTTCACGGATGAGTTCCGGGCGCTCGAGGACAACGCGGGGCTTCTGCGCCAGATCGCCGAGCGCACGGGCGGGCGAGTTTTGCCGGCCGACGCGCAGCAGGCGAATCTGTGGCTGCGCGAAGGGCTGACGCGGCCCGTGGCCCGTGAGTCGATCTACATGCTCTGCGCGATGCTGGCGCTCGGGCTGTTCCTGGTGGATGTGGCGGTTCGGCGTGTGCGGCTTGATCTGGGTGTGCTGCGAGCGATCGGGAGCAAGGCGTTCGGGCGGTCCAAGAGTGTCGAGGCGGCGTCCGTCGGCACGCTCCGTGAGGCCAGGGCCCGTGCGCAGGCGAAGATGGCGGGCGACAAGAAGGAAGATGAGCGCAAGGCCGACGTCTCGACGCGGAAGTTCGAGTACGAAGAGGGCATGGACGATTCGCCCATCACCGCGGACGGTTCCGGGGCGGCGCCCCTCGTGAGCAAGGAAGAGAAGCCTCAGGAAACGAAGGGCGCAGATGCCGAGGACGAGGGGCTGGGTCGGCTCCTCAAGGCGAAAAAGCGCGCCAAGGAAGAGATGGATCAGGATTGACCGCAGCCGATCCGATCGGCGTGCGGAGAGTGTGAGCAAGGAGCCAAGCGATGGCGATCAACGAGAGTGCCCAGACGCCCCAGGAAGTCGCGGCACAGTGCGAGGCGTTCAAGAAGACCTATCAGGCCCTCGTCGACGAGGTGGGCAAGGTGATCGTCGGTCACCGCGAGGTGGTGGATGCGGTGCTGATGTCGTTCTTCGCGGGCGGCAACGTGTTGCTGGAGGGTGTGCCGGGGCTCGGGAAGACATTGCTTGTGCGGACACTGGCGGAGACTCTGGATTTGCCGTTCAGCCGAATCCAGTTCACGCCCGACCTGATGCCGGCGGACGTGATCGGCACGAACATCGTGATGGAGGATCAGGCGACGGGGCATCGGCGTTTCGAGTTCCAGAAGGGGCCGATCTTTGCGCAGGTGGTGCTCGCCGACGAGATCAACCGCGCGACGCCCAAGACGCAGTCGGCGCTCTTGGAGGCGATGCAGGAGCGGAGCGTGACGGTGGCGGGCCAGACGTACAAGCTCGAGCTGCCGTTCATAGTGCTTGCGACGCAGAACCCGATCGAGCAGGAGGGGACGTACCCCTTGCCCGAGGCGCAGCTGGACCGGTTTATCTTCAAGATCAATCTCGGATACAACAAGCTCGATGACCTGATGACGATCATCGATCGCACGACCGGGGCTGAGACGCCCAAGGTGGGCAAGCTGTTCGATGGGCCGAGCATTCTGGAGGCGCAGAAGCTGATCCGCTCGGTGGTGATCGCGCCGCACGTGAAGGAGTACGCGGCGAGGCTCATCCTGGCGACGCATCCCGAGGGCGAGTTCGCGGGCGGTTCGAGCAGCGTGACGAACCGGTACGTGCGGTGCGGGTCGTCGCCGCGCGGGGCGCAGGCGCTGATCTTGGGCGCGAAGGTGCGCGCGGTGACGGAGGGCAGGTATCACGTCGGCAACGAGGACATTCGGCACATGGCGAAGCTGGCGCTTCGGCACAGGTTGATCCTGAACTTCGAGGCCGAGGCGGACAGGGTGAGCCCGGACTCCATCGTGGAAGAGATCCTCAAGATGACGCCGACGGAGCCGGTGGGGGTGGGGGCGTGAATGATCGGCAACGCATTGTTGTAGCTGTCGCGCCGCTGCTTGCTTTGGTTCTAAGTGGGTGCGGGCATTTGGTGCCGTCGTTCTATGGCGTCGGTGACGAGGGACGCATCAAGGAGCGGATCTTTGAGGGCGACTGGTACATGCCCGATGAGAATCAGAGTTACTCGTTTCAGTATGAGGACAACGGCCTGCTCGAAATCACGATGCACGACGCGGATGATGACGAGGACGTTGAGTTTCATGTCAATATTGTCGAACACGACGGCCAATACCTGTTCGATGCCATGGCGAACGCCGGCGCGGACGGGTCGTTGCTGATGTCGATGCACATCGTGGGCCGGTTGGTGCCGTATGACGAGTGCTGGTGTTTCGAGACGCTCGGTGGAGCTGGGGCGTACTTGGTGCTCGAGGACGCGGGTATGACGTTGCTCGACAGGGACAACCGGTTGATGTCGCTGCGTGAACAGTGGGAGCACCCGCAGGCCGAGAAGGAACCTGCCGAGAATCGGGATCCGATCGAGCAGATGAAGGCTTCGCTTGAGTCGCTTCACTCAGAGAGTGTCGAGGGTGTGCTTCTGGCGTCTCAGCCCGAGGGTATCAGGGCATTTCTGACTCTGGATGAGCACTTCCCCGCAGTATATGTGCCGTTGATGTTCTGCCCGGGCGAGCCGCCTCGGGATGATGGCGGCTTCAACGAGGATGCGTTCGGCGAGTTGCACCCGGCTGCCTGGACGAGACTGGAGGATCACGAAGACTGATGCTCCGCACACCCTCCCAAACCCGGCCGTCGTCGCTCGAGGATCTGCTCGATACGAAGCTGCTTGCGCGGCTGGATGCGATGGATATCTCGAGCACCAAGATCTTCCGCGGCAAGCTCAAGGGCGAAAGGCGGTCGAAGAAGCGCGGCGAGAGCGTCGAGTTCGCGGATCACCGGGCGTACGTCGTGGGCGATGACCTGCGGCACATCGACTGGAACATCTACGGACGGCTGGACATGCTGTTTATGAAGCTGTTCCAGGAGGAGGAGGACCTGTCGCTGCACATGGTGCTCGATTGCTCGGCGAGCGTGGACACGGGCGAGCCGAACAAGTTTTTGTTCATCCAGAAGCTGGCGATGGCGCTCGGGTACATCGGGATGGTCAAGTACAACCGCGTCGCGTGCAGCGCGATCGGCGGGAGCTTCGGGGACGAATCAGGGGCGACGCTTGTGCAGGCCGTTCGTGATCTGCGGGGCAAGCGGCGCGTGCACGACCTGTCGCGGTTCATCTGCTCGCTCCGCCCCGACGAGGGCGAGGGCGGCGACGCGGGCTCGTTCGGCGAGGCGTGCCGGCGGATCGCTCTGTCGAGGCGCGGCAAGGGCATCATGGTCGTGATGAGCGACATGCTCATCAAGGAAGGCTACGAAGAGGGCCTTCGGATGCTCGTCGGGCGCGGCTACGACGTCTTCGTGATCCAGGTGCTCAGCCCGCAGGAGCTTGAGCCGGGGATCACGGGCGATCTACGCCTGAAAGACATCGAGGACGGCGACAAGGCGGAGATCACGATCTCGGCGCCGCTCCTCAAGAAGTACAAAAAGGCGCTGGCGGCGTACACGAACCAGCTGCGTGATTTCTGCGCCAGGCGCGAGATCATGCTGCTGACCGTGCCGAGCGACACGGCGGTGGAGACGATGGTGCTGGATCACCTGCGCAGGCGGGGGGTGGTGCGGTGAATGTGCTGTTGTGTCTACCCGTTCTTTTCTTGGCGGGGTGTTCTTGTGGTAACCCGCATCTCAACGCGTCGATGAGCACGATCGGAATTCGTAATGCCATCGTAGATCTTTATCACGCCGGCATGGAGCCATCGGCGGTTGCGCATGTCAATGAGATGCTCGGCCTCGGAAATCAATCAGAGCAGATTTTCCTTTGGTCAGGTACATGCATCGGACAGTTCGCTTGGACACCTTCGGCACGGATTGAATTCGTTTACGTGGATGGCCTACTCCATCATGTCATTCACAATCCACAACTCTCCGATAGTGAGTGGATGGAACGCATCGTTGAACTAAATGAAGAGGATGCCAGATGACGAAGTATTGCTACATTGTCCTTGTATCGCTGCTGGCGACGGGGTGCCAGCTGAACGAGGCCCCGATCTATCTCTATATGACGACGGACGAGATGCAGCACGCGATCGATGCGCGGTACTGCGCGGGGATGACGTCTGATGACGTGATCGATCAGCTCGAGGCGGACCGGATGACGTACTTCGCCGAGCGCGACGCGACGGGCGAGGTGGGGACGATCGAGGTGCGCATCCTGACGCGCGGCGTGGTGCGCCAGACGCGCCCGACGTTCGGGCGGATGATCATGGGGTTTCACGATGACGAGCTGATCAGCATCGACTACGGGCACCCGGACGAGCTGCGCGAGGAGCGGTGGGTGTTCAGTGGGTATCGGCTTGAGGACTGCGACTCGACGGGGATGGACGCGGTGGAAACGGCGCGGGAGAGTGGTGAGTGAACTGGCTGACGCCCGGCATCGCGGCGATCGCGGCTTCGGTGGCTGTGCCGACGCTCTTGATCCTGTACTTCCTGAAGCTTCGGCGTCGGGATGTCGAGGTGTCGTCGACGCTGCTGTGGAAACGCGCGGTGCAGGACATGCAGGCCAACGCGCCGTTCCAGAGACTTCGGCGGAATCTGCTGCTCTTGCTGCAATTGCTCGTGCTCGCGGCGGGATTGCTCGCGCTCGCGCAGCCGGAGCTCTCGTCGAAGGCGGTGACGGGCGATCGGCACGTGATCATGATCGACCGATCGGCGTCGATGCAGACGATGGACGGGTCGTGGCGGGGCGAGACGGTTTCACGGCTCGAGCAAGCTAAACGTGAGGCGCTCGAGGTCATCGAACAACTGGGCGAGCCGACGTGGCTCGACAGCGTGATGGGCGGCGCCGAGGCCGGGGCCGAGCGTGCGACGGTGATCACGTTCGACAGCCAGGGCGGGATCCGTCAGCCGATGACAGCGGACAAAGCGCTCTTGCGCTCGGCGATCGAGTCGATCGAGCCGAGCGATGCGCCGACGAGCGCGGCCGAGGCGTATCGGCTTGCGATTGCGCAGGCGCCGCCGAGAACGGTGCCCGATCGCGACGGGACGCTCATCCAGCTCCCGCCGGCGGTGGGGACGGTGCATCTCTGGACGGACGGGCGGATCGGTGATCCCGATGATGTGGTGCCCGGACCCGAGGATGTGGTTCGGTATTACCGCGTTGGCGAGGAGGCGGCCGCGAACGTGGGGATCACGGGTTTGCGGGCCGAGCGTGATTACGACAACCCGCGCCAGCTCTCGATCTTTGTGGGTGTGTCGAACACGGACGCGGTGGCGCGGACGGTCGATGTGCAGTTCATCGTGAACGGGTCACTCGCGAGTGTGCGATCGGCGGCGATCCCGCCCGCGGACGAGGCGGCTTCCGAGTCGCGGAGTCTGCCCGGCGCGGGTGGCGTGGTCTTTACGCTCGATCGGGCAGCGGGGGCGGTGGTGGAGGTGCGCGTCGAGCCGACGGATGGCGGGGCGGATCTTCTGGAGCGGGACAACACGGGGTGGCTTGTGGTGCCGCCGTCGAAGAGGCTCAGCGTGGCGGTGGTGTCGGAGGATGACTTCTTTACGACGCTCGCGCTCGAGGGTCTGCCGTATGGCGAGCTTGCGAGTCTCTCGCCGAGCGCGTTTGAGGATCGCGGCGGCGCGGGCTCGTTCGATGTGGTGATTCTGGATGGGTGGCTGCCCGAGGGGCCCTTGCCGGCGGGGAATTATCTGGTGCTCGGGGGCGTGCCCGAGGGGCTCGGGCTGACACAGTCAGGCGCGGGTGGGGCGGCGGAGATCGTCGACTGGAACGAAGAGCACCCGGTGATGCGCGACCTTGAGCTCGGCGGTCGTGTGAAGATCACGAAGGCGCCGGCGGTTGAGGCGGAGCAGGGCGCGGGCGTGGTGACGCTCGCCGAGACGGGTCGCGGCCCGGTGATTTTCGATGCCAGTTCGGCGGGAACGCGGGCGATCGTGGTTTCGTTCGATCCGGACGCTTCGAGCTGGCCCTTTGATGTGAGCTACGTGGTGTTTCTGGCGGCTGCGGTCGATGCCTTGGGCGGCGTGACGGGCGGGGCTTCGACGGGCGCGGTGCACCCGGGCGGGACGCTCTCGGAGCGGCTGCCGATCGGCGCCAGGAGCGTGAGCCTGACGATGCCGAGCGGTCAGCGGGCGAACCTGGAGCCGGCGCCGGACGGGCGCGTGGCGTTCGGGCCTGTGCCCGGCGCGGGGGTGTACACGCTCTCGTGGCGCGGGCCGGCGGGGCTGACGGACTCGGTCGATGGCGACGAGGTGACCAGACGGGTCGCGGTGAACCTGCTCGACCCGCTCGAGTCGGACGTGCGGAGCGCGGCGGTGTTGCCCTTCGCATCCGGGGAGGTCGCGGCGGTCGCCGAGGGCGAGTCCCGCACGCCGAGGCGCTTGTGGCCCTGGCTCCTGCTCGCGGCTCTTGCGATCAGTCTGTTTGAATGGTGGGTGTACAACCGGCGCGTCTATCTGTGATTGAACCATGAGACGGATGCTTCTCATCCTGGGGCTGCTCATTGCGACGTCGGCTGCGGGTGTTGTTTCGGGTCAGGCGTCGGATGAGGAGAATGAGGTCACGCTGCTCGTGGACTTCGGGTTCGCGGGCAAGACGCCGACGGGCAAGAACACGCCGGCGAGGGTGTCGGTGCAGGCGGGCGATGAACATCTCTCGGGCGTGATCGAGCTGGAGTATGTCAGCGGCCAGGGGCTGAGCGGGCGCGTGGTGTCGCCCGTGGAGGCGGCGGCTGGCTCGAACGTATCGGTGCCGATGGTCGTGCCGATGCCAGAGTGGTGCGAGCGAGTGACGCTGACACTGCGCACACAGGATGGTCGTGTGGCCCGCACGGTCTATGAGACGTCGCCGGGATCGACGTCGATCCGGCTGCGCCCCGGGCTGGATGCGAATGAGGAGTTGCTGCTGGCTTTGACGGGCCGAGTGCCGATGAACATGCTCGCGCAGCGGTTCGTGGATTCAACGATCTCCAGACTCCCCTCGGATGCGGACGAGGACGGGGCCGCAGCGGGGCCTCGCAATCGGTTGGCCAGCGGCGATCAGGGTTCGTGCGGCGTGATGAGCCGCGTGGTCGGGGTAAACACGATCAACTCGGAGCTCCCCGTGGCGCCCGCGGCGTACGAGGGTGTGCTGGCGGCGATCGTCGACGAGACATCGCTGAAGGACATGGATGCGCGCGCGATCCTGGCGATCCAGCAGTGGGTGCTGGGTGGCGGTCGGCTGGTGGTGCTCGTGGATCGTCCGGGGATGGGCTGGCAGCGTTTTCTGCCGCCGGGCGTGCCGATGGATGTCATCGACATCGGCTCGGTGGAGGAGATCGAGACACCGGTATCGCTCTCGGCGGGATTGGAGCAGAGGCTCTTACCGAGGTTCTCGGGGAGGTTGATGTCGCTGGGGCTCATAGGTGAGGAGTGCGGCTGGCGTGAACGCTGGCCCAGCGGGGATGGAGCGCTCATTGTCGAGGGGCCCGCGGGTCTGGGTTGGGTGACTCTGGTCTCGGTCAATCCTGAGGATGTTGGTGCGGGCGCGGAATCGTGGCGGTTGTGGGCGGATGTCCTGACGCCGGCGATGGAGGCGGTGTCGACGAAGGGCGACTACGCGCGGACGTTGCACAGCACGTACACGTGGGGGTCTCAGCAGGAGATCGGTCGGCGGCTGCCGGGCCGGGTCTTCGACACGATCGGCCGAGCGACGGCGATCGGGTCCGCGGCGATCATCCTTGTCGCTCTCGTGACCATCTCGCTGGCGGTCGCGCTCGGGCCGGTGGATTTCTTCCTGCTCAAAGCGCTCAAGGCCCGGCATCTGGCGTGGCTGAGCGCTTTGGTCTGGATTGCGATTGCTTCGGGTGTGGCGATCATCGCGCCGAGCAAACTGCGCGCGGGGCCATCGACCGCTTCGCGTCTGGTCGTGGTCGATGCATTGGTTCCCAACGACGCGCTCGATGCTTCTCACCCGGGGCAGCGGATGATCGCGGCCCTCCCGATGGAGCTGCGGGCGTCTGTGCTCGGGATGACGCACTTCTTTGCGGGCTCGTCGGACAAGTTCGAGGTGGACGCAGGGGGCGTCTGGTTCGAGTACTCGTTGGCGAGGCGTGATTCGGTGCTCTCACGACCGACGACCATGCGTCAGGTGCCGGTGTCGGGCGGGATCGAATCGGTGCGCGGGTCGACGCCCATCGGGATCGAGCCGGGCATCTGGTCGGTCAAGACGTACATCGATCGGGGGCAGCAGCCCTGCGAACTCAGTGTGGGGCTTGAGCGCGTGGAGCATGGGTGGGCACTCAGCGTGGTCGGTCTGGGCGAGCAGGCGCGGATCGTGAGCGGGCAGATCCGGATGGGTGAGGTCGTCTCTCGGCTCGGCAGCCGATACCGCGTCAACAGCGTGGGCGACCCGGCGAGGGTGGTGTTCGAGACGGACATGGTGCGCGACAGGCCCGAGCGGTTGTGGAGCGATCCGTTTGTGGTCGATGAGGATCGCCCGTACATGCAGACGTGGATGCGAAACGATGGGCTCGAGGGACTCATGCCCTCGGCGCTGCTGGCGCTGCCCGGTGTGTTCGAGCACGAGCACTCGGTGGAGTCGTACCTGTCGACGGGGCGGTTCGCCGTGGTGTACCTGTTTGTCGTCGATCAGCCGATGGACATCGGGGTCGAGCCGAGCAGGACCGAAACGCAGCGGAGCAGCGTCTACAGGCTCGTGGTGCCGATCGAGATGGACCAGGTCACCGAGGAGGCCCAGCGTGATTGAGATCCGAAACGTGACGAAGAAATTCGGCAAGCTCGTCGCGGTGGACAACGTTTCGCTCGATGTCGGAGCGGGCGAGGTGTTCGGGTTCATCGGGCCGAACGGCGCGGGCAAGAGCACGACCATGAAAATCTTGGCCTGTCTGCTGCGCCCTGACACGGGCAGCGCCAAGGTTGACGGCCATGACGTGATGACCGAGGGCGACGCGATACGCAGGATTCTGGGTTACATGCCCGACGTGCTGGGCGTGTACGACGACCTGACGGTCGAGGAGTATCTGCACTTCTTCGCGGCGGCGTTCAACCTGCCCCGTAAGCAGCGCAGGGCGACGATCGAGGGCGTGCTCGAGCTGACCGACCTGACCGAGAAGAAGAAGGCGATGGTCGAGAGTCTGTCGCGCGGCATGAAGCAGCGGCTGGGTGTGGCGCGCGTGCTCGTGCACGACCCGAAGGTGCTCCTGCTCGACGAGCCGGCCAGCGGGCTCGACCCGCGCGCACGCATCGAGATGCGCGAGCTGCTCACGGAGCTGGGCCGGATGGGCAAGTGCCTGATCGTGTCGAGCCACATCTTGACGGAGCTGGCGCAGATGTGCTCCTCGATCGGGATCATCGAGCGGGGCAGGCTGCTCTACGCGGGCTCGATCGATGACGCGTACCAGCGGATGGGCGTGGGCGACCGGGTGCGGATCAGGCTCGAGAACGAAGAAGCGCCGCTCGAGGCGCTTCGGAGCGTGATCGCCGACGACGAGCGCACGCGGTCGGCAAAGGTTGCCGACGGGATGATCCACGTCGAGCTGACGCCCGGGCAGACGAGCCACCACTTCCTGATCGAGATGCTGGTCGCACGCGGCCAGCGGATCGCGGCCTTCACGCCCGAAGCGCCGAGGCTCGAGGACGCATTCATGACGCTGACCAAGGGCCAGGTGCAATGAGTGCAATCAGCACCATCGCAAAGCCGATGAAACGGGCCAAGGCGCTCGTTTTCAGTGCGATCCTGCAGAAAGAGCTGCGATCGTCCGGACGCCGGCGTTCGACTTACCTGATCCGCGGCGGGTACGCGGCGCTCTTCTCGCTCGTCACGCTGCTGGCGGTCGGGACGCTGATGCCCTCGTTCAATTACGAGTCCCAGACCGCGCGTACGCAGGTGCTTTCGTCTTTCGCCGAGGCGTTGGTGATGTTTGTGGCGTGGTTCCAGTTCATCATGATCGTGCTGGTGGCGCCCTCGCTGACGAGCCCGGCGATCTGTGAAGAGAAGAGAATGGGGACGCTCTCGGCCCTGATGACCTCGCCGTTGACCTCGCTCCAGATCGTTGTGGGCAAGCTGACCGGGCGGATGTATCAGGTAGTGCTGCTGACACTGATCAGTGCACCGATGTTGCTAACGGTGCGTGTGTTCGGCGGCGTGCCCGCGGAGACGGTGCTGGCGTTTACGTCCGTGACGCTCGCGACGGCGCTGCTCGGCGGGGCGATGGGGATCCTGTTCTCGGTCTGGCACTCTCGCTCGGCACCGGCGGCGATCTTCACACTGCTCTCGATGGGCCTGCTCTTTCTCATGCCCTTCATCGTGTACTACATCCTTCGGAAGACTGGCTTGCTCGGGTTGG
>MDTD01119138.1_pt1 | contig 23439 bp, 25 predicted proteins | sample 811221 | NCBI WGS metagenome assembly MDTD01 (sample SAMN05326646, study PRJNA326480) | marine metagenome | isolation source: seawater | place: Pacific Ocean: South West | collected 2011 | reverse complement strand
TGTCCGCCTGTCAGAAATCGCATCCATCCGGGGCCGGTTCGGCCTCCCGGCCGAGCGTGACCAGCACTGGACACCCACGGGTACCCTCGGTGCCTACGCTAAAGCCTCCTATCCCAAGGGGCGGATTGTGGAGCCGGATTAGCCGGCTCCCTCATAGGGGCTGCCAAGGCGGCCTGAAAAACCCTTAAACATTAGAAACTCGGAAAATGCCCTTGATACATTCAGGATTGCAAATTGCTATTTGAACGTGTGATTTCCTGTAAAAACCAGAGTTGTCGTAAAGCCGGTCTCCCTCGTGATACAGACCACGCACGCTATCGATCGGGGTTCTAGCTTCGACAGCAATTCCATGAAGTGTCCGCATAACGGCACAATCCAAACGTCTTAGCAAAAGATCGCTTCCACCACCATTTCTAGGTGGTACTTCGCCGCTGCGTTCGAGTGTTTCAAGCAGTATCTTGTGTGCTTGCTCGATTGCAAGGATGCTATCTTCACTCATTGTGTCGATGCATTTTCCCAGAGAAAGTACGGCGCCAACGACAAATGGTTTATTTATTCGCCCACGATCCATTTGTTCCGTGGCGAATGAAAGTGCGCGCTGAGGATTTGATTCCCAAAAGTATATTCCAGGCCCTAGCCAGTCATAATCGTTCTCGCTCGGCGTAAATTGGGCGCCGTTCAGAAGGCCTTCCCCGACCGAAGCATCACAACCATGATATCCAAGAATCAGATTTGGATTTAATGTATGAAACAAAAAAGCGCCCCGTTATCCGAAGCGCTTTTTCTTCTCTTCTGCGGCAGGTTTGCTGTCTGGTATTGTGCTGAATTTAGCAACAAGATTGCCTTCTTCTGTCAAAATACCAGATGATTTCAAGAATCTAATCGAATCTTCACGCGTTCCCTTACGGAGGCGCTCATATGTCCGATTCGCCGCTTCAGCTAACTCTTGTGCAAAAGTCATCAGACTTCCTTAAACGGTAAGGGTTGATTTTTCCTCTCGATGAAATTAGGGCAAATTTCCGGAAATTACAAGAAGGTTCCCGTGGTGACGAATTCCGAACATGCGTACAACATCAATACGTTTGCAGAATTCCTTACCGGGAAAGGGCTCACGTATCGCGAGTTTGCGGAAGCTTGCGGCGTGACTGAAAAGCATGTCTCGAACATTCTCGCTGGCAGAACTCGTACCGCGCGTTCAAAAGTCAGAATGAAAATTGAAAAGGGTTTTAGGAAGCTTGGTGCTGATGAGAGCACTGTTCAATCCGCCTTTTCACTCTCAGGACAGTAGGTCCTTATCTAAATCTAAGGGGCTTTGCCCCTCGCGCGGCCAAGGGACGCGGTTCCCGAGGCTCGCCGGTTCCCGGCTGCGCCCGCCGCTTTCCCCCTTGGCCTTGCACCCCCCACGCTTCGCCAGCGAGGCAGGGAAGCGAGACGCACCCGTAAATACGATTTTAAAGAATTACGATGTTGGCTCAATGCCTGCAAATCTGCAATTTACCCGTCGCCGGGTTACGCCGCAGCATACCCCATTTCGACGGATCGCAACCCTCAGAGCCGGTACCCGCCACTTTGACAGTGCCACTCACATCCAACGTCGCCTCGGGATCATCCGTACCAATCCCAACACTTTGAGAAACAGAATCCATGGCCATAACCAACTTCGGCGTCACGCCTGCATAAGAATAAAAAATAAGATCGTTTTGCTGTTGGGGTATAGATAGACCATCGCCGCGAGCGGATAGAGACCATCCATTTGTATCGCTTTGTCCCAGCCTAGGCGTATTACCCGATTTCGTAACAAACTGAATAGCACTCATTTGAGTTGTTGTCGTCCCAGAAATAGAAAGATTAATCGCGGCGTTAGCTGTACCGTTTGCACCATTAATATGAAAAGTACCTCCCTGCGGGGCATCCGTACCTAAACCCAAACTTCCACCCGCTGAGTAAATCATTTTAGAGGTGCCTGAGGCGGTAAGCTTCAAAGATCCATCTTCCCCTGCAACAAGGCTCGTCGTCCCGCTCACAATACGATCAGATGTGCCGCCTTCTCCGCCCGCCACTGTCGCCATAGACTCCCACGTTCCCCCGCCATCGCAGAATTCAAACGTGCCGCTGTTGTAGCGAATGCCGCCTGCCCGGTTGCTATCGCAGGCTTCGCCGCCGTTGGCTATCCGCAACGTCCCGGAAATATCCACACGTGTTTGAGGCGCGTTTCTCCCAATTCCAACAACCCCGGTATCTAGAACATATAAAGTATCACTAACCTCAAAAATACCCGTAGTCGTGCCCGCTGCCCCTTGGCCAATCCCAACCTGCCCCCCATTTCCCTGTAATATAATTGGTCGTTTAGTGCCCGTCCAATGTCCTCCGCTAAAGTAAACCTTATCGGCAGCGTCGTTATACCCCAAGCTACCAAACTTATCGACTTGATCCTGACCAAATATCAGCACAGCGTTCTGGTTACTGCCATCAGGCGTCATTACAACCAATCTATTGTTTGGATTGGTCGTACCAATCCCCACATTCCCGCTGCTGTTGGCATAGATGCGCTGGTTGCCATCCCCATCGGCGATGATGACGGTGTTGGAGAGATCGGACGCGAGGCCGGTGACGTTGGCGCCGATGATGGTATTGGAAGAACCCGTCACAATCCCCCGCCCGGTGTTGTAACCAAGGGCCGTGTTGGCGTTGGGTTGCGTGCCGGAGATATCAGACAGCGCATTCGCCCCCAAAGCAGTATTATAGCCCGCTTCCGTGTTGTTATACAGGGCATAGCGCCCGATGGCCGTGTTGTAATTCCCCGTGGTGTTGAACCGCAAGGCATTCGCGCCGGTGGCCGTGTTGGAGAACCCCGTGGTGTTTGCATACAGGGTGTTCACCCCGGTGGATGTGTTGCCATACCCCGTGGTGTTGAACCGCAGGGCACTCACCCCAGTAGCCGTGTTGGAGTACCCTGTGGTGTTTTCAGTCATGGCACTCAACCCAGTAGCCGTGTTGAAATACCCCGTGGTGTTGGCATACAGAGTGTTCACCCCGGTGGATGTGTTGCCATACCCCGTGGTGTTGGTCCGCAGGGCACTCACACCGCTGGCCGTGTTGTTATACCCCGTGGTGTTGACTGACAGCGCAGCCGCCCCGCTGGCCGTGTTGCTGTGCCCCGTGGTGTTGGCTGACAGCGCATTAACCCCCAAAGCTGTGTTATATCGCCCCTCGCTCCCTGTTCCCGTGCCATCCAGAGCATCCAAGGCGCCGATGCCGATGGCTGTGTTCTGGATGTTCTGCGCCCCGAAGCTGCCGCCTTCATGCCCGATGAACACGTTGTTCCCCGTGGTTTCTTTGGCGGCGTCGGAGAGATCATCCAGCTCGGTGACCGCGCCTGCGCCCGCGGCGGCCACTGTCGCCATAGACTCCCACGTTCCCCCGCCATCGCAGAATTCAAACGTGCCGCTGTTGTAGCGAATCCCCCCGGCCCGGTTGGCATCGCAGGATTCGCCTCCGTTGGCTATACGGAGGGTGCCGGAGAGGTGGAGGGTCGTTGAGGGGGTTCGGGTGCCGATGCCGACCTTGCCATCTGTGTCCAAATACATACGCACACCACCCGCACCATACATGCCAGAAAATGCTATAGGTGCGTTTGATGTATCCGCAGATGTTCCAGATTGTATCCATAATATCCCGTCAGAATGAGCAGCTAGACGAGATGTATTGGAGATACCTGAAATAAATAGGTTGCCTATCCCAGAAGAAAAAAGATGCAATGTGCCACTTGGACTTTCTGTCCCTATACCTACATGCCCTGTCGTCGGATTGACATACGGCGCATAGGTCGGACAGCCGATCTCACCGCGCGTGGATTCCCCGATACAAATCCGGTTGCCACTCACGCCGAGAGTAGAAGAGATAAGCGCGAGATCACCCCACTCCTCCGCATGCACCGCAGGCCCCGCAAGCAGGGCCAACGCCAAGAGGGCATGAAGGAGCCTCATATCTGCAACCCTACCACCCCCTCCCCCTCCTGCCTACTTTTTCAAGCAAGCCAATGCCTTAGGGTGAGGCAGGTTTGTGACACTCTCAGGGCTTCGCCCCCCGCGCGCCCAAGGGTCGCGGTTCCCGAGGCTCGCCAGTCCGGCCTCACGCCGGGATCCGGCTGCGCCCGCCGCTTTTCTCCCTTGGCCTTGCACCCCCACGCTTCGCCAGCGAGGCAGGGGTGCAGGAGCACCTGTAAATACGATTTTCATGAAAAGTGCTTTTAAGGATTTGGGGAATTGTGGCGAATCGGCCACCCTCCCCTTAACCACTTGTTAACCACCTCTCGCCATCATCGGAAAAGCGTGAAATCGTAAAACCGACAAAACGCAGAACCGCAATTAAAGAAAGGCGACGGCATGATTATAGGCGTGCTCAACCAGAAAGGTGGCGTGGGCAAAACCACCATCGCCATCAACCTCGCCGCGACCATCGCCCAGTCCGGCAGCCGCGTCCTCCTCGTGGACGCCGATCCGCAGGCCAGCGCCTTGGCATGGTCAGCCGCCCGGGAGGAAAAGCCCATCTTCCCCGTCATCGGCATGGCCAAACCGACCCTGCACCGCGACCTCCCCGACATTGCCAAAGATTACGACGTGGTGGTGATCGACGGCGCCCCCCGCGTCAATGAACTGGGCCGCGCCGCCATCCTCGCCAGCGATCTTGTGCTCATCCCCGTCCAGCCTTCGCCCTACGATATTTGGGCCGCCGCCGACACGGTGCAGCTCATTCAGGAAGCTCAACAGTTCAAGCCGGATATCCGGGCTGCATTTGTGATTAATCGTAAAATCGCAAACACGGCGATCGGCCGGGACGTGACGACAGCCCTCTCGGATTTTGAAGACGTGCCGGTGCTCCCGGTCGCCCTTCATCAGCGTGTGATTTACGCGGAAAGCGCCGCCCAAGGCCTTTCCGTCATCGAGGCCGATATGAATAGCGACGCCGCCCGGGAAGTGGGGCAGCTGGTCACCGGCCTTTTTAATCGCAAGGAGAAGAAAGTCGCATGAGCAAGACCACCAAGCTCGCAGCCCTCAAGAAGAAACCCCAGCCGGTTGACGCCGACGCATGGGTGGGGGCCAGCACCCCAGACGTCAGCGAAGGGCAGGGGGGTAACATCACCAAGCTGGAACAGCCCGCCGAACCCATGAAGCGCTTCACCATCGACGTCAGCGAAACCCTGCACAAGCGGATCAAGGCCGAGTGTGCCATGCGCGGCCAGAAGATGGCCGACGTGATCCGCGACCTGCTGGAGCGGGAGTTTCCGAAGAACGCCGCTTAAAATCGTGCTTACGATTTTGCGCTTTTACAGTTTTTCGGTTGAAAGGCTGCCCAATTTCAGGGCAGCGCGTTTCCAATCTGTCGCGAATCAGGGCTAATCTTCGCCATGGACTATCACATCCGAGATGAAGACCTGCTCCAGAAGCTGGAGGATGCCCGTGGCAAGACGCTTTTTGCCACCGTGGCCCGCCATCTCGAACACGTCCAGAAGGAACGCGACGAAGCCAAGGTGCAGGCCGAGGCCCGCGCCGCCGAGCTGGCTGCGCTTCCCCGCGATGCCCGCCGCCGGGCCATCATCCGCGAAGTCATCGAATCCGACGGCCCCGGGCCGGAAAACCTCCGGTTCATGCCGACCCCGCTCGCCATCTGTGGCTTACCCTATCGCAGGCTTCCCGCCACGCAGGATGAATTCATCCGGGAGCAGGGGAAAATGCGCGTGGTGGTCAGCCCCGGCAAGGTGACCGACCCCAACGGCAAGCGCATCCTTCAGCCGATCCCATGGGGGCCAAAGGCCCGCCTCATCATGGCGCATCTCTCCACCGAGGCCCTCCGCAACAATTCCCCCACCATCGAGACCGCCTCCAGCTTCACCGCTTTCATGCGCGATCTGGGCTTTGAGCGCAGGGGAGGGGTGCGCGGGAACATTCGCCCGTTCAAGGAGCAGCTCCAATCTCTCGCCGCCTGTCGGATGGAAATTGCCGCATGGAACGGGAAGACCTCCGCCACCGTGGACGTCAAACCCTTCAGCAAGATGCAGCTCTGGTTCTCGGATAATCCCGACCAGCAAAGCCTCTGGCCCAACACCGTCCAGTTTTCAGAGGATTTCTACAAGGCCCTCCAGAAACACGCCCTGCCGGTGGACGTGAGAGCGCTGAGAGCCTTCTCCAACTCTGCCCGGAAGCTCGACCTGCTGTTCTGGATCACCTACCGCATCACGCGGCTGGAATCGAAGCTCATCCTCGACTGGAAGCCTCTCAAGGATCAGTTCGGAGAAGGGTTCAGCCGCGAAAGGGACTTCAAGGCCCAGCTGGCCGATGATCTCGCCAGCGTGCTGGAACTTTTCCCCAAACTTCCCATCAAGCTCACCGATCGGGGGCTTGAGATGGAGAACGCGGACGCCAAGGCGCTCGCCATTCCCCGCCGCACCACGACCTGATCCCGCACATCCGAATCAGAAAAGACTGATTTCCCATAGATTTAGCCGCGCTGATTTGGTCGCGCTTAGCCCCATTTATGAATTCAAGTTTTTCAAGGAGATAGACAGGGCTGCGCGCTGATTTGGTCGCGCACCCGCGCTGATTTGGTCGCGCTTTCGTCCTTATCCGCGCTGATTTGGTCGCGCCCGCGCGCTGATTTGGTCGCGCTTTTTGCGCTGATTTGGTCGCGCCCTATATATAAGGAACAGAAAGTTCTCAGAAACGTCTCACAGAAAGTCTCTTACAAAAACGTTTTTACAGAATTACAGAAAAGGGCCTCCGGCGGGTTTTTGAACCTGAAAAAAGAGATCTAGAGCCGGGGCACCCACCGCACTCCAAACCAATAGGCCGAGAAACGGGCAGGGAAGGCGCTGGAGGGCTTTGAAAGAGGTCTTGCGACCCATCCCTCATCTGGGAGGCAAAACGCATTCTATGGGCTTGTGAGACGGCGGAGGTCGCCAAGTCCTCTTCTAGACGACCCCCAACCCTTCACGGTCATCGGCTTCCCAGCCTGTACCGTGCCTTGATTGAATCACAGCTTCCCGCAGGCGCCAAGCCTTATCATTCCCAACCCTTCTTCAAATATCCTCGGGGGTACGGGGGCAGACAGCCCCCGGGGTCGCCGCCGAAGGCGGCAGCTTATTTTTTGTGGGGTAGGAGACGCGTGTAGGTTCCGTTCCTCAATGCCTCAATGCGCCGCGCATTTGTCGGATGGGTCGAAAACAGGTTCCCGAAAGAGGCCCCGAAAAACATGAGATAGCTGTAGGAAGCCTCGATATCTTTAGGCTTCTCATGGATCTTGGCAATCTTTTCCAAGGCTCCCGCCATATCGGCCGGAGTGGTGAGCGATGCGCCAATGGCATCGGCATGGAACTCCCGGCTCCGGGACAGGCCCTTGACCATAAGCTCGCTCACAAAGCCGATCAGCGCCCGGCCAACCGTGTTGAGCGACGAGGTGCCGCTCTGGATGGCATAGCGCGTGCTCCGATCCTTCGCGAGGGCCGCGCCAAACATGGCCACAATACCCATGAAGACCGAAAACACATTCCCGAACATCGACTGAAACCCTTCGGCAAACTGCATCTGCCGCATGTCTCCGGATACCACATGCCCCAGCTCATGGCCGATCACAGCCCGGATTTCACCGCCGCTCAGATTTTTCAGGAGAGGACGCCCAAGGATGATTTCCGCATTGTCCGGGTTCGGCCCGGCCGCATAGGCGTTGAGAACATTCATCACACCCACGCGCGGCGGGGGAAGGTCAAGCAGGCCCGCCATTCGGTGAACCTCCCGCGTAAGGGGATGGTCATCCGGCAGGTATTCCACATTGAACCGGCTGCCCATAAGCAAATTCAGGCGCTTGGTGTAGTGGAAGCCCCAAATCAGACCCATGGCGGAAAGCCCGAGGGCAATGAAGAAGGGAATCGGTCCGGGATGCTCCATGCCCACCCAGACCGCATAATACACCCGGTCATTGAGGAGGTGGTAAATCAGGCCGGTGGCCAGATAGACCATGCCAAACGTCGTAAAGAGCATGAAGACCGGCACAACCCACCAAGGCCGTCGGAGACGCTTGCCATCCAGCCCCTGCATTCCGGGGGAGGGGACGCCAAGGATGGGAAGGTTCTCCACCAGTGCAGGCCGGTAGCGCCAGACAGCATAGCGGATCAGGCCAACAAAAAGGCTGATCTGCAAGAGCAGGAGGAGCCATAGCGCTACAGCGCCAAATCCTTGTTCGCCCGTGATGAACATGGGGGCGTAGTAGGTCAATACGATGGGCGCTTGCCCTATCCATCGAAGAACGCTTGGGAACAGCGCCCAAATCAGACTTGCCGGTGGCTCTCCATACAGCCAGAGCAGAAACATGATCAGGCCCGTAACGAACGCATACCGGGTCGCAAGGATTTTCAGATCGAGAGGCAGAAAGAACGCGAGTCTCATGGCTGTACCGTGCTTTCAGGGGAGGGGACGTAGGTACCGATCCGGCTCGCGCATGTGGCGCTCTTGTCCCATGTGGTGAGGCGCACCTTGATCGGACGCGGGCCGCGCATATGGACGATCCCATAGCGCCAGCCGTCCCCCTTCCAGTCACTCAGGAGATCCATCACCTCATCCGGACTGAGAAGCGGGCGGCCGACAAACTGGACGCTTTCCCCACTGGAGAAGTTCACACCCGCACCGCCGCCTTCGCCGAGGATATCGCCCTGTTGGGCAGAAACATTCATCCCGGAATTCGTGGATTTGAATGCCTCGGTCTTCGTGCCCAGATACTTACCAATCAAAGCCCCGGTATCCGGGTCATCCGTCCCGAAAAATTGCCGCACCGCGCAGTTCATGAACGGCTTCCAGCCGCCGTTGGGGTAGATGTATTCGAGCGTGCCCATGTCTTGCAGGAAGAACCACAGGCGCACGCCCGATCCCGCATGGGTGCGGATCGCATCCCGGAATTCCGGAAACGGCCCCAGTGCCAGAAATTCATCAAGGACGAACAGGGTGGGGATTTTCGGCTTGTGCCGGGTCAGCGTCATTTCATCGAGCGCCGTCTTGAACAGGACGCGCAGCCACGGGGCATACGGTGAAATCAGCTTGAACGGGATATCCACATAGACCGTCGCCGGTCGGTCTTTGAGCGAGGCAAAGTCAACATCACTCCGCCGGAGCGTCTCCATCAGCGCCGGGTCGCCCCAAAGCGCCAGCTTGGAATTCAGGGTATCGCGGAAGGTGGGCAGGCCCCGTTCCGCGTTTTTGCCCAGAACCGCATCCGCTGCACGTTCCACCGAGGGAATGCCCGACTTGGCCATGTGCTCCAGCGTGAGCTTGAACTTGGGCAGAGGGTGGAGCGCGTATTCAATGATCGTCGCGAGATTGCGTTTGGCAGGCGGCGCTTTGGCAAGAACAAACAGGATCAAGCCGGTGAGAAACGTGGCCGCGTCATCGGAGAAGAATTCGGATGCATTCGGATCACGCGGAAACAGCATTTCCGCAAGGAGCCGCGCCTCGCTCTGGGAACGGATGCAGGCAAGGGGATTGAACCCATGGGAAACCCATCCCGCCTTCGTCGGATCATCCGTATCGAAGGGCGCTATGCGATAGACTGGGCCAACATTCTCAGCCCGCCACTTGGAGGTCATCTCGTAAAGCTCGCCCTTCGGGTCGAGCACAACGGCGCTTCCCCGGTAGCGCAGGAGGTTTGGCACAATCGTTGTAACCGCCTTGCCCTGCCGGGAGGGCGCCAGCGTCAGAAGATGACCATCCCGATCCCAATGGATGAAACCCGGCGCAGCGCGGCCGGGATCAGCCTCATAGGCACCAAGCAGGATGGAGGAGGGGTTATCGAAGGCTTCCCGCCCCTTGAGGTTCTCCAGAATATCCTCCGGATACGCCCAGCGGGCCGATCCGTAGAGGGGAGGGGGATTGGCAAGAAGCCGCTCCCGCTCCTCCCGTTCGGCCTTCTCCCTCTTCGCCCGCTCGATGATCGGTCCCGGGTCGCGGCCGGACTTGATGGCCTGCACGACCGCATCCGCCACCTCAGCGCCCAGCGTAGCCTCAATATCCTTGCGAACCCGAGAGGCACTCCAGCTCCGCCCGAGCTTCCAACCGATTTTTGCAGCCTGTGAGAAGGTGCCAAAAGTCTTTTTGGCATCCCCGAAGATATCGAAGTCGTTCCCCATATCCGTCCCCTCCGGGGAGGGAACTATGCACCGGAAACGCAAGAAGACAATCAGTAAAAAGCCAGTCATAACAGCGCACTTACGCATCGTCCGAATGTGTACGCATTGGCGGAACAGACGATGCGTTGCGCGATTTTCTTACCGCCGCGCACAGCGCGACGGAGAAAACCGGCAAGTGCGCCAAGGGGAGACCCCCTTGGAACCCCCAAGCCGCTCCGCCTTTTGTCGCAAGTATTTCAGGTTGTGCTTGTGGAAAGGTTTGTTGAATATGCCTCCCGGCATATTTCGGATGGGGTTCTCCCGTGGCGATTTATCACCTGCATGTGAAGAACATCAGCCGCAGGCACGGCCGCAGCATCGTGGCCGCCGCCGCGTACAGGGCAGGGGAGGTCTTGCCCAATGAAGCTGAGGAACGGGAAAGCCACTTTGGCGGCCGCCGTGACGTCATTCATGCCGAGATCATCCTGCCGGCCGATGCGCCGGCATGGATGCGCGACCGCGCTACGCTATGGAACGCCGTGGAACGTTCCGAGAAGCGCAAGGATGCCCGCCTTGCCAAGGAAATCGAATTCTCGCTCCCAAGAGAACTCCCCCCGGAGGCATGGGTCGCTGTCGCCCGCCACATGGCGAGCCACTACGCGGCTCGGGGCTATGTGGCGGATTTCGCCATTCATGATGACGGCCTGAAGCATAATCCGCATGTCCACATGCTGCTCACTACGCGGGCCGTGTCCGCTGAGGGATTTGGGGCAAAGCTCCGCGCCGCCGATCATCCGTCCTTCATCACCGATGCCCGGAAAATCTGGGCCGGTATCGCCAATGAAGCCCTTGGCAAAGTCGGGGCTGCCGTTGAAATTGACCACCGGAGCCATGCCACGCGAGGGGTAGAACAGCGCCCCTCCCAGCACCGTGGGCCAAACCGTCAGGAGCGACGGGAACGCCGCGAACAGGCCCGCCAAGCGAGGGAGAACGCCATGAATCCCGATGATATCCGCAATGCGTACAGGTTGGTGATATCCGACCCCAAAAGCGCGGAACGCTATCCCAACCTCTATGAACGCGCGGATTGGCCACCACGCAGCCCGAAAAATCCTCCGGTTGGTCTCACGCGGGAAGAACGCGAGGAATTCTCGGCCTTCTGGCGTGATGTAAAAGACGCGCTACCCCGGTCGGAACCGGAGCGCGAAGCGCCCCGCCAGAATGCCGAGCAGGAACGGCAAAAACTTCAAGATATCCCTCAACAAGCCCGCGAAACTGCCGAACGCTTTGTTGAAAAATTCCGGCCGATCACCGAGCCGACCGCTGCCCAGACCATCAAGGAATGGAAGCTTCTTGAAGAACGCTTGCATGAACGGATGCGGCGCGACGGCATCGATCCGGGAGAACCTTCGGATTGGCGGGAAATTGCGGAACAAATGGCAAGCTTTCGAGAAAAGCTCGTCGAGATGCGCGCCATTGAGCAGGAAAACCACCTGCTCAAAGCCCAGATGCGTGCCCGCGAGCTTGAAGACGAGCGCATGCAGCCCGTCCCTGATCCCCTCGGAAATTCCATTTCCCAGCGTGAACTGGATGAAGCGCAAGATCGCGCTGTTGAGGACTACGAGCGCCCCATGACGGAAGAGGAATGGCGCGAGGAAGTGGCAAGCACGCACCGGCCGCCCTTGTCCGATGTTCGGGATTACGATCAGGAATGGGAGCGGCTCGAACAGGCGCACGCGGAATATGAGCGGGAGCCTGAAAAAGGCCGTGACCGATACAACGACCCCGACCGGGATATCTTTCGATAAACACAACAGATACGCCCGCTTATGGAAGGGGTCCCGAGGCTGCCTGACGTGCCTTAGGATCTGATCCGGATGACCAGCTCGTAGAACTCGCCGCTCATCCGGCTGGGATTGCCTTTCTCATCGGTCGGCATCTGGGAGGTTTCCCAGTCGTTCTCAATGCCCTCCCGATCGAGGAAAAGCCGTCCAGCTTTCGCCGTCTCCGTCTTGCGTACATCCAACGGCAGGGCCGGGCTGATCCTTAGCTCGGAAAACCCCAGTTTGCTCATCTCGGACATGACCTTGCGCAGCGCCTCCGGCGCAAAGGGTGCCGCCGCCACTTCGCGGCCCTTCTCAATCCACTCCAGAAGCATGGGCTTCAGGGCTTTGCGGGTGTCCTTCATTTGGCGCCTCCCGTCCTGCGGCCGAGATACGCATCCGTCACGTCAATCCTGCCGTGACCCAGCTCCTCCGCGATGATTTCCCGCGCCCAGCGGTCCCGCTCAGCCTCTTCCCTGCCCATGGCAACGGCGGGCTCCCCGCCTTTCGCCGGGCAATCCCGCCCGGTGAGCACCTTGTACCGCCATTGGGCATAGGCATGGCGCAGCCCGTGGCCCCGGCCGATGCCGGATTGGGCCACTTCATGTTTGTAGCGGCTCAGCTGATCCTTATAGAGCGTCCCGTCCGGGATGAGCGCCCGGTCGCCTACGGCGTCCCGGATCTCATCGAGCAAGGCCCGTTGTTTCGGGTGCGATACAGGGATTTCCCGGTATCGGCCCCCTTTTGTCCACGATGGCTTGAGCACCAGCTTGTTGCCCCGGTCGGCATAGGCCACCCGGAACTTGATCGCCTCCTCCCGGCGCAAGCCAAAAGCGGCTTGCAGCTGGAGGGAATAGCGCACCAGCGGATCCCGCACCTTGGCGAGCCGCTCCCGGTCCAGCCGGTTGGAGCGGTCGCCCTTGAAACGATCCCGCTGGCCAATGCCGTAATCTTCGTTGCTGGGGAGCATGATGGAGCTTTTGCGTACCGAACTGGCCCACCATCTCAGCCATCCCATGCGGTTCTTCAACGTCCCGTCCCCAAGACCCTCCTCTTTCCATTTTCCGAGGAGGGCCGTCACATGCTTGGGCTTCAGGGCGCGCGCCCCCGGCAGTTTGAAACCCATGCCGCGCAGATCACGCGCGATCGCCTGAAGCCCCCGGTGCCTTATGGCACGGGTGGAATAGGAGCCGTCCCCCGCCCGGGTGGTCAGCTCCTTCAGATCATAGGCGAGCGCGTCCATGCCTTCGGTCTTTCGTTTGGTTAGTGTTTATGGCCGCGTGGCCGGGCATATAGCCCGAGGCACGTCCGCCCCCTTACGGGTGCGGGAGAGGCCGGAATCCATCGGGTAATTACTCCGTGGCCCATTCTCTGGCCTGCAATCGGTTGTCCGTCCTTTCTACGGCTGGCCGGGTCGCATCAGCCTTGCCGTGGTTCGTGTTTCGGTTCCTTGTCGTTGCTCATCTCACAGGATGGCCGGGCGCGTTCCCGTTGGGCCTGCGCTTTGGCTTGTCCTTCCGGCGGCTAGTGTCGCCGGTCGTCGCGTATCTGGCTGGCACGGTTCCCCCGCACCTTGTTGTTTTTGCTCTTCCGGGTTAGCCTTTCGGCGGTCGTTTTCATGGTCAGTGTCCTTCGTTGGAACGGTCGCTGCGCTTGGCATGGTGTCACTCTGCGGCCTCATAAGAAGCCCGGCGTGTAACCGGTGAGTGCCCTCACTGGCACTCACGCAGCACTTATGACCAAGGTGGCAAATTCGCCTGACACGTTTTCCCAGCTCGTCCGTATAGCCCGCAGCCCGGTTGAGATGCTGCAGGCTTTGCCAAAAGCCGTCTGAGGCTGTTTCCTGCCGTGTCACTATCCGATTGTCTCGGACAGTGACACGGCGACCCCTCCGCCGTGTGTGTGCCGCGCCACAGTCGCGCGGCATCGGGAGACCTGTCGGCGGCCTCCCATACCCTCCCCGGAAGGGGCCTTCAGGCCCGCCCCTTCACCCCGGCCGATCCGGGGACGCTTGCACTCCCCCCTCGCCCCCTCGCCTTTGTCGCCCTTACGCCGCATTGAGCGGCATCGGCCGAGGCCCGGAACGTCACTACAGCACTATTTGGGAGCGCGTTCCGCCCCGTTCCCTCATGCGGCTGGAATGTTTCTCCCTTGATTGGCTCAGTCAGTCCCAGACCACCGAAAGACAGGGTGGGCACATCTCGTTCCGGTTTGGCAGAAGCCCTCTTCCCTCTTGGTCATCCAATCCCCGCCCCACACGGCCTGTGGGGGTCGCCTTGTCTGCGTCAGTGGCGCACGGGCGCAAGGCATCCAACCGTTTCCCGCAAGCGGGAACCCCTCGGTCGGACCCTCCATTGCGCCCGCGCTCAATTCCCCTGACGCCAGCCGGGCAGCGACCGGCCGCGATGGGCGTGGCCGGTGGAAACCAAGGAAAGACAACATCATGTCAAACCAAAAGAACAACCGACCCACCGCGAGCGTCTTCATGGTGGAAGGTGACGGAGACAAAGCCATCTGGACCGAAATCGGCGCCCTCTGGAAACACGAGGACGGACACGGTGCCAATGTGCAGCTCAAAGCCATCCCGGTCAGCGGCCGACTGGTCATCCGCGATCGCAAGAGCAAAGCCGACAGCGAAAGTGCGGGGCAATGAAGCCCCGCACCGCCTACCGGGTGGCGCTCATGACCGGACGCTCCATGGATATCGTGATCGAGGCCACTACCCCCGAAATCGCTATCGAAATCGCGGAATACCTCTACGACCGGTACGGTCATGCCGCGTTCCGATCCGATAGCGAACTCATCATTGATATCGACGCGGAGGAAAACGCATGAGCCACTTTACGCCTCGCCAAAGACTGGGTTCCATCCCGGTCTTGGCTCCCACGACGCCCCTCCGGAACGTCATCCATCACGGCGATTGCATCGACGTCATGGCCCAAATGCCCGACAGCAGCGTGGACATGATCCTCACCGATCCGCCCTATATCTGCCGCTACCGCGACCGGCAGGGCCGAACCGTGGCCAACGACAACAACGACCGCTGGCTAGCCCCCGCCTTCCAAGAGGCCTACCGGGTTCTCAAACCCGACAGCCTTTGCATAAGTTTCTACGGCTTCCACGTCATTGACCGGTTCATGGCCAGCTGGCGCGCGGCCGGGTTCCGGCCGGTTGCCCATGTGGTTTTCGTGAAAACCTACGCCTCGTCGCAAAGCTACTTCGCCCGTCAGCATGAAGCGGCCTTCGTTCTCGCCAAGGGTGAGCCGCCTCTGCCTGCCAAGGCCCTGCCCGATGTGCAGGGCTGGCAATTCACCGGCAACAGGCTCCACCCGACGCAAAAGCCGGTCGCACCGCTCAAGCGCCTCATCGAGACGCTTTGCCCCACCGAAGGTGTGGTGCTCGATCCCTTTTGCGGTTCCGGCTCGACGCTGGCCGCAGCGGCGCAAGCGGGCCGCAGCTGGATTGGCATCGAGCTTAGTGCCGATCACCATGAAACCGCCAGCCGACGGATGGCAGATCACGCGAAGCCCCTCTAACGGGCTTCGCGTCCTATCGTCCGATAAGGGCGATTTTTCATATGTTTAGGCTCTTCATACGGCGCGATTCATGGTATGCTTCGATATGGAGCTTTTCCCGACGTCCGCCTATCTCACCAAGGTTCGACCGGCCGAGAATATGCGCCGGTTTTACGCCCTTCAGGTCGTACCCGACCTCTTCGGCGGATGCAGCCTTGTCCGGCGTTGGGGCCGCATAGGCACCTACGGTTCCAGCCGGATCGAGCATTTCCCGTCCGAAGGCGTTGCCCTTGATGCGCTCCGGGATTGGATGGAGGCCAAAGCCAAGCGGGGGTACGCGTTGCACGCCGCCTAGAGCTGTCCGAACGCGCTTCTCATAGCGCCGTCGTGAGGATGGCTCGGCCTCATCGCGCGGCTCGGATGCTGGCGCGCCCTCGCCGCCCATGTCAGGAAATAAATCCTACTTGCTTTTATGGTAACACATATGGTACTATATAAGAGATGAGAATAGTAGAGTTCCTTGCCCCCGACGGACAAAGCCCGTTTGCGGACTGGTTTGGGACTCTGGATTCTCAGGCGGCCGCCAAAGTCACAGTCGCTCTCGCCCGGATTGAACAAGGCAATCTCGCCCAGATCAAAACCGTAGGCGCAGGCGTTCTGGAGTACCGCATCAATTGGGGTCCGGGTTATCGGATCTATTTTGGGCGGGACGGCAACGAGCTGATTATCCTTCTTGCAGGCGGCACCAAAAGACGCCAGCAAAAGGACATCGAAGAGGCTCAAGGCCGCTGGCAGAACTATAAACAACGAAAGAGAGAGGGTTGACGATGCCGCTAACCCGAGATTTCAAAGAGACCATCAAAGCCCGCGCCGACAGTGACGTGGCTTTTCGTGTTGCCCTTCTGACCGAAGCCGTCGAGCTCCTCCTCAACGGGGACGTTGATACCGGAAAGCTCGTCCTTCGTGATTATATCAACGCGACCGTTGGCTTCGAGGAGCTTGCCGAAGAAGTCGGCAAGCCCTCCAAGAGCCTGATGCGAATGTTCAGTATGAAAGGCAATCCGACAGCGGAAAGCCTGTTCTCTGTCATTAGCCATCTTCAGAAGGCCACAGGCGTTCACCTAGCGGTTGGGGCCACCTGACCTTCGAAGGGGCTTTGCCTCTTACGCGGCCAAGGGGCACCGGAGTCCGGCTATGCCCGATGACCCGCCGTTAATATTTCTTGTTAGAATTTGTTAGGCGAGGCATAGGGTGAGTATGAAAACAGAACCCATGAAGACCCTTACGGTCTCCCTTTCACCGCAGCAGGTCGCCCAGCTACATGAAGCCGTGGCTTCCGGCTCCTACGCATCCAACAGCGAAGTTGTCCGCGATGCCCTGCGCCTTTGGGAACAGCGGCAAGAACTGCGAAAGCTGGAAATGGAACGTCTGAAGCGGGCCTATGATGAAGGCATGGCAAGCGGTGAAGGCCGTTCTGTCACAGCCGATACGCTTTTGGCAGAATTGAAGGCGGAAATCCTCGCGGGTAGGTGAACGGCCGCAGCTGGTTTGTACCCCTTTCTAAGGGGCTTTGCCCCTCGCGCGGCCAAGGGACGCGGTTCCCGAGGCTCGCCGGAAAAGATCCGGCTGCGCCCGCCGCTTTCTCCCTTGGCCTTGCACCCCCCACGCTTCGCCAGCGAGGCAGGGGTGCAAGCACCCTGAAATACGATTTTACAGAAAAGCGTATGGTGGCTTCTATACCCCGGCTGGATAAAGGCGGGGAAGCCATCGTTCGACGACACTTGCAGGAAAGCCAAGAGACACCTTGCCTTTGGGCGAGGGCGACACCAACAGACCTCTTTCGAGCAATGTGGAAAGAACCGTGCGCGCCTGCCGATCCTGATATCCAGTCAACGTCTTGGCATGTGAACGGGTAAACTCACCGGCCAGCACGGCTTCCCTCAACAAAGGCCAACTACCTTTGGGAAGCCGTTGCGCGCGCACTTCTTCCGCGCACCAGATTTCCATCCTGTTGAGCAGCTCTTTTGGTTCCATCAGCTCCTCCATGAAATGGACCTGATCGATGCAACAACGCAGGAAATAAGCGCAGAAGGATGAAAGACCGGACTGGGTGAGGTTTCCCCGTCCATCCAGATCACCACGCCTTGGCTCATCAGCCGCCTGAAGGCCCTTCTTGTAGCTTTCGACCGTTCGCGCAAGACCTCGCGAGACAGACCAGAGTTCAGAACCAATGCCGAGTTCACGCATCAGAGCATGAGAAAACAAGCGCGACACGCGGCCATTCCCATCCATGAACGGGTGAATCCAAGCAAGACGATGATGGGAAGCACCCACCGCGATGATGCGCTGCGATTTGGAGAGAAATTTCTCGCCATAGGCCTCGACAAGCCGTCCCATCAGAGCCGGAAGAGATTCCGGGTCGGGTGCGACGTGACGGCCGACGGCAACATGCCGGGTTCGGAATTGCCCGGGAACAACTGGATAGGCCTCTCCGGTGTTCGAATCTTGGACCCAGAGAAGATCGTCCGGCATCCTCTTGCAGAATTCCTCGTGAATCCAACACAGGCCTTCGATCGAAAGCGCTGGGTACGGCATCTCCCCCGCATCGATCATCTGCTGCACTTCGATATGCGCGCGGGCTTCCAGCTGAAGATTGCGCTTCTCGGGCTCGCTCGCATAGTCGCCAGCCATGGCACGGTCGATATCAATCGGATGTGTATTATGCCCCTCGATGAGATTGGAGTAGTAACAATTCATCGACCGGACGAGTGCGCCAACGGACGCCCTAAGAACCGGGTTGAGGCGGCTCGCAAAAGCGCTTGCCGATGCCACGAGATCATAAGCCAGATCTTCAAGTTCACGGCTCGTCTCCGGGAGCATGGGCTCCATTGCTGAAACGCTCGTCATTTTTGCCGCTTTCTTTGCCGGTTTTTATAATAAGAATCTCAATACCATAGATATCGGTCTAACTGACATTTTTGCCGATTATTTTGCCGCTCTTGTAGGCAGCCTAAAGACTGGACGGAATCGCGCGCGCGTAGGTGAACGGCCGCAGCTGGTTTGTACCCCTTCCTAAGGGGCTTTGCCCCTCGCGCGGCCAAGGGTCGCGGTTCCCGAGGCTCGCCGGTGCCCGGCTGCGCCCGCCGCTTCCTCCCTTGGCCTTGCTACCCCCACCCTCGCCGGGAGGCAGGGGTGCAGGGCACCCTGAAATACGATTTTACAGAAAGGCAGTTTTTTAATCACAAGGCATCAAAGGAATTTTTTCACCATATTCTCTTGGCAATTTTATTCGAATGAGCCATGTTATGTTACATAGAACACATAGAGAAAATTATTATGCCAAAAGGTGAATCTGGACGCTTAGTTATAGAGGTCGATCCAAGCTTAAAGCGCAGGCTTTACAGTGCCCTAGCCATGGAAGGGTCTACCCTGAAAGATTGGTTTATTGAAGCCGCGACCACTTTTATAGATGAGCGTGAACAGCCATTCTTGCCAGATTTGGAAAGAACAAAAAAAGGGGGCGAGCGGCAATGAACTTTATGAAGAATGAGACCGCGCAAAAACTGCGTGGTGGATATTATACGCCTTTAGACTTGGCCGAATTTCTGGCCCGCTGGGTTGGTGAGATCCGCCCAACACGCGTTTTGGAACCGAGTTGCGGTGATGGCGCATTCTTGCAGGCGATTGCGAATGTAGATCCGAACTCAAATCTTGAAATTACCGGGTTTGAGCTCAATGAAGACGAAGCTCAAAAGGCTTCCCAGAAATCGCGTGACCTGCATCTCAAAAACACGCAGGTGCGAGCCGAAGACTTTCTCCATTGGGCTGTTTCGAATCTCGGCAATCCATCCGAAAAGTTTGATGCCGTCCTAGGGAATCCACCTTTCGTGCGTTACCAATATCTGCCCAAGCCTTTTCAGAGCTATGCGGAGCAGATTTTTCGTGCACTAGAACTTCCGTTCACGAAGCATACGAATGCATGGGTACCCTTCATTCTCGCCTCAATGGAACGCCTGCGCGCAGGTGGACGGCTTGCCATGGTCGTGCCTGCTGAGATTATCCATGTAACCCACGCACAATCTCTTCGTTCGTATCTGGGTCGAGAGTGCCGCCGATTGGTCATTATCGACCCGGAAGAATTGTGGTTCGATGGGACTCTCCAAGGCGCCGTTATTCTCTTAGCTGAGAAACGAGTTCACGAGGGGCAAGCGGCCGAAGGCCTTGGCATGTATCCAGTCAAAGGCCGCGAATTCCTCAAGTTGAAACCAGCGAGCATCTTTGATGCACCGCAGGCAATCAACGGTAAGACCGTCGCTGGGAAATGGACAAGAGCGCTGCTCGATGTTGAAACCCGCGCGCTGTTTGATGAGATGAGCGAACATCAGCAAGTTCACCGCTTCTCTGATATCGCTGATGTGGATGTTGGCATCGTCACAGGAGCCAACAAGTTCTTCCTCGTCCCAGACGCAACCGTTCAAGAATACGATCTCCGGAAATGGGCCCATCCCATGTTTGGACGTAGTGGCCATTGTCCGGGCGTGATCTACGATGAACGACAGCACAAAGAAAATGCTGCCAAAGGAAATCCTACCAACTTCCTTTGGTTCGATGAACGCCGTGGCAAGATAGATCCCGCCGCTAAAGCCTACATTCACCAAGGCGAGAATGAAGAGCTACATACACGTTACAAATGCCGGGTCCGGAAGCCTTGGTACACAGTTCCCTCCGTCTATTCGACAGACATTGGGATGCTTAAGCGAGCGCATGATACACCCCGCCTCATTCTCAATCGTATTGGGGCTTATACAACGGATACGGCGTATCGCATTCGGACCAATGGAACAGATGCTGAAAAACTGGTTGCGTGTTTTGTAAACCCCTTGACCGCCTTAAGTGCCGAGCTTGAAGGCCGTCACTATGGCGGCGGTGTTCTGGAGCTTATCCCTTCTGAAATCGAGCGCCTGCTCATTCCTTTACCGGACAAGATGCAGATCGACTTGACCGGGTTGGATCAAGCGATCCGAACGCGTTCCGCCGAATCTGTCTTGGCCATGCAAGGTCAATCCGTTCTCGGCTCCATGGGACTTTCCAAAGCAAAGCAGGAACGAATGCTCGCAGGATGGAAGAACCTACGTAATCGTCGCCAGCGGACGTCGAGTGAAGAAACAGCTTAATCGATTTCTAGTACAAACCGATTCTCATCCGCGTTATCCCGATACAAGGAAAGCGTGCGATCGATAAGGCTTGGCTGGGCAATGTGATCACGTGCGGGGCCCCAGCTGAGCCGAGTCATAGCATTGTTCTGTTTGTACGACGCACTTGTTTTTGATGTTGTATGGGCTATCCGCAGGTCGAATTCGCCGTGACTAACCCCTTTCACGACAAGCTGAAATCTCGCATAAGCTACTTCTACTGCTCCTGACTTATTCGTTGGCTTCCACGAAAGACTCGGGAAAACATCCTCTCTGAAATAATGCCGGTGATCGACCTCCGTAGGCAGAAGCCCTTTATCAAGGTTCACCGATCCAGTCGCGTGGGTCCCACTTTCTGATGGGATCGTCAGATCCCGTCGAGTAAGAGGTTTGCTTTCCCAAACAAGTTCAAGATCAACGCTAGACGCCGCAGCTTTTGCCGGTTTGGCCTTCCCGGCAGTACCAGATCCCGCCTTTGATTTAGCAGCGGCTTTTGCTTTCTTCATCGCTCGATAAAGCGCGGGCACTTTCAGTTTTATGCGAGGAACAGTGTCGCTCCCGCCTGTTCCGCCGCCCGTAGAGGTCGGCGGGCGCGGCGGCGGAATAGCCATCTCATCGACAAGACGACCATTGGAAAGCCAATCATCCAGTAGCGCTTTATCAACGACTTCCAATATATGCGCGGGATATTCAGTAGGAAGATCTGCAAATTTGGCTTCTATGCCATCAATGAGCGCTTTGTCACCTGCGTCCGTAAGATCGAGATGAATAACAACACCCGCCTCAATATTGTTGTTTAGGCCTCCCAAAGTGAGGTTGGCGCTTCCAATAATCATACGGGCTTGAGTCTTCCCTCGAACCAAGAAGACCTTGGGGTGAAAGACGATGCTGCGCGCTCCGGTATCGACTGCATAAATTCTCCCACCAAAGCTGCTCAACAATAATAGGCCCTGATGGGATGAAATCTCGTTTCGGATACCCACAAAGGCTGTTAGCACAGCCCCATTGGCTTTAAGTTTTTCCTCAATTTGCTGAACACCACTTTCTGTGACGAAAGCGACGCTTAAAAGAACGCTTTCGATCTCGGCGACATCGAAGAGCTCCCGGATCGCGTCTTTATGTGTGCGTTCAGTAAATCCTTGAAGAATGAATTCTTTCTCAGCCATGCGCTTTGCAACACCTACTTGCGCGAATCAATATCTGCATAGGTGGAGCGTATGCCCTTGGGATATTTTGGCGAAGCCGAAAACACATTTTGGCATCCGCCTCTGTCCCATATCTGCCACGCTGATCGATTGTGGCACGAGCGAACCATCAGGCGGTTGCAAGCTCGTGCACGGCCTGATAGCGAACATCACCGCTTCAATCAGGGGGGAATTATGCCAAGTGACGCTGAGCTTAATCCGGACTTCGCTGTCTGCCGGGTCGAAATACAAAAAGATGGTGGAGCTTTGAACTACATGACTCTTGCGTGGGGTTACGACACCCAATCTGGGGCTATCGGCGCGCTGGAACGTATATCAAAAGAAGAAAACATCCCGATGGACGAGTTGGCCGTCATCGGCGTGGTCATGGCCCATGACCTAAACAAGTAGCTTCCTAAAGCGTGGGAGGGGATTTGCATAAATCAAGATTTTTGCAACACCCCCTCCCCTCCTTTGAAAACAAGCGCTTGGCTGTTGCATAAATCCGTTGCATTTTGAGGACGTGAATTCTGGCTCCAGACCGTCATGGTTCATCATGAACCTTGACGGTTCAGTGTGGTTCACCCATGTTTATTCTGAACCAACGAAAGCCACGACCATGCCCGCCTTTACCGTCCGCGTTCCGGATACCACCGCCGAGCGGCTCGACCAGCTCGCCGAGAAACAGGATCGATCCCGCGCCTACATGGCGGCCAAAGCCATCGAGGACTTCGTGGCCCGCGAAGAGTGGCAGCTCGCGGAAATCGAGGCCGGGCTGGCGGAGGCCAACAATGGCCTGTTTGCCTCTCCCGAAGACGTGGCCCGCGTCATCGCCAAATACGTCCAGCCTGCCCGCTAAGCATGGCACGCCTGAGCATCCGATGGACAAGCCGTGCCCTCCTCCGGCTTGATCACATCGCCGCGCATATCCAGAAAGACAGTCCCCAAGCTGCCGCCCGCGTTGTCTCCCGGATCGTCACAGCCGTGGACCTGCTGGCCGAACAGCCCGCCATGGGCCGCATCGGACGCATCAAGACCACCCATGAGCTCGTGCTCGCGGATATCCCCTACATCATCCCCTACCGGGTCACGGATACCCATGTGGATATCCTCACGGTCATGCACGCCGCCCAGAAGTGGCCCGAGGAACTCTAGGAAGAGCCCGCCATGATCTACGGCTACGCGCGCGTCTCCACCACCGGCCAAACCCTCGATGCCCAGAAGGAGGCCCTTAAGGCTGCCGGGGCCGAGAAGATCTTTGCAGAAACGGAAAGCGGAGCCAAAACCGACCGCGCCCAGCTCGCCAAACTCATGGCGATCCTCGCGCCGGGGGATGCCGTTTTGGTCACCCGCTTAGACCGGCTGGCCCGGTCAACGCTCGACCTTTTGAACGTGCTCGCCGCAATCAGTGAAAAAGGCGCATCCTTCCGTTCTCTGTCCGATACATGGGCCGACACCTCCACCGCGCATGGCCGCCTCATGGTCACCGTTCTCGGTGGCCTTGCCGAGTTCGAGCGCACGCTCATTCTGGAGCGGACGACCGAGGGCCGCGTCCGGGCCAAGGCCCGGGGCCAGACC
>MDTD01192784.1_pt1 | contig 23448 bp, 18 predicted proteins | sample 811221 | NCBI WGS metagenome assembly MDTD01 (sample SAMN05326646, study PRJNA326480) | marine metagenome | isolation source: seawater | place: Pacific Ocean: South West | collected 2011 | reverse complement strand
GAAACATCCGCGTCGGTAGCGGTTGGCTTGTAGCGCCACCCGCCATCCTGATTCTGGCTGGAGACGATGATTTTCACCATGCGCTCCAGCTTGGGACGAATCGACGGATTGCTGGTTTGCCCGTAGAGCTCGGCCAGAGTGATTGCGGAAATGCCATGAAAATACATGTATTGCCCGTTGTTCCGGTCCCCAATAAGCCCCTCAGGCGAGACCGAATTCAACAGATAATCAACCCCGAGAGACACTTCCTTTCCATATTCTCCCTCCCCTGGCAGGTGCCCTGCCGCCTGGAAGGCCATCAGCGCATAAGAAGTCATCGCAATTGGATAATGCCGCTCCTTTTCATTGCGGCCCAACCACGAACCACTTGGTGATTGGTATCTGGCTAGATATCTGAGCCCTCTGTTGATAATGCGCTCCGTCGCTGCATCCACCGTAACGCCATCTGCCTCCTGCGCACCTAAAGAAGGCCATAAGGTCCCGAGAAAAAGGAGCGGTAAAACGATCCCACGCATTGAAGCTATCAACTGAGAAGTCATTCTTTAGCGCGCGGTGAGTCCGCGAGGTTTTTCAGGTATTGCTCAATCATCCTCCCATGTTCCGGTGAGTAGCGATCCCCCTGAGATTGGCGCAGAGTTCCTCTTTCCCTCTCGGGAAGTCCAATATGCTTGCTCCCTCCACTTCGGCTGCGCCGAGGCCCATCCGCTCCCCCTTTTCCCGTCCAATTTCCCTCATCACCTTCACCTTTTCCCTTTTCCTGTCCTTCGCCTTGTCCCTGTCCTTGGCCTTGTCCCTCGCCTTGTCCCTGTCCCTGTCCCTCGCCTTGTCCCTGTCCCTGTCCCTGTCCCTCGCCTTTTCCCTCGCCCTCGCCCTCGCCTTGTCCTTCGCCCTGTCCTTCGCCCTCGCCCTGTCCTTCGTTCTGTGCCTGCTCCTCGCTCTGCCCCAGCCCTTTCCCATCTCCCGGACTAAGCCCCGCCTCAGCCAGAGAGACTACTGCCGCAGCCCGCGAGAGAGCATCCTGAGCCTCCTCCGCCTCTTCCTTGGATTTGGCAGCGTTACCTGCATTGGCTTGGGCAGCGGCAGCGGCAAGGGATTGCTGCGCTTCCTGCAAGGCCGATTGTGCACCCGCAGGAAGAGCCCCCTTGGATCCAGCCGCCAAGGGACTGATCCCACTATTCGCAGCCTGCAACGGGCTCGCTGACGACTGCGTGTTCGGACCAAGCTCCTCGGCGAGCTCCTGAATCGCACCCTGTTCCTGCGCCTCGGACGAAGTTCCTTCCTCTCGGTCGAGGGCATCCTGCGTCTCCTGCATCTCACCAATCGCACCAGCAACATCTCCCTTTTCAAGCCTGCGAGCCGCCTCGGCCGCTGAGGGCTGCGCTTCAGCAGCTACTTCCGCGACCGCAGGATTTCTCAAGTCCTGCGCTGCGTCCTCTAAAATTTGAGCGAGGGACTCCTGTCGATCTTGCAGCTCACTGAGAGCTCCCACCTGAGGCTCCAGCTGGGCCTGCGCTTCCGAAATTTGACCTTGGGCCTCTTCAATCACCGCCAGAGCGTCCTCCAGTGAGGCTTGCTCCGCCCCGGAATTTTGCCCGAGCTGTTCCTGTAATTCCGCGATCCTCTGATCGAGTTTTCCACGAGCATCCTGCAGGGCTTTCAAGGACTCGCCCTGATAAGATTGAGCTCCCAAAGGATCGGGCTTCTCCAGAGTTGCCTCTGCAGCTTCCATTGCCGCGGAGGCCTTGCCCAGATCCGCCGCGGCCTCGGGAGCTGGGCCTAGCGCCTTAGTCTCCAACTCTCCTGCCTGCTTGCCCAGCTCTCCCTGACGCTCGGCCAGCTTCTCGGAAGTTTCCTCCGATGGTTGAACAATTTCGTCAATCGTGTCTTCCTGCAGTTTCTGCTGGCCCGCAATAACCTCAGCAAGGATTTCCCGCATGTTCTGCAGGGCGGCCAGATCCCGCTTTGCCCTTTCCAAAGCGTTAATCTGCTCCTCCAAACGCACCTCTGCCTGTTCGAGTGCATCAAGAGCAGCCTGCTGGGCTAGCGAATCATTCTCCCCACGCGCAAGAGACTGCTGCGAGGCCTCCATCTGCGCCGAGGCCTCTTTGATGGATCTCGCCGCTTCTGGAGCGGGCGACTGAGCCTCTTTTGCAAGCCTGCTGGCCTCCACCTGTAAACTCTCCTGCTCATCAGCCAGCTCCTGCTCCAACTGCTCCCTGTCTCCCTCCAGCTCGGCTCGAGCACTTTCCGCCTTAAGTATTTCCTCGGTGCCCTTCATGGCCTGAACCTTTACAAGCAGGGACTTAAGGTGCTCCAGTTTCTCGAGAGGTACCTCCTCAACGAACTCAGCCTTCTCGATTTCCTCCATCAACGCTTCCCGCGCTTCTTCAAGCAAGGCGAGAGCCTTCCGCTCAGGCGGCAGGGCCTTGTTCTTGAGACTCTGGGGGCTAGCCAACTCAGTGAAGACCGCCCTGACTTCCTGCATCGGCGGCACCGAATCGGCTAGAATTGCTGCGACCCCTGAAGCGATCTCCGATAGTTCCTGCCTGAGAAAATCCGTGCGATCCACCAATTCCGCCTGTGCCCGCTGCAGTTGTTCTGCCCGACGTTCGTTACTAAGCTCCGGGCCGTCGATACCTAGACCCTCCCTCACTTTTTCAATTTCCCTCACAAGGCGCCGGCGGGCCATTTCCAGCTGGTTTGTGATCGATACCTGTTGCTCGGGCCGGGCTGTTTCAAGGCGCCTCTCAAGGTCAGCCACTTGTTGCTCAAGGTTCTGGACCCGTGTATTTTTCAGAACCAGCTCTTCTGCCTCTTGCCGTTCCTCATTATCGAGGTCATCCGTTTTCCCGATAATCTCCTTCTCCCCCGCGATAAGACCATCGAGTTGCTCCAATCCTCTGAGAAGTTTTTCCAGTGGATCCCGGTCTGGCTGCAGGATCACCACCAGCCGCCACATGGTGTCGCGGGCACTTTGTTCATAACCAGCCGCGCTCATCAGTCGGTTGCTTTTCAGATCCAGAAGAGCCGACTGCAGGGACGGAGACAGTTTCTGTTCAGCCACGAAGGCAAGGGCCTCTGCAGGACGATTTTCCAGAGATCCGACAAAGGACTTTTCCATCGCCTTGAGGGCGGAGAGAACAAGGTCTACCTCCTTAAGCAACGCCTCCTGCTCAGTCTCCTGTAGACGCTGAGATATCGCAAAGTCATTCCTGCGACGGCCCGCCGAGGGTTTCCGGGAGGCCATGACCAGCGCTACTGCCTCATGAAGATTTGCAGACTGGCGGTCCCCAAGCTCCTGCATCCGTTCTGCAAGTTGGTAAAGTGCGAGCTGACGTTCATACTCGAGAAGAACCTGCCGCATCTGGTAGGATGCTGACTTCTGTCCGGCATACGCATTTAGAGCCTCTACCCTCCGGCGAGGGGCGCCGAGACCCGTCCGAGCCGCTTTAAGGTGATCTACAATCTCAGGCATAAGATCACCGGAGACATTGCCAATGACCTTCTGAATGCCTGACAGGATTTCGACATCACTACCCTGCAAGTCATTGCGACCGAACTCGTCAATCAGTTCCGCAAGCAGAGTCGCGCTGGTCGCGGTCGAGTCTTCAATTCGCTGCTGGCCCTGCTCCTGGTTAAGAAGATCGGTTTCCCCGGGAAGCAACGCAGCAGGGAAAAACAGGCCGCAGCTCAGGAAGACCCCCACTCTCAAGACACAAAATCTAGCTAACATTAGTCCTGCGTCCTTTCTAGTTCTGTCTCTCGCCCCTCCGGACTCTCAGCCCTCGTCTGATCACTACGTTCACGTATCCAATCTGCGAGGGCGGCATTGAGACGGTCCTGGTCACTGGTAGCTCGGTCGATCCTCCTTAGTGAGTCTCCTGCCCGGCTTAGCAGATCATCCCGCTTTTCGCGAGGAGTAACAACCTTGAGAACGCGAGAGGCGCTCTTTCCCTCTTGTGTCCTGTCACTCTGATCGTATGCCTCAACCCAGAATTCAATTTCATCCCCAACCCTCAAGGGAGGATCGATGAGCTCAAGTTTCCACTCAAAATTCTCAGATATTCTGACGGCTCCCGGTTTCGGCAACGGCAACGCGAACCGCTCCCGCTCTCCTTCTTTGCCGACTCGGTAGCAGAGAACGGCCTTGTCGACACCAAAGCGATCCTCAGCCTCATAGCTCACTAATACTCTGGCCCCGGAGGTCACAAGCTCCCGCAACCGCGAGGGTCTCACCAGTCGCACCTTGGGCGGCTCATCGCTAAGCACATCAACGCGATAAACGGTCGCGTCTCTGGACTCCATCCCCTCCTCATCCCGCAGCTCCACGGCAAATCCGGTTAGACCCACCAGAACCGGCACAACGACCTCCGCAATCCGCGGATTCTCCGGAATCACTTCCGCCTGAGTTGAGGCCTCCTGCAATTCCCCCAGCATGCGAACAGTCGCATCGGCGAGGGGTTGGCTTGCCGTAATCCTGAGAAGAAGTTCACTCCCGGGATAGAGCAGGAACTCCCCTGGACGATGTTCGCTGACGGGCAGACCCATATAATCCGGGTAGCGCTGCTCCCCGGCCAGCTCTTCTACTGACGGCCGAGGCAGGGCCACCACCGCCCGACGATCACTTCGGCCATCCTTGATCGCGACCTGAAAAGTGAACGATTCCTGGACGTTCTCGAGAGTCGCCGCATATCGATTCCCTTCACTGCCACGTTCCATACGAACAGTTTGACGACGCCCGGAAGCATAACGGATTCGAAGAGATCCCTCCTCGGGCTCGTAGCCTTGCACCTCTGCCTCAAGCACTACGCTATCTCCGATCCCAACTCTGAGATTCTCCGATGTCCAGATGATATAGGTAGCTCTTGGAATTGGCACATCTGATAGAAACGTCCGTCTCAGCAGGCTCTTAGTAAGGGAGCCTCCGAGCTGATAGCCTCCGGCCGCCACCGCCCCAAGAAAAAGAAGAATCACAAGCGCACGTCTGAGGCGCTGGGTCTTAACGACTTTTGTGAGCTTGCGAGATCCGATGTAGGACGCGGTGTCCTCGACCATGCGGTCTACCATGTGCTGGGCCGCCCCACCGGGCACGGTTGACTTTCCCTGCGCAAACTGAACCGAAGCAATTAACCGACTCCGAAATTCCGGGTCCTCCTTCTCAACCATCAGGGCAAGGGTCTCCTCATCACGTCTCTGGGTCACCAGCCCCGCCAGAGCCCGGAGAAACAGGAACGCCACCAGTAGCCCCAGCGACATGAGAATTCCCTTCCGTACCTTGAGGGGGAGCTCAACCAGCCAGTCCGCGGTAGGGATCAACGCAAGCCCAAGAAGAGCTACGATCAAGGCCACCGCAAGTCGGCGTATGACTTCCACTTGGACCAACTTCCGGCGCACCCCGCCCAGTTTCCTCCGCAGCTGGCTTCCCGATGCATTGAGAGCAGCGTTCTTGGATGATGCCGGCGAATCCTTCATTTACTTTAACTCCGAGACTTTTCGAACGACCCACTCGGCAACCAGGATCAGGAGAATCAACCCGAAAAACAAGGGAGAGGACCAGAGCTCTATCTCCATGAGACTGGTCAACCTGGTTCTCCGTTCCGTAATCGCGGCTGGCAGCTCCCTGAGTCGAGCAAGTGGGATGTAAACTCCTCCGGTGTCCGCGGAAAGATCCCGGAGCAGCCCCTCGTTCAGAGAGGCCCGGGTATATTCACGGTTATTGTCCGTCACAGTGAAATCCAATGTCGCAATCTCATCCCCGGACACCGCGAGGCGGTAGTTTCCCGGCAACCCCGCAGATAATTCCGCCCGGTACATCCCGGGCTGACTGGGAACAGCACGAAGGATCACATTCTCTCGACGTTCCGGGTCGTCTTCTGTCGCGAGAACCGCTTCGACCCGCTGATCCTCCCGGGGATCCCAGCTTTCCGTGAAAAGCCTCGCATACACCTGCACCCGGTCTCCCTGCTCAAAATGCCGGCCATTCGAGCGCAGGGTGGCTCTTGGAGACTCGACAAGAAGTCGGGCTCCTGCCATTCGCTGGATAATCTGTCCCCATAAAATGGTGTGATAACGAGCGCCAACATTCCGGCGGAAACGCCAGAAATTATCCGTCCCGACAAAAAGAACCTCCCCGGCACCATAACGATGCAGGGCGAGCACGGGAGCTTCCCCAGAGGCGGAGCTCGGATCAGGGCGAGTTAGGAGAACCTCGGCTGCAGGCTTAGCGCGTTGCACCGCTGCCGCCCAGTAAATCGGCGGCAGACCGCGCCACAGTGCTTCGCTGGCCTGAGGCTCATCTCCTAGTCGGAGCATCACACTTTCCCGCCCTGCCGGCGTAAGACCAAGCCGGAGCGGGCGAACTGAAAGAGATTTAGCCGGGCCAAAGGATGCTCCCGAAAGTTCAACTGGCAGAAGCTGCTCCAGCTGCGTCCGGGAAAACGCCGACGGCATGAACCGTTTACCTGCAATTACAGTCAAGGCGCCCCCCGCGGTCGCTACATAGTCCCTAAGGAGGGAGAGGCGGTCCTCAGCAAGAAGGCTGGGGTCGATATCACCCAGCAGGATCAGATCAAAATCGAATAGATCCTCAGCCCTTGCAGGAAATTGCTCTAAATAGGGGCTCCCGGGAATCCGTGCTGTTTCCCTGTCTCCCTCAAATAGAAAACAGGACAGATCCACCCGACGCTCCCGAAGCAGCATCGCCTCCAGATACTTGAATTCCCAGCGCGGCGCCTGATCCAGCAGGAGCACCTTCAGGCGCCGATCGACCACCCGCAGAACAGTATGTCCGGTATTGTTCTCAGACAGGGCCTCGACCCCGTTATCAACCTCAAATCGGGCGTCCATGACATATTCCCCCCTCTGCTTCGGAATAAACAGAGTAGTGACCTGTTGAAGGCCATCCGCTTCTATCCTTACGTTTTCTTCTGCGACATCTACTCCCGACATGGAGATGACAACGCGGCCGGAATCTCCCTTCATTCCCTGCGTCCGGAACTTCACTGTCACCGGCGCGGCATCATCGGCTAATAGAACTTCCCGCACCTCCACTGCTTCCACCGCAACATCCCGCACCTTTGGATCCCCCACCCCAACGGTATAAAGCGCAACACCCGCGTCCTTCAATTGCCGAGCTACCGCACCCAGCGATACACCGCTATTCTGACCGCCGTCAGAAACTACCACTACCCCTGCAAGAGGCGCTCCACGGTAGCGCTCAAGAACCTGTCGGACGGCCTCTCCGACCGCGGTCTTTTCGCCTGCGGCAACGAGAGGAGGCTCGAGCTCATCCCACTCTTCCAGAGAACTCTCATGAAACGTAAAGGTGGGAACATGCATATCCTGCTTCAAAGACAGGAGCATTTCCTGCCCATCAGGAGAGGCAAAGGCACCTTGCGCCCTCTGAAGTCTGCTCACCCCGCCTGATTCCTGAAGGGACATGCTTCCACTTCGATCCATCAGGAGCGGTAGGGTTCGCGGCACTTCTTTCACCAGAGTGAGAACAACCACAGGTTGCAGGAAAATCGCGATCACGAGCCCGAGAAACATCATCCGCAACGTGACCAGCAGGAACCGTCTGGCTCCCGGGAGATCTCGTGGACTCCTTCGATAAAGGACCCACGACAGTAACGAAAGGCCCCCCATGAGCACCGCAGCAAGAAATCCCCACTGGGCCGTTTCCCAACGAAGGGACCAGTCGATTATCCCATCTACCTCGCCTGCGTCGAGGCCAAGAGCCTTCAAGATCCAGCTTGTCATGGTTGAGGCAACATCTTCCTTTCTATCACTTTGAGCGGCTGAACCATTGCGCGAGAACCATCTCGATCCCTGCAAACCCAATCACGACGAGAAGTAGAGGCCACCAGAGTTCCGCCCCCTTGCGCTTTTTTCTTAAGAGGCTCTGCTCCCTGTCTGAATCCCATCGATAAAGCTCCACTGACGCTCCGAGGCGGTCAAGTTGCTGTGAGCCAAGCAACTCAGGAGTCGACTCACGATCGCTGGGACGCACGGAAAAGAGCACCGGCTCGGCCTCCCCCTCTATAGCAACCTGATAGGCTCCCGCGCGATCAGCGCGATCAAACTCCAGAATGGAGCTACCTTCTCCTTCTGAAAGCGTGGTCAAATATCCCAAGGCTTCCGGATCTCCCATCTCGTAAACTGTTGCAGGACGGCCAGCCAGAGCAGCGTTAGCACGATGACGAAGTGTCTGCCCGGCCTCTACGTTCAAGCCGCCTTCGCGATTTTGAACGATTCGCCCGAGCAACCTGTTGACAAAGGGAACAAAAGCGGGGCGAATCGCAAAATCGTTCCACTCCAGATCTACACTGCTGTTAAAGACAAAGACCTTGCCCCGGCCATACTCACTCTCAACAAGAGCAAGTTCACCGTCATCATAACGCAAAGCTGGACGAAACTTCATATCTCCAGCCTTCAGTCCGAGCGCCTCACGGAACGTCACCCTCGCAAGAAGGTCACCATCGAGCTCGAGAGGATTGGTATCCGGAGGAACCGCTCTGCGTGGTCCGACAGGAACCTCCTCTTCATAAGAAAAGGTAACAGGCAGAAGACCATGTTTTCGATGAAGAAGGGTATTGTAGGATTCGGGCCGGAGATTTGCCCCTGCAAAAATAATTAATCCTCCCCCGGCCTTCACGTAGGCGGCGAGACGGTCCGCAAGGCCCAGAGGAACATCCGCAACATTCGCGAGGACGACCGCATGATGACGGTCGAGGTCTTCCCCCCCCAGATCGGAAACCGAAATGACACTTGGTTGCACCGGATAATCAGCCTGCTCCTCCCCGGGAACCGGCGCAAGGGCATGACGCAGAAAGAAGGTTTCCGAGTCCCGGGCCTCCTGTCCTGGGTCTCCGTCGACCAGTAACACGCTTACCTCATCCCTCGCATTCATTACCACCGTGCGGCGATCGTCGAAAGGCATCTCGTCACCTTCGAGCATCACGGTAACCCGGTGGTATCCCGGGCTGGGAAGGGAGGCATACAGGGTGGCACTCTGGCGTCCTCCTGCCTTCAATTCAGGGATGATCCATGGTTCACCCTCCGGTCGGCCATCGACCAATAGTTGCACCGGGACAGTCGACATTGATACTGAGCCATGATTGGTAACATCCACATCGACCCGGAAGGGTTGATTCACGGAAGGTAGCGCCGCAGCAGGTCTGAGACTCGTAATGGCCAGATTGCTCCCGACCGGCGCTCCCACCGTGACCAGGTGGACTTTTATTCCCATTGAGATTTCCCGTAACTGGGATTCAAGAGTTCCAAAGCTCCCCCATTCCGGTGCATGGGCATCAGTAACAAGATAGAGCTCCTTCACTGATGCCGCCTGTCCATCCAAGGCGCGGGCGGCAACCTCCAACGAATGCTGCAGGTCGGCATGACGGTCGGTCTGCGAAATCCGATCGATACGAGAGCCTACCAATTCAAGGTCATTGCTGGCTTCGTGCGCGTGAAAGGCACCCGCAAGAGCAACTGAGGTTCCATCCGGCAACCCTGATAAGATCGCATGAGCCGCCTCCCGGGCCCGTGACAACCGGGTAAATTCGTCTTCCCGTGTTCCCATGCTTGCTGAATTATCTACAATGATGGCAGCAGCCACTTTCGACCCCGGCACACCCGATAATCCCTCCATGACCGGCCTCGCCATCAGAGCTGCCAGAAGAGCTATCATGGCACAACGGACAAGAAGAAGAATCCAGTCCTCCAGTTTCATCCTCCTCTGGTTCTGATCCACACTGATCTTGAGAAAACGCATTGCGGCCCATGGCACCTTGCGAAAACGCCGGCGGTTCAAAAGGTGAATGAGAACGGGGAGCGAGACTGCCGTAAGGCCCCATAGTAATGGCTGGTTCAGAAAATTCATAACGATCAGCCCGCTGTGCTTCTCCTGAAGGTGAGATAATTGGCCAGGACTTCGTCGAGAGCTTGATCCGTCCGCACCTCCACAAAATGGCACTGGTGCCGTTCTGCATCCGAACGCAATCGTTCCCGGAATTTTTCGAACTCCCGGTGGTAGCTTTTCTTGATCTGGCTCGGCCGGGTTCGGATGAGCGGAAGATCCTCCAAGCCCTCAAACTCTACATTTCCGGTGAAAGGAAAATCGATTTCACAGGGGTCGAGAACCTGCATCATGATCACTTCGTGCCCCTTGAACCTCAGGTGCTGCACACTCTGCAGGAGGTCCTCCTCATCATCAAAGAAATCGCTGATCACAATAACGATTCCCTTACGCTTGATCTGGCCAGCCAGCCCATGAAGGACCGGGGCAAGGCGGGTTCCATGAAGTGGCTCAAACCCGGCAAGCCGGTTCATGATCCGGAAAAGATTATCGCGATTGTCGCTGCGAGGGAGGTATTCCCGAATCTCTTCATCAAAGATCCCAAGTGCCACGGCGTCCCGCTGATGAAGAATAAGGTAGGCAAGGCAAGCCGCCATCATCTTCCCATACTCCAGCTTGCTGATCTCACCTGAGCCATATTTCATGCTCTCGCTGCCGTCCAGCAGGAGATGCGCGACGAAATTGGTCTCTTGCTCGTACTGCTTAATGTAATAGCGCTCCGTCTTGGCCTGAACCTTCCAATCGAGGTGCCTCACATCGTCGCCCGGAGCATATTCACGATGTTGAGAGAATTCGATGGCGAAGCCCCTGTATGGGGATTTGTGCTCCCCCGCCATGTAACCTTCCACAATGAATCTCGCGTTCATCCCCAAAGCTTCCGCGCGAGCGATAGCGCGGGGATCAAGAAGTTTTCGGGTTTCGGCGTCCACGGGTAAAAAGGGTTGCCGGGAGAATCAAAGAGGGAAACCAGAATAGGAACAGGAGGAAACTACTAGTCAAATTTCCTGTCTTTCGGCACGGATTCAAGAATCTTGGAAGTAATATCATCTGCAGTCAGTCCTTCGCTCTGGGCGCTGAAATTTGGAATAATGCGATGGCGGAAAATAGGAGGAGCAACCGTTGCCACATCATCACAACTCACATGACTCTGACCGTTGAGCAGCGCGTTTGCCTTCGCCGCCAACACGAGGTTTAAGCCAGCCCGAGGTCCCGCCCCCCAGGTCAGCCACTTGGAGCAGAATTCAAGTGCTTCTTCGGAACCCGGTCGCGTAACCCGCACCAGCCTTTCCGCATAGCGCAAGATATGATCCGCAACAGGCATGTCGCGCACAGCCCGCTGCATATTGAGAATTTCACCGGCTCCGAGGACTGGATTCGGACGGGTCCCTTCATTCCCTGTATAAGCCTTCAGGATCTGGAACTCCTCTTCCTCATCGGGGTAGTCCACTTTGATCATGAACATAAAGCGATCCAGCTGGGCCTCCGGGAGAGGATAGGTGCCCTCTTGTTCGATAGGGTTCTGCGTGGCGAGAACAAAAAACGGATTCGGAAGCAGGTGATCTTCTCCACCCACCGTTACCTTGCGCTCCTGCATGGATTCAAGCATGGAGGCCTGGGTCTTGGGAGGCGTCCGGTTGATCTCGTCTGCCAGAATAATGTTAGCGAAAATAGGTCCCGGCAGAAATTTAAAGCGCCGCTCACTGGTTTCCGGATCGGAATAGATCACTTCGGTTCCCGTGATGTCGGAAGGCATCAGGTCCGGCGTAAACTGAATACGCTTGAAGGATAGATCCAGAGACTCCGCCAGACTCGAGATCAAAAGCGTCTTGGCGAGGCCGGGAACCCCGACAAGAAGGGCATGACTTCGAGTGAGGATAGCGATCATCACCTCGTTGATGACCTCGTCCTGTCCGATGATCACTTTCCCGAGTTCTGCCCGGACACGCTGGACGGCATCTTGTAGCTGGCCCGGATTCTGAGGGGCAGTTTCTGCACTAGTGCTCATGTGTAGGAGATTCTTATGACGTGCAGGCTGAGGCCTTTTCACGGGCGGTGCAATCGTGACCGTCCCTTTCGGCCAACTTTGACCCATCAAAGTCCCCCACGATAAGGCGACCCCTGCTTGACGTCCCGTTCCCTCTGGAACCGCCGTGACGCTACTTGGCCTCGGAGGTGCTTTCCTGCTTCTCCGGACCTACGGCCCCCTCCTCCTCTTGATTACGCGGATTCTTTCCATTTTTTGGAACGTCCCACGCAGTCAGCCATTCTTGTCCGGCTTTGGCATAGCCCATCTTTAGGAGTCGAGCTTCCAGATCAGGGTTATGAGCCGCTCCATAAAAAACTCCGATATTCTTGCGTCCTTTTTTCACCTGCTTGCGAAGGACTTTGATGCATTTTGCATTACGATCTCCGATGATGACATTATCTCCAGCAAGAGCTGTAATCTGATCATCCCCGTTTCCGAGATTTTTCATCATCTCGAGCTTGAGCATATTCGAGTCTCCCGAGAGCAGGGCTGCGAAAAGCCTGGCCGGATTGGGCTGCTCAACACCTTCATTCTGCGCCTGCTGCGCTGCTGACATCGCAAAGCTGAGAAGAGACTCTCCTTTGGCATCCTGCTTTTTCTCGAATTGCTTTGCCGTGAGATCTGCATGAACGAAGTTTTTCGCGGAGTAATCAATCATCTGAACCTGACTGGAGAGTTTCAGAAAGCGCGACATCCCTTCCACCATTCCCCGCAGCAGATTCGTCTGGAGATCTCCACCTTGTTGCTTCTGCTCAGCAGGCTCCTGCTGGTTGATGTTCTCACCGCCAACCATTTCGAACAGTAGAACATCATACTTCACGAAGGATGCGTTGAGAGTCTCGTAATATTTCTTGTCCGCGATATGCACCGCTCCAATCAGGTCGACAGTAACATCCCCTTTCTTATATCCCGTGATTGAGGTTTGGAGGCGAGCCGACTGCTCGTCCTCATCGATTCGGATGAAATCTGTAGCCTCTACTCCCGGTTTGTCGCCTCCCGGGACCTTCGCGGTTGGAGGGGTAGAGAGCTCATTTTGAGCTAGCAGCGGGCTAAAAAGGTGGCTTAAGACCACTGTTATAGAGAAAAATGGAAGAATCCTGTTCATTGCAGCAGCCTGAGGCCATTTGAGCAGCGCAACAAGAACGGGGATTTGTTCCTCATAAAAAAAAAAGAGGGAAAACTCCCGGTGCCCTTGCTGGGTAAGCTATATTAATCCACGATAAAAAGGCTCCGGATGACCGAATCTTCCCATCTCAGTTACTGCCCGGACCTCTTTCGCTACCAGCGAAGAGGCTCGCGCGAAGTGAATGTTGGGGGCGTCGGCGTGGGCGGTGGGAATCCAATCCGGGTTCAATCCATGATCACCGCGGATACGCTCGATACCGAGTCCTGCGTCGCCGAGGTTCTCGAACTCGCGAACGCTGGATGCGAAATTGTCCGGATCACTGCCCAGACCAGAAAATACGCGGCCAATCTTGAGCATATCCGAAGCGGCATAAGAGCTGCAGGGTGTAAAGTCCCTCTGGTCGCAGATATCCACTTTAAACCGGATGCCGCACTGGAAGCAGCAAAATGGGTCGATAAGGTCCGGGTGAATCCCGGGAACTACGCTGACAAGAAAAAATTCGAGGTCCGCGAATATTCGGACGCCGAGTATGAGGAAGAGCTCGATCGCATCCGGCTCAAATTCGTTCCACTAGTCGAGCTTTGTAAGGACCTGGGTCGAGCTATGCGGGTCGGAACTAATCACGGCTCTCTTTCCGACCGAATCATGAACCGTTATGGTGATACTCCGCTGGGCATGGTGGAGAGCGCCCTCGAATTCGTACGGATTGCCCGGGATCTTGATTACCACAACCTCGTCTTCTCGATGAAGGCCTCGAACCCCAAGGTCATGATCGAAGCTTACCGCCTCCTGATTACGCGCCTTGATGAACAGGGCCCCGACTGGAATTATCCGATCCACCTCGGAGTGACCGAGGCTGGAGATGGCGAGGATGGTCGAATCAAATCCGCCATGGGGATTGGGTCCCTGCTCAGCGATGGGATTGGCGACACTATCCGTGTCTCTCTCACCGAAGACCCTGTCCATGAAATTCCAGTGGCTCAGGCAATTGTTGAGAACCAGACTCGAGACTCGGGCTCATGCTCTTTACCGGACGACGCCTCAGTGACGATTACTCCATCTTGGGATCCCTTCTCGTATCGACGGCGCGCCAGCAACGTGCTTGAGATAAATGGCCATGAACTAGGTGGAGATAAGGTATTCAGAGTCCTTACCACGAGACGTAAATGGGAGGCCCTTGCCCACAAGCTCGACAAAATGGGTGACTTTCAGCCTGAGATTATCATCGAGGAAAGTGGGGTCATGGCTATCGACCCAAGGGACCCTGCGGCGATCGAAGAAGCCGACGCCCTGAAGGTCCCTACCCTGATCACTGTTCGTGACGGTATTGACATGGAGGTTGTTCCCGCCTTTCGGCTTCTCGCGTCGAAGATGACTACCGCTCACCCAATTCTTCTCAAGGATTCATTCCGGACACATGGAGAAGCATCCCGTGATTTCCTCGAGACCTTACTCACCGCCTCACGCAATATCGGCTCTCTCATCTGTGACGGGATAGGAGATGCCATTATTATTCAAGGAGAGGATGCCCCCGGACAAAGCCTTCGCATCAGTTACAATATCCTCCAAGCTGCAGGAGCCCGAATTTTCAAGACCGACTATGTGGCCTGCCCCAGCTGCGGTCGTACCCTGTTTAATCTTCAGACAACCACTCAGAAGATCCGCGAGGCCACCGGACACCTAAAGGGTGTTCGGATTGCGGTAATGGGGTGCATCGTCAACGGCCCTGGAGAAATGGCCGATGCTGACTTCGGATACGTCGGAGGGGCGCCAGGAAAGATCAATCTCTACGTGGGCAGGGAAGCGGTGAAATTCAATATTCCGGAGGAAGAAGCAGTGGCACGCCTCATTGACCTGATCAGCGAGCACGGCAAGTGGGTTGAGCCTCCGGTTCGGGAAACCGCAGAAATATAGATCCTTAGAAACACTGGTGACATTTCCACCCGCTCCGGTTTTTACCGGAGGACCCTGGCATGACTCCTCCAGAAAAAATATCCGCAACCACTCTCACCGAAGAAGAAACCAAAGCTGCAGCGAAACTTGCGAGCGCATGGAATATTCTCGTTTTCGACGATCCCGTGAACCTGATGGAATATGTGACGAAAGTTCTGCAAAAGGTATTCGCTTACCCCCGTGAACAGGCGGAAGACCTTATGCTAACCATTCACACCGCGGGTAAAGCGCTGGTATGGACCGGCGCCCGGGAACCTGCGGAGCTTTACGTCCAGCAGCTGCATAGTTTCCAGTTACAAGCCAGTCTCGAGAAGGCCAGTTCATGATGAAGGTCGTTCCTAACGTGGAAGGAGGCCTTCGCATCGAAGTCGAAACACCCACGGACTGGCTCGTGCTGGAACAGATTGCGCCTGACGCGTTGAAGATGGAAAAGGAGAGCCTTTCCTCCCGCCTCGGCGCCCTCATGGATGAGGTTTCCGAGTGGGATGAGATGGTCGTTCCTGAGTTAAGAGATCTCTTCCACGGTCAGCTGTGCTATGTGCGCAACATAGTTCGAGAGGCCCGGAAGGCCTCTGGGGAGAACTCAGGCCTTGGCCTCATCAAGATATCCCAGGATGATGGGCCGAATTGGTATGGAGCGCTCAATCAAGCGCGAATTGCCCTTGAGGAATACTACCGCTTTAGTGCCGCGCAGGAAGTCGCGGAGATTGAATCATTCCCTCCACCAAAAAGATCTGCCTTTATTCGAAGCCAGTTTTACTCTGCCCTGCAGAGCGTTCTTCTGGAGCATGTGATTGATTAGGAATCTCATCTGTTTTGCTGACACTCTCCTGACGCCAGCTCAGGAATTGATCAGGCCTGTGGAAATCCGGGGCCCCATCGCCAAGATCCGCAACGCTGAGAAAACGCTGAGACGGAGAATCGAGAATGAAGGTGACGTTCAGCTTGGTCTCAGCTCCAAAACGGAGGTGCTCAGTCATCCACTCGAGTGGCACATCAACCCGGGCTTCCCATCCTTCCTGCCTGCATCTCCCCCAAGAAACTGCTCCGGAGTCGTTTATCTCAACAAGCCGGCGACGAGGCGCATCAAATAGACAGGCCCAGTGAGCCCCGTTAGGTGAAAGATTCACTTCCAGATAGCGACCTGTGACCGGGTCGCTAACAAAGAACTCTGCCACGTCATAAAGCCACAAGCCCTCCATGTAGTGACCTGATACGGCTTCCGGATGACCACGCGCTTCTGACTCCCGGAGAGCCCGAAACGCGAGCATGTCGTTCTCGAAAGAAAAGCTGAACCGGGCAGGCGGATCCATCCGCTCACCGAACCAGTCCGAGCTTACAGATGAGAGCGGAGGGTGGCCGGGGTCGCAGGGCGCGTGGATGATCAATTCATTGGTGTTCATCTGACCTATTTTCATTTGCTAAGTATTTAATAAATGTGAATAATTTAACTCGCCGAAATTCGCAGCCGCCTATACACTGGGTCTCTCCTAGGACTTTCTATCCATGCTGAATTTGCGCCCAATTGAATACGTTGGCAAATCGCCCCGCAACAGACCGCGGGAAAAAAAACGCAACGGCGGCTTCTTTGGAGGATGGTTCCTTCTCATGCTGGTAATCGGAGTCAGCTTTTTTTATCTTCGCCCGATAATCCCCTTCCTTCAATCCCAGCGGGCAGAGGCCAATACGGTCAATAAAGTCAAGGCTATCGAGGCCCTGCAGAACTCCGATGAGTTCGCAAAAAAACTTGCTGCCGCGGCTCTCAAACGAACCGCGGAGGACGTCGAATATGACCCGGGATATTACGACATCGCCTACCCGGGAGGCGACCTTCCTGCTAACAAGGGGGTCTCAACTGATCTCATTGTTCGAAGCTATCGAGCTCTCGGAGTCGATCTCCAACAGCTTGTCCATGAGGACATGTCTGAGCACTTCCGGCTCTACCCACAGCTCTGGGAACGTAAAGGCCCTGATCGCAACATCGACCATCGCCGGGTTCCTAATCTCCAGCGCTATTTCTCCCGCTTCGGCAAGGTTCTGAACAATTCTCATTCTCTTGATGACTACGACATAGGGGACGTCGTTACTTGGAGCCTTCCTTACGGTGCAGCCGAACAGGCCGGGAGTCACATCGGGATAATCGTTCCCGGACCCGGCGCCCGCAGCAGCGAAAAATGGGTCGTCCACAATATCGGCTCGGGTCCAAAATGGGAAGACAAGTTGTTTGACTACGAGATTGCAGGACACTTCCGGTTTGGTCCTATCCGTGAGAGTATGACCGCGGCTGCCGACACCAAGTCCGGAGCGCCACTCTCCAATTGAGCACGGTCGCAGGTGCCGCCTTGCGGGCCACGGCATTCAATTCTTGAACATCGGGTCATCGCGATCCCCGGAAGAAAGAAGATAAGCGAGAAGGTCCAGAATATCGCTGTCCTCCATGGTTGAGAGCAGTCCACGAGGCATCATCGAAATACCTGATGGCTCGATAGATGCAATCTCGTCTGCTTTGACTGCCTTGGTTTCATTCGGCCGCATCATATCCGTGGTGATCCGATAGACATCACCCCCCGTGCCATCCCTTCTCCTGTTAAGATTCATAATCCGCCCCACGACTTGACTCCCATCCCTGAGGGTAAAGGCACTGGCACCATACTGGTCGCTGACTTCAGCCTCCGGCACTAAAATAGATTCCAGCAGGTCGTAGGGGCTGAACTTGCCCTGGGCGGATGTGAGGTCGGGCCCGACAGCTCCCCCTTCGCCGTCAAAGCGGTGGCAGGCATGACAACTCCCTATCCCAAACATCCTCCGACCGTTTGAAAAACTCCGCCCCCCCTCGAGACCCGCCCCCAGCAATCCCTGCAGATCTTCCATGGCCCAGTCCTTGACTATTTTGCGAGGCCTGCTGCTAAACTGAGCTGGACCCTCTGCCGCCGGGTTCCTGAACCACTTTTTGAGCTGCGCCGTCTTCTCTCCTTTGGGAACCGAAGCGATTGCGTCTCTCCGAATATCAGAGAGATAAGCCCTGAAGCGAGGACCCCCGTTATAATTGCCCGATCTTGCAAGCCATTGGAAATACTGAAGGCGTAAGGGCGGACTCCAACCCTCCTGGATGAAACGAAGGTTCATCGCATAGGTGATTTGCTCTTCCTGACTCGTTGAGGTCTCGAGGAGCTTCATCGCCCTCGGGACCAGCAAAGGACTATCAAGCGATGCAAGTAACGCTGTCAGGTCACGATTCTCTCGTGCCGAGGCTGCCGGGTAAATATGGTGCAGCCACCGGAGGACCTGAAAACGGGTGTCATGCGCCGGCTCTCCGCCGCGAGTTAAGGCCAGGGTAAGAGCCCGCAGGAGATTGAGTCTGTCCTGCTCCACGCTGATTGCCGCATAATCAAAACCAATTACCTTGTTCATTACGTCTTCGGCACACGCCTGATCTCCAGCCCGGGCCAGAGCGATCAACCCGAGACTTGCTCGATGACAGTTTTCTTCCTTAAGCACTAAATCTCTCCACGTCTCGACCGGGTGCTTCTCAAGGACTGCTCTTGTCGCATGCCGCAGAGCGCGGTCATCAGCAGCAGACAGGCTTTTCCAGAGATCGCTCAGTTCGTTCCGTGACAGTCGCCTCGCCCCCTCGAGAAGAAGAGACTCCAATTCCAGCCGCTTTCTGCGAAATTCCTGCCCGGGCGAAAGTATAGAATCCTGCACCTCTTCTTCGACATTCCGGTCGCCGCGATAGGTAATCCGATACAGACCGGATTGAACCCTCCGCCCTCCAACGATACAGTAGATGGCTCCATCCTCGGGATTAACGAGAATATCAGTCAGCGGAAAAGGAGCTCCGCTTGCGAACTCTTCAAATCGACCACCATAGGTCGATCCCTTCTCGCTGAGATGTACCGCGTAGAGTTTACCGTAGGACCAGTCACAGACAAAGAGAGCCTCCCTGTATACCTTCGGAAACTTGGCTTCATACCCGAAACAGACTCCTGTCGGCGAACCCGGTCCAATATCTACAACTGCACCAAAGCTATCCCGGAAATGATCGGCAAACTTGCCCGATCCGGTTCGCCAGCCAAAGTCTGCTCCACTGATAACATGATTAATCCGGGTAGGACGATACCAGGGGGTGTTCAAGTCTCCCTCCATATCCGCATCATAGGTGAAAAGCTCGCCATCTTTGTTGAAGGCGCCGTCGTATTGATTCCGGAACCCAGTGGCAATGACCTCCCAAGTTCGCCCCTCGGGGTCAATCCGTGCGATATGCCCCACGGGAGCTCTCACGCCCTTCATGAAGTGTTCCATTGGTGGCAATAACTGGTCCTCACCCCAGAGCTCCGGAACACGGGAGTGTGTGAAGTCTTCTGGGAGCTGCGTTTGATTTCCCATCAGCACTACGAGGCCTTTACCGTCAGGAGAGGGCAGAATCGCATGGGGGCCGTGCTCTCCGCCGACAGCGTCCAACCTCCTGACAACGACGACCTTGTCGAACTTATCATCTTCATCGCTGTCGAGCAGACGGAATACGCCTGAACCGGTCTCGCTGTGACGTGAGTTCACGACCACATAAAGGCTATCGAAGGCGTAGCAAAGCCCCTGAGCGTGCCCAACTGGAAGATCAATCCTCTCGATAGAAGAAGGGTCGAGTGGCTTCCCCGGAGGCGGTGGAGCAAACCTGTAGAGGCTTCCATACTGATCACTGGTGATCAGCCTCCCCTTGTCATCCTGGCACATCGCAACCCATGACCCCTGCTTCGCACGGGGAACGGAATAAAGCAGTTCGACGGAAAATCCCTCTGCTACTCTGATTCGTTCCACTGGTGTGGCCGTTTGCTGCCCGTTGAGAGGTGCACCCAGCAGGTAGCCGAGCAAAAAAAATGGAAGGCCCCGGGTCATCAGAAGGTCACGCCGAGATTCCATATTTATGGCTCCTACACCAGTGCAATTGTCCCACCCTCCCCTCGAATTCTCTCGTCCAAGGAGTCCCCCGATTTGTAACTTGCCGAACCGCTGTCTGCCCGCTCCTCTTCCAGACTGACCTCCTGCGCATGGACCCTGAGCCTCCTAAGATCTCAAAAGAGCTGCTTGCTGCAGTCAAGGAGGGTAACGAATCTGCAAACCGTTCACTGGTGGAAATCCTTTATCCTGCAGTTCGGGCCAATGTGCGCAACCACCTCCGAAGAAGGGCGGATCACGACGATGTTACCCAGGAAATCTTCCTGAAAATCTTCCTAAAAATTGAGCAGTATCGGGGACCACAGCCATTCGATCACTGGGTATCCCGTATCGCAGTTACCACTTGCTACGACTGGTTACGCAAACAACGTGTGCGCCCTCTCGTCGCATATTCTGAACTGAGTGAGCCAGAAGTCGCTGTTATCGAGAACAGCCTGAAAGCAACCAAGGCAGAGACCTCTGATACCCAGAGAGAGCTTTACTCCGGCCTTCTTGAAAAACTCATCGCTACCCTGAAGCCAAGAGAGCAGATCGTCATTCGGTTTCTCGACCTTGAAGAGCGCTCCGTTCGCGAGATAGAGGCTCTCACCGGATGGGGCTCGAGTAAAATCAAGGTAACCGCGATGAGGGCACGCCGCAAATTGGCAGAACAGATCCAGCAACTTGAAATGCAATCCCAGAGAGACTTCGAAAGCCTTTAACTCTCCATCACTCCAGCAAACTCATGCCTGAAACCAACAAAGAAAATCAATGGAGCCGTCTCGTAGACGCCGCCAGAGAGGCGGGCGCCACGACGCAAGAAGAGCAGGATGAAGCTGCGCCCTCGACCTTCATCTCCCGTGTTATTACCCTGAAGGAGGGGCTTTGGAAGTTTGCGAGAACTGTGCTCTGGCGACGTTGGTCGCTGGTAGCGGCTCTCCTTGCCCTGCTCCTCTATCTGACCTTCTTCCTCGTTTTACGATCTTTCTCGCCCAACTCGATTCAATCTCCAGAACCCCTGTTCCTACCCCAACCGCCCGAGTCTGAATAGATGAAGCCTACACTTAAACACTATCTCAGTATTGCCTTCGCCTTGCTTGCGATCTTCCTGTGCGGGTATGGAATTGGTTTTCTTCTGGGCGAACGGAAAGGAAGCCAACCCCAGTCCGCATCCCGTCCCAGGATGTCCGGCAGTCCTAGCAGTCGCGACTTTGATTGGCCGAGCTGGGAACGTTCAACCCTTGAGGTAATCGAAAACGCGATCCGAGATATGACCCCGAAACAAAGGGAGGCAATCCGTCTGGAGATCGCAACAACTTCAGGGCGCATCAGAGCTGCAAGGCAAGCAGGCCGAAAGGAATTTAGAGAACTCAACGAGCGTCTCAGGCAGCACCTGACTCCGGAGCAGCAAACCCTGCTTCCCGGGGCCTCCCCCGATTGAGGGAGAGCGCTGAGCTATCTCTACTCTTACTGAGGCCCATCTGTAACTCCCTCCGCGAATGGCCCGTCAGCTTTAACTGAGGAGTTTTTCTACCCTTTCGGCTAAATCCCCACACGAGCTGAAGGGGTAGAAACTCTCCCACGTAGCGCTAATGGCATCTCTTGGTTTACAAAACCTTAACGTAACCTGTCCTCGACAGTCGCCCTCGAATTAGGCCATGATGCTACTCCCCCTGATTGATGAAGCTAAGCAACCTAATATTTGGCGCGGCCCTGCTTTTTGTCGCAGCCACACTGGCTCTGACCATCACGTTAAGAAATAGTCCCGATGAAGTTACTAAGGTAGCTCTCCCGGGGGGGAAGACGGAATATTCAAAACGCGGGTCGGGTGCACTCCCGCCAAGAACTTCAGGGGCTTCCTCGGCCGCGCGCTTGAACGCTGCACGCGGGCCACAAGCAAGACTGCCGAAGGTCGAAGAGTTGGAAGTAACAATCGATGATGGGCCAGCAACCAACGGGATGACGCTCGCACAACGTCAGGATGTTGCCAGACGGCTCCCATGGGTCAGGAAAAATGCCCTCTCAAGGCTTAGCAGGATGACAGATCGGCTAGACCTCACCCCGGCACAACGCCAGAAGGTATTCCCCCAGCTGCTCAGGTCGACCAGTGGCTACCACCCAGCGATGATCATCAATTATCCCGCTCAAGTTGCTGCGCCAGCAGAAAGCCTCGCCGAGAGTGAGCAAACACCGGACGAAGCAATCCACGATTCCCTTGATCCCGAGCAACAAGACGCTTTTCTTCAGCAAAAACTCGACGATCAGGCTTGGTGGGAAGAAATCGTGGCTCAACTGGAAGAAGATTTTGACGCCTCGGTCACCACAGACGAGAGCCCCGTCGCGGCAGGGCAAGCCCCTTCCTCGCCTGCCGATAGCACTACCCCCCAAGCGGAACCTCAGCCCCAGCAGGGAATAAACCTTTTTGACCTGCTTGACGAATAAGCCGTTTTAAGGTGTAACCGATACACTATCAACGCCGTCAAGCGGAATAGACCCCATAGATTTTCCCAAAAATTACCATGAAACTAAACTACCTAGCTCTTGCCTCTCTTGCCCTCGGCGTTGGCCTTGCCAACGCTGATCGCGACCGAACATTCGGTAACGGAGAGCTTCCCGAAATGCTCGAGCAGTTCGATCTCAACGAAGATGGAGCTATTGACGAGGAAGAACGCCAAGCTGCAAAAGAAGCTCGCAGAGCAGCCCGCGCAGAACGTCGTGAGGCCCACACCGCAGAGTTCGATACGGATGGCGATGGAGAACTCTCAGACGAAGAGCGCGAAGGAGCCCGGGACGCCCGAAGAGCTGCCCTGCAGGAGAGACGGGAAGAAAAGTTTGCCGAGATCGCTGGTGAAGACGGCTGTCTCGATGCAGACGAATTTGCCTCTCTTCCTCCTCTGGAGGGAAGAAATGCTGAGCGCGTAGCTGCAATCTTTGGCCGACTTGACTCTGATGAAGATGAGTGCATCAGCCTCGAGGAGTTCACCGCCCGCCTCCGCCACCACCGGAAGCCCGGCGGACATCGTCCTGCACCTCCAGAGCGCCCAGAGCGCCCCGCCCTTCCAGAGCGCCCCGAGCGTCCAGCACCTCCAGAGCGCCCAGAGCGCCCTGCCCTTCCAGAGCGCCCCGAGCGCCCTGCCCCTCCAGAGCGCCCAGAGCGTGGGGAAGAGGAGTAGAACCAGGACTCCGAAGAGGACCTAGCGAAAAGAGCATAGAGATTTTCTCGGGTTCTCTACACCAATCTCAACAGGCAACCTGGCATCCGGGTTGCCTTTTTTCATCCTCACAGTGACGCCCCTTATGACCAAAGTAGCTCCACTTCGTCTCCTTGTAGTGCTCCTCGCACTGCTCACAGGATTGGCAAACGCTGAATTAATCTATTTCACCGATTTTGACGATTTCCCTGAAGGAGAGAATGCTTGGAACGACTTCGAAGGGTGGCAGGCAAGCGACCGCACGAGCGGTGCTCAGGCCATTATTCCGGACCTTCTTGGGGGAGCCCTCGGCAATACGGCCACTCTTGGCTTTAACCGGCCTAACCGATCACTCACAACGGTT
>MDTD01010150.1_pt1 | contig 23448 bp, 16 predicted proteins | sample 811221 | NCBI WGS metagenome assembly MDTD01 (sample SAMN05326646, study PRJNA326480) | marine metagenome | isolation source: seawater | place: Pacific Ocean: South West | collected 2011 | reverse complement strand
GCAGGTACTGTGTTCGTTCTCTCGTGAGGATAGGACTTCAGTCCGTAGCTCACGAAACTTCCCCTAACCTACCGGCTTCAGCCGGTAGTGGTTCAGTTATTGCTGAGGTTTTCGGTTACAATCCTCCCCATGCAATGGTTGATCTACTGGTTCTGGCAGTTGATCCCAGCCAATCCGATTCTTATGCGAATCGTACACGGGGGATCACGACGGGTGCGACACCTTTGGGTGCGTATGGGGTACGTGGGCGTGATGGTCATGCTGGTCATGCTTGCCTTGGCGTCGGGCGGGGGGATTGGGCAGGACATCTCCATGACGGCGCTTGCCAAAGCAGGGGCACATGTCTTTGCTCGCATCGCTTATGGGCAGGTGGTTCTGATCTGCTTGCTCTCACCACTGTTCATGGCAGGGGCAATCTCCGCTGAACAGCAGGGTAAGACCTTTGACATCATGCTCACGACGCCGTTGTCGAATTTGCAGATTGTTTTTGGTTCACTGCTTGGCCGACTGTACTTTGTGTTGGCGTTATTGATCAGTGGTTTGCCATTGTTTTCAGTGCTATTGATCTTCGGTGGCGTGCCGGTGTCTGCGGTGTTTGTGAGCTTTGCGGTGGCAGGTTTATCCGCACTACTCATGGGCGCGGTGGCGGTGACGTTATCCGTCTTACGCATCGGCGGACGCAAGGCGGTCGTGGGCTTTGTCATTGGTGTGGCAGGCTATCTTGTGGCTGGTTACATGCTGGACGTGACGCTGCTGCGGAACTTCCCGATTATCCCCAACGGCACGAACTATCTCACGCCGTTGCATCCGCTGTTGGTGTTAAGCAGCTACCTGGATTCCGCCAACTATCACGCGCCTTCGCCGGATGATCTGGTTGGTTATTCTGAGTTTTCCAAGCTGTATTTGAGTCATCCCTTTGGCGTGTTTGCAGTGGTGACAACAATGCTCAGTGTGTCGATGCTCACGTTTTGTTCACTGTGGGTTCGCATGATCGGCCAGGGGCAGAGTCAGTGGGTTTACAAGCTCAAGAAGAAACTGCGAATGGGTAAGGCAGCAGGTGAACGCCGCCGCCCACCACGTACGGTTTGGACCAATCCCATCGCCTGGCGTGAAGCGTCAACGCGAGGCAAAGTTGCAGCAGGGATCGTCGGCAAGTGGGCGTTCGTGATCATCGGTTGGTTTGCAGGGGCATTATTGCTTTGGCTGTATCACACCAAACGCTTGCCTGCGATGACTACCACCGGTGGGACCGGCATGCCACTGCACCTTGTGTTCCGAAGCATACTGGTGACGTTACTGCTTTTGGAATTGGCGGTGATTTCACTTGTCGCTTTGTACATGAGCGCCAGTTGTGTGAGTCGTGAACGTGAAGACCGCACATTGGATTTGATCCTCACCACGCCGGTGACACCTAAGAGTTATATCTGGGGCAAGCTCCGCGGACTGGTGAGTTTTTTGACGATGATGCTGACTGTGCCTGTGGTGACCTTGGCGATGGTCGGTGCGTATTCATGGATCGGCCAACAGCAGCAATGGCCTCTTGCGATGGTCAATTACAAAGTCGGTTCAGCCAGTGCCAGTTACCCATTGATGATTCCTGAAGCAGCGGTGTTGCTGGTCTTGATGCTCGTGCCGTTTATTGGTTTCTGTGTCATGGTGGGTATGAACTGGTCGGTTAAAAGTAAAGGTGTCCTGGGTGCGGTGATCTGGTCGGTGGGGATCTTGTCTGCGATTAGTCTGGTGCTTGGATTCTGCGGCTACAACGCAGCGGCGAGTATTCCCGTCGTCGGCCCCATCATCAATAGTTTTAGCCCGGTGACGCACCTGCTGGTGGTCATCAATCCTTATGAGACGGTAAGCGGCATGCTCGAAACCCCCGATTCGGGGCGATGGAACCTATTCTTGGGGGCATGCATGGCAGCGGCTGGTTACAGCGTCATGGTCTATGTGCTGTTACTTAATATAGTCCGCAATTTCGACCAAACTGTGCGGCAACTCAGTGGCAATGGTTAAGTCAAACATGTCTGGGCGTGATTACGGCAATACAGTCGTCACAATCGATACAAACAAACCCTTGTGCAGCAAAAATTACCATTTTGACTTGCATTTGCATTGAAGAATGAAGTCTTCCACTTATGCTGGTATACAGTCCCATAATTGCATGGGATACAACAGGAGGGAAACCCGATCTTTGGCGTCAGGGGTGATTGATCTGATCGGTTCTTGTTGCGGCTAAACACAAATGACTGGGGTAATGAGACGCCATGAAAAAGCACTTAACCTATTTCGTACTCACTTTTGCGATCATGTTGGGTTTGACATTTTCGCAAGCACAAGCTGCTGTGGTCATCATTGATGACTTTGCAACCGGTGTAGATCTCAGTTCGTTTGGAACATCGTCTGCAGTTGATGATGGCTTTTATTCCAATGTACTCGGTGGCTATCGGGATACACGGGTTTTTGCGTCATCAGGTGGTGTGAGTATCAACTACTCACCAGTGGTTGGCAATACGATTGCCTTCAATGCATTGGCTGGTTCCTCTGGTTATTATGTCTCGCATTATAACGGGATTGGTACCAATGGCAGCTTGAATCTGGATCTGCTGGGTAGCAACACGACGGGTAATTTCACCTTGATTGTCAACGCAGCTAATGGAACGGGTACTGCTCATGTGAGTGTCGTGGATAACAATGACAATCACTTTTCAAGTATTCAAGATATCACCAATGGCTTCGCCGGCTCCCTTAATTTTAACTACTCAGACTTCCTTGGTGCAGGCGTTGATTTGACGAATATCAAATCCGTCAACCTTGGTATCTTCAGTTCAAGTGTGGCTGACGACTTCACTCTCGGCCTCTTCACTGCCACAAGCAGCGTGGTTCCCGAACCTGCATCTCTGGCTCTACTGGGTGTTGGCGGTTTGATGCTCCTGCGTCGTCGTAACCGTACCCGCGTTGCCTGATCTGTATCAAGAAGGAAACCTAAGAACAAACATCACAAACACCGACCTGTCAAGGGTCGGTGTTTTTTTCATGCTTCTGGTTGGCGTTGGTTGGCCATGTGTGAATAGGCCAGTCAGGTAGTAATGACTCGGATGTATATGTCGTCATATGATCAGCAAAAAGTGTCCTGGCAGTAAGCACAGTTACAAGAACGACCCCGCAGCAATTCCATCTACTTCCATCTACATTGTCAGATACAAAACGACTGTGCGTACAGCAATCAATTCATGGTTGTATTGAGTTGCCCCACAAGAGCATGTCACAGTCAAGTCGATTGTATGTTCCCAAACAATAGATCATTGGTCAGTTAGATGTAGCATTGAAGCACAGGAAAGTATGTCTGCGACTATTGAAAAACAAGATCAACAGCTGCGAGTTTCCAGATCGCGCAACCATACACATAAACGGTGGATGTTCTAGTTGAATCACGAAATGATACTGATGCCAATAAAATGCTTTATTATCCGCGACGTTGTTGATTGGTCGCTTTGTTGAGAATCCTCTTCTCTTTTTCAGTCAGTGACTGGATGCCTGAGGCTTTGACTTTTGCCAGGATGCGATCGACTTCCGCGTCGAGTTCCTGCTGTGATTGCTCCTGGCGTTGAGCTTTCCATTGATGGGCTTTTTGGGCAAGGGTCGGTCCCCTTCTGCCTCCACCAAAGCGATCTGCAAAGTTCAATAGTCTTGGTTTACGGATCAGGAAAAATCCAAGGATCGCCCCGCCAAGGTGAGCAGCTTCGCCGCCGGCGTTGTGTCCCTGGTTGACCAACGTCAACGCAGCAAGTCCCACCGCAAACCAGATCATTACCCGCAGTTTGATAGGGATGATGAACATGAATAACACTTGTGTGTCGGGGGCGATTTTTGCAGCAGCAACCATAATCCCAAAGAGTCCGGCGGACGCACCGATCAATGGGATAAGCCCATTGAAATTCGGCAAGACATGCAGAACCATCATCAGAACATAAAACAGACTGCCACCAATACCGCAGAGCAGGTAGTAAGCAAGGAATCGCTTGGTGCCAAGGTATTGTTCAACCATCGGCCCAAAGAAAAACAGTCCAAGCATATTCCAGAACAGATGCCCAACACCTGCATGCAGAAATTGATACGAGATCACACGCCAGAGTTGGAAATGTTTGAAGGCTGTTTCAGCGGAGAACAAACCAAAGGCTTCAAGTGGTGGCAGGGCGTTGCCATAGTAATTCGCACGGACACCTACGAAGTTGTACAGAATCGCATCGATCACAAACACTGCAACATTGATGATGATCAGGATCGCTACCATGGACAACCAGCCTGGCGCGGGGATCAGAAAATTCCCAACCCGTTTGGAAGGCCCAAAGGGACTGCTTGCCTGTGTGTAGTCGCGGTCGTATATACCCATCTGTCAAATTCCTGTGGGTTATCTGCAAAACGTCTGATAATACAATAACGTCGCAATGGTCTTCCCATCAATGATCCGACCATCACGTACCATCTCCATCGCCTCATTCATAGGCAGGACTTTAACGGTGATCTTCTCGTTGGGTTCAAGTTGCTGTCCCACGGCCGTCAGATTCGTTGCAAGGTAACAGTGCATCATCTCCGTGCAGATACCCGGCGATGCGTAAAAGCTATTGATGAGTTTAATCTCACCTGCCTGATAACCTGCTTCTTCGATGAGTTCGCGACCTGCGGTGACATGCGGCTCTTCGGGCGGCTCAAGTGTCCCAGCAGGTAACTCCCAAAGCGGTACGTCTTCAATCGGTCGCTCGTTTTGGATCATCACCACATGATCCTCATCGATCATCGGTAAAATCACCGCAGCGCCCGGATGAAGCACCATATCCTTGCGATGTGTCCCGCTATTTGCATTGCGGTTTGGCAGGTCCATACTGACCACATCAAAGCGTTTACCCGTGAAGACCTTCTGTCCCATTTGTTCGATTTTGCGCTGTGTCATGTCGGATCATTGTAAGTCATAATCGCCAAAGTCGCTTGTGCATGGTCGCTACGGCGAAATTACCTTCCGCGCAAGATCGTTATGGCGTTGCATTTTTGAGCGGTTACCATTGACAGACTTATCCATACTACGCAAGGTGTCTGTCATGATTGATCTTTCTCATACCGGTCCCTGGGACGCTAAATGGGTCTGGTGCCCCGGCCGTCAGGTTGCCCCGTTTCAACGCTGCTTTTTCCGACTGGATTTCACGTTAGAGCAAGCTGGCTATCTCAAACTGCATCTCTCAGCGGACAGTCGATACAAGCTCTACATCAATGGCCAACTCCTGGGCGTCGGACCTGCAGCAGGGGACTTTTTCAATTATCACTATGACAGCTTCGGCTTTGAGCAGAAGATCAAACTCAACCCTCGTAAGTATCAATTGGTCGTCGAGGTGTTGAGCTTTGGCAAGAACGGTCCGATCAACGAGATGCATGCCAGAGGCGCACTGATGGTGCATGGGGCGGTACTCGATGACAATGAAAATGTCCTTGTGCCGGTTTCCACCAAGGATGGTGATCAAAGCCAATGGCGTGTTCTGGAAGACCCGACCTTTGGCACTCAGGAACGGGGTGGTGTCACGGCCGACACCGATAAGCCGTTTCGTTTTTACTGGGCCTTGGGTTACACCGAAGCGATTGATCTGACGAAGATGGCTGAGGACCCGTTGACCTTGCCGATGGATGATCTTCGTTGGCAGCTAACGCAGTACGTGTGTCCTGTGTACCGACGCAGTGATCCGGTCAATGATTATCCGGCGCCCTGGCTATTGGTTCCAAGTGTCATCCCCCAACCTGAACTTGGCCAGCAGATGTTCCTGCAGGTTGTTCGACACAGTGACAACGCTACACGCAGTGACTGGGAAGGTCTCATCTTTGAAGGCAAGCCCGTCACCGTCCCTGCCAACACATCGCTTCGCGTGATTTTTGATCAAGGTCAACTCACCACTGCCTACCCGCAGATCAGTTTTACCGATGGCAAAGACGCAAGCATCCGCATGGTCTACGCCGAAGCATTCAGCAAGGATTGGCAGAAAACCATCCGCGATCAGGCAGAGGGACAATTCGTCGAAGGTCACAGTGACGTCGTCATTGCCGGTGGCAAGACCGCGTTCTACTCGCCGATGCGTTGGCAGACTTTCCGCTATGTCGAACTCTATATCGATACTCAAGATCAGCCACTGACCATCAAGCAGTTCGACTCATTGTTCCATGCCTACCCATTGGTACGCCAGGCACAATTTGCATCCGACAATGAACTATCCAACCAACTATGGGATTTGAGTTGGCATACATTGCGCCTCTGCTGTCAGGATCACTTCACCGACTGCCCGTACTACGAACAGCTCCAGTATGTCGGCGACTCGCTGATTCAGGCGTTGGTCGCATTTAATGTCGGGGGTGACACCCTGCTTTGGCGTCGCCTGCTCACCGACATGGATCATTCCCGCCAACACTTCGGCTTGACGATGAGTCGCTACCCATCTCATCACCCGCAAATGATCCCGACGTTCAGCCTGATCTGGATTCGCGCGGTGCAGCTTTACGACCAACATGTCGGCGAAACCCAACTGGTCAAAGAACTCTACAACGGTATGGGGCAAGTCATCCAATGGTTCATGAAGCGTATGAACGATGATGGGTTGTTTGCATCATTGGAATGGTGGCAGTTTGTCGATTGGGTTCCATTCTGGAAAAAGGGTGGCGGTTCACATCAAGTGCAACGTGAAGGTGATCCGACGATCTACCCAAGCACGATTGTGAACATGCAGTTGCTCGACGCATTGGATGCGATGGTGCAGATGGGAGCGATAGCAGGTGTCGATGAATATGTGATTCAGGACTATCGCCAAAAAGCAGATGCCTTAAAAGCGTCCATCCGTAAGCACACTTGGTCTGATGATCGCAGCCTTTTTGCAGACAGCCCCAATCTGGATCAGTTCTCTGAACATGCCAACCTGCTTGCGGTTTTGACAGGTATCGCTGATGAATCCCAACAACAACTCATCAGCGAGAATCTGTTTAACCAGACCGACGAACAATTCGCTCAATGCACCATGTATTTCCAGTTCTACTTCGCCCGCGCGATGAGTCAACTTGGATTGACGGATCGCGTTTGGGAGCGCTTGGACGAATGGCAGGGCTTTATCGATGTGAACCTCACGACCTTGCCTGAACGCCCGGATCATCCAGATAAACAGGCAAGAAGTGACTGCCATGCCTGGAGTGCCTGGCCGGCGCATTGGTATGTGAGCAGTGTCCTTGGCGTGCATCCTGCGGAGCGTGGATATGCGACTATTGGGATCAAGCCCCAACTCGGGCGCCAGAATCAGGCTCAGGGGATCGTCCCGACTCCGCATGGCCCGGTGACTGTGCAGATGGTCAAAAAGGATGGCACGTTCATGTTCGCAGCCGACACGCCAGCGGATGTCCCTTGCGTCATCACGTTACCCGATGGCGCCATCACCGAACATGCTGGCGGACTGGTCAAGCTCCAATGCCAATGTTGATCTGACACCTTTCGCCGTGATGTCGCGGATTGCGTTACAATGACTTACTGTTTCGTCATTGCAGGAATCCAATATCATGGCAAAGATCAAAGCCGTCGTCAGTGTCATCGGGCAGGACCAAAAAGGTGTCGTTGCGCGCTTTGCGACCTTCCTGGCTGAACAAGGCATCAACATCGAAGACATCGAACAACAGGTCGTACACGGCAGGTTCATCATGGACATGCTTGTAGACCTTGCTGAAATGTCGGTCACCCTTGATGAACTCATCACCGGCTTGCTGGAACTGGGGCAGCAAATCCAAATGCAGGTGCGCGTTGCCTTGCACGATCAGCGTCGACAAAAAAATGTCGCATTGCTCGTCAGTAAAGAACCCCACTGTCTTGAACAACTGCTCCGAGATAATGAAGCAGGTAAGCTCCGGGGTAATATCACCTGCGTGCTGAGTAACCATCCGGATCTCAAACCCTTGGCAGATGCAGCAGGGCTGACCTTTGAACACATGCTCTCCACCGACAAGCCCGCTCATATGCAATGGCTACTTGAACGTCTGAATCACTACAACACGGATGTGGCAGTACTCGCTCGGTATATGCAGGTCATTACACCCAATGTCCTGGAAGCCTACAAGCATCGGATTATCAATATCCACCCGTCATTATTGCCTTATTTCCCCGGTGCAAAGCCGTATCATCAGGCATGGGAGTCAGGCGTTCGTGTGACCGGCTGTACTGCGCACCTGATTACCGAGCAGTTGGATCAGGGCCCCATCATTCTCCAGGATGTCTTTCACATCAACGTCGGCAAAGACACTTCGGATGATGTGAAACTCAAAGGGCAACAACTTGAAGGTCGCGTCCTCTCCGATGCCGTGCAAATGTATCTTGATGAAAAACTGGTGGTCATTGATGAGAAGGTCGTCTTCCGCCCGGGCCTAAGTACCTTCCTGGATCACGATGACAAAGACTAAACCATGACACAAATTCCCAACACACCGCCAACTCCTAAACGCAAGCCCAAGAATGATTGGCTTGTCCTGATATTAGTCACCTTGTTTATGTTTGGTTTGTTCATCGCAACGATCATCATGATTGGTTGGGTGTACAAGGGTAAAATGATTGCTTCGGTGGTGAATCTTGGTCTGCATGGTGCGCTCACTGAATTGCCACTGCCTGTGGAACAGAAAAAAGCGATCATTCATCAAACCGATCGGTTGTACGAAGCATTTCTGGAAAAGAAACTTGATGTGCAGGACATGGGTGATGTGGTTGAAAAAATATTGCAGGGTCCAACCTTGCCCATCGGGGCGGTTTACTATGCTGTGAACCATCAGATTGATATTTCTCAGATGACGGATGAACAAAAATTGGCTGCGAAAATTCAGGTCGGCCGGATGGCTGAGGCAGGCATTCAAAGCAAGTTCAAGCCCGATCAGTTGCAACCCATTGCTGATTTACTCAAGCCTGAAGTCGATGCTGACAATCCGCAACCCGTAGAAATTGAAGTGCAAACCAAGCAGACTGTTTTAAAAGAAAAGCTCACCCGTGAAGAGTTGGATCAGGCGGTTTCTCACTGTAAGCAGATAGCGGATGATGCGCAGATGACCACGCCTGCTGAGCCTTATGTTTTTGATCCTTCGGAGCATGTGCAAAAGGTGGTCGATGAATTGTTGGGGCCGCAGGACAAGACAGGATTGCCTCAGACGAACTTGCCATCGTAGTGTTTCGTTGTCAGCGACACGCAATGTCGCAGCTATTTTCTTTCTCGTATGATTCAAAACGTCCTGCGTTTACGGTCGCGTACTCTTGAGCCAATTGCTCAGTTGGTCATGTGACATGCAGTTAACCACATCGCCGGCTGTGGCACCTGCGCGTCTTGCAGTGAGTATGCCGTACTTGAGTTCATCCATATCACCGGGCCCGTGCGCATCGGTGTCGATAGCGAGTTTGACGCCTGATTCCAAAGCCAGCCGCGCGTGCGAATCCCGTAAATCCAATCGCCAGTGATTGGCATTAATCTCCATGGCAATGCCGCGTTCCCTGGCAGCAGCAATCAGCTTGGGCATGTCCGGGCTAAGTCCCTCACGACGATTAATCAGTCGGCCGGTGGGGTGACCCATGATCGTCACGTAGGGATTCTCGATGGCTTTGAGCATCCGCTGCGTGGCTACCTTGGGTTCCTGTGTGAGTGCTGCATGGGGACTTGCGACCACGATATCCAACTGTGCAAGCAGGTCATCAGCATAGTCCAGTGAACCATCGGAAAGGATGTCCACTTCACTGCCTGCAAGGATGGTGAGTCGGCCTTGGTACTTCTTGGCAGCAGCACGGATTTTTTCGATGTGATCAATGAGTCGCTGTTCATTGAGGCCATTGGCTTGAGCTTGCCCCTTGGAATGATCGGTGATGGCGATGGTGTGAAACCCGAGGTCTATTGCAAAGTCCGCATACTGCTCGATACTCCAGATACCATCACTTGCTGTGGTATGTGCGTGCAGTTCAGCTTTGACATCCGCAACCTCCACGAGCTTGGGCAGCTTGTTGTTTTCTGCCAATGCCAACTCGCCGTGATCTTCGCGCATCTCCGGTGCGACCCATTGCAGGTCGAGGGCTTTGAAAACATCCTCTTCCGTTTTGGCAGCAATGGGTTTGTCATCTTTGGTCAGGGCATACTCGTTAAGACTCATTCCCATCTTGATGGCACGCTGACGCATAGCCACATTGTGTTCCTTGGAGCCGGTGAAGTACATCAGCGCAGCACCAAAATGTTGTGGATCAACAATGCGCAGATCCACTTGTACGCCATGCTCAGTCCGTACGGAACTTTTGGTTTGACCTTGAGCAAGGACTTCGGTGACGACCGGAAGCTGGATGAAGAAATCGCTGATGGTTTTGGAATCGTCTTCACGGGCAGCCACCAGTAAATCCAGATCGCCGATGGTTTCTTTACCACGTCGCAATGATCCGGCGTATTGGACTTGGGTGACTTGCTTGAGTGTTTTGAGTTGGTCGATAAACCAGAGCGCGATGGGCAGAGCTTTGCCGATATTCACACGTCCGCCGGTGGATTCCATAAACGCAATGGACTTGCGGATTTTATCCAGTGACTTTTTACCCATGCGTGGCAGTGCGGTGAGTTCATCGGTTTTGAGTTTTTCTTTCAGGTCCTCCATGGACTCAATGCCAGCTTGATTCCACATCAAACCCACGGTTTTGGGGCCAAGTCCTGAGACTTGTAGCAGATCAAGCAGGCCATGGGGGATGCGTTGCATGACATCTTCATGGGCTTTGATCTTACCGGTTTGGAGGAACTCGGCGATTTTGGACGCTGTGCTTTTGCCGATGCCTTCGACCTTGGCCAGCAGTGCGACCTCGGCGCCGATGTCAGCTAAATCCGTGGGCAGTTCGCCAATAACACGGGCAGCTTTGGCGTAGGCGTTAATGCGAAATCGGTCATCTTCGAGGATGGTGTGCACGTCAGCCATCTGCTGGAAAATCGCGGCAAGTTGATGATTGGTATCCATGCCGATTAGCGTAACACAAAGCAGGCGAGCGCTAAAATGAAGCAGTCGATACAATCCAAAGGATATGCTATCTACACCGAGATTTTGGAAGCTCTTCACTGTTTTGAGAACCCCATCACTTGAGTCGCAGCTGATTCTGCCTTATTGTGCTGAATTCCGGCAATGTCCTGAAAATGAGTATGCTCATTGGATATCGCCGGTTTGGATTTGAGCAAACCGGCAAGTGATGCCGATAATATCGATGGTATAAGCATTCAAACTGCCAGGGAGGGCAGAGGCGTTGGCCAGACGTAAAAAAGGTAACGATGACGATTCACTTTTCGGCTCTGCATCTACCGATGCAGGTTCCGGTGGCGGTGAAGCTTTCCCGCCTGATCCGGCCGACAGCAGCGCCCCATTGCATGACCTGGCGCAGACCCGGTATTTGAACTATGCGTTGAGCGTGATTACCAGTCGCGCTTTGCCGGACGTGCGCGACGGGATGAAACCGGTTCAGCGGCGGATTCTTTACACCATGTTCACCCAGGGGCTTTCCTTCTCGGCCAAGCATCGCAAGTGTGCCAAGGTGGTCGGCGATGTCATGGGTAATTATCACCCGCATGGTGACTCGTCGATTTACGATGCGTTGGTGCGCATGGCTCAGCCGTTTTCGCTGCGTGTGCCACTGGTCGATGGGTCGGGGAACTTCGGCTCACTTGACGGTGATAATGCCGCCGCGATGCGTTACACCGAATGTCGTATGGCAGCCATCAGCACCGAAATCTGCCAGGAACTCACCCAGCAGACGGTCCCGTTTCGACCCAGTTACGATGGCACCAAGTCCGAGCCGGTGGTATTGCCCTCACGTGTGCCAACGCTGCTTGTCAACGGTGCAACAGGCATCGCTGTGGGCATGGCAACCAACATCCCGCCGCACAACCTCAAGGAAGTCTGTAACGCCCTGGTGAAGCTTCTGGAAAACCCGGAACTCAAGACTTACCAACTCATCGCCAATGATGCCGTGCAGGGGCCGGACTTTCCCACCGGTGGTGAAATTTTAAACTCGCGTGATGAACTGCGTGAAATTTACAAGAACGGTCAAGGCTCCATTCGTCTGCGTGCCAAATGGGAAAAAGGTGAAGTCACCCGATCGAGCAAAACGCTCTACATCACCGAGATTCCCTACGCGGTCAACAAGTCTACATTGGTTGAATCCATCGCCCAAGTTGTCATTCAGCGCAAGCTCCCGCCCCTGGTGGATATCAAGGATGTCTCCACGGAAGACGTGCGGATTGCCCTGGAACTCAAGCGTGATGCCGATGAACAGAAGGTCCTCGCCTACCTGTTTAAGCACACGCCCTTGCAGACCAATTTCAACATCAACCTCACCTGCCTGATCCCCACGGAAAATCCGGAAGTGGGCCGGCCTGAGCGTTGTGACTTACGTGAAATTCTCCAGTGCTTTTTGAACTTCCGTTTGGAAGTGGTCACCAAGCGTTTGGAGCATGAGCTTAAGCAACTGCAAAAGCGCATCCACATTCTCGAAGGCTTTGCGCTGGTCTTTGATGCACTCGATGAGATCATCAAAATCATCCGTGCTTCAAATGGTAAAGCCGATGCTGCCAAGAAAATCATGAAGCGCTTTGAGCAGCTTGATGAAGAGCAGACCGATGCCATTTTAGAGTTGAAACTCTACCGTTTGGCCAAGCTGGAAATCAATCTGATTCGTGATGAGTTGGCTGACAAACGCAAGCGCGTCAAAGAGATTCAAAAGCTCCTTGACGAAACCGATGCCGACGGCAGATGGTCCATTGTCAAAGACGAACTGATCGAAATTCGTGATCAGTATGGCAAGAAAGACAAGCGTCGCACCACCTTTGCCGGCGAAGAAGCTGAAGTCGAATATGCCGAGGAAGATTTTATCCTTGATGAGGACTGCCGCTTCCTGGTTACCCGTGATGGTTGGATCAAGCGTCAGAAAAACCCCATTGATCTGGATAAAGTCCGGCTCCGTGAAGGTGATTCGATCCTGGCTGCATCGTTTGGCTCGACCCGCGCGACTGCCGTGTTCTTCTCCAACTTCGGCGTGGCCTACACCGCCCGCATCATCGACCTGCCGGCGACGACCGGTTATGGCGAGCCGATCCAGAAACTCTTTAAGCTCAAGGATGGCGAAACCATTCTTGCTGCCATGAGTCTGGATTCGCGCATCATGCCCAATATCGCTGCTGAGGGTGATGATATCCCCGAGTATCACGGCATTGCCACCAGCACCGACGGCTACAGCATTCGATTCAGTCTCGCTGCCTATGCCGAACCAAGCACCCGCGCCGGCCGCAAGTTTGCCCGTCCTGCCAAGGGTCAGCAGATCGTTGGCGTTTATGCAATCACCGGTGAGGAAACACTGATGGTCGCCACGCAACGCGCCCGAGCCTTGCTGTGTAAAGCAGACGAAATCAACTTCGTCTCCGGTCCGGCCAAGGGGGTGCAACTGATCAAAATTGCCAAGGATGATTACGTGATTGGTTTTGTCACCGCCACCGGCGACCGTCAAACCATGACCGTCAAGACCTCCATGGGAGGTGAACAGCGAATCAATACCGGCAAGTATGAACTCACCGGCCGAGGTGGCAAGGGACGTGAAATCCTCAAGCGTGGCACCTTCACCCGAATGGTCCCGCCGGATCTCGAATTGATTGACATGGTCTAAAATAGTTTGCAAGCCTCAGGGAGTGATTAACCGAGAATGACATCGACCTATACAGCCAAAGATATTTCCGTTCTTGAAGGACTCGATCCCGTCCGCAAGCGCCCCGGTATGTACATCGGCGGCGTCGGCTCTGCGGGTCTGCATCACCTGGTCTGGGAAATTCTCGATAACTCCGTCGATGAAGCCATGAACGGCCATGCCACGGAAATCAATGTCATCCTCCATGACGATGGCACCTCCATGACCATCTCCGACAATGGTCGTGGTATCCCCGTCGATATCCATCCCAAGCTCAAAAAATCAGCACTGGAAATCATTCTCACCACCCTCCATGCAGGTGGTAAATTCGAAGGTCAAAACTACAAAACTTCCGGCGGACTCCATGGCGTGGGCGCTTCGGTGGTGAATGCACTGTCCAAAAAACTCGTCGCCACCGTCAAGAAAGATGGCAAGCTCTACGAGCAATCCTTCAAGCTCGGTAAGCCCATTGCTCCCATCAAAAAAATGGGTGCAGCACGCGGCAGCGGCACCACCATCTATTTTCATCCTGACCCCACGATCTTCCCCAAGACCGAGTTCAATCCCGACACCATTCGTGATCGACTCGAAATCGTCAGCTACATCCACAAAGGTGTCAAAGTTGTCTGGGACGATCAGGTCAACAAGAAAAAAGAAGTCTTCCAACACAACGAAGGCATCGTCAATTACCTGACGAAAATCCTCGCGCAACGCAACGCACACCCCGTCCATGATCAAGCATTCGTGCTCGAAAAAGAAAACGGCATCGGCGTGCAGATCATCCTTCAGTGGACCGAATCCACCGACGAACACATCCGCAGTTACGTCAACGGCATACCCACCGCATCAGGTGGTTCACACGAAAACGGCATGCGTGCCGGCATGACCAAAGCGCTGCGAAATTACATCGAAATTCACAAACTCACCCCTCGTGGCGTGAACCTCCAAACCGAAGACCTGCGTGAAGGTCTCACCGGTATCGTCTCCATCTTCATGGGCGATCCGCAGTTCCAGGGCCAAACCAAAGACCGCTTGAACAATCCCGAGGTTCAGCCACAGGTCGATGGCCTGGTTCGTCCGGCATTGGAACACTGGCTTAACAACAACGGCACCATGGCCAACGCCATCGTCACCCGCGCGGTACTCTCAGCCAAAGCCCGGGAAGCCTCCCGCGCGGCGTCGGCGGCCGTGAGTCGCAAGAGTGCCACCACCAATCGACTGAACCTGCCCGGCAAACTCGCCGACTGCTCAAGCAAGCTGCGTGACAAGACCGAACTGTTCATCGTCGAAGGTGATTCAGCCGGTGGGTCGGCCAAGCAGGGGCGCGACCGCGCTCACCAGGCCATCCTCCCCCTGCGTGGTAAAGTGCTTAACACCGAACAGGCGTCACTTAAAAAAGTGCTGGAAAACAAGGAAATTTCCGACATTATCACCGCGCTGGGCTGCGGGATTGGTGCGGACTGCGATCCATCCAAACTGCGTTATGGCAAGATCATCCTGCTCATGGATGCTGACTATGACGGCCATCACATCTCCACGTTGATGCTCACGTTTTTCTACCGACACATGCGACCGCTGATGCGCGAAGGCAAGATTTTCCTCGCCCAGCCACCCTTGTATCGCTTGGACATTGGCAAGGAAACCCATTGGGCCCACGACGATGCCGACCGTGAAAAAATACTGGCAAAACATGCAGGAACCAAAACCAAAGTCGATATCAGTCGCTTCAAAGGTCTGGGTGAAATGATGCCCAAGGTGCTTTGGAACACCACGCTCAATCCCAAGACACGGGCGTTGTTGCGGGTGGAAATCGAAGACGGACTCAAGACCGAACAGGTCATCAGCGACCTGATGGGCAAAGACCCCGGCGCACGATTTACCTTCATCATGGAACGTGCCGAAGAAGCCGAAGCGCTGGACGTTTGATTGTGGTTGTCATATTCCAATTGAGAAACTGTTTTGAAATAAAGCCCGTGGGACTTGAGTCCCCGGGGTTGGGCTGCCTGTTACAATAGTTACATGCTCAAATCACTTGCACTGTTGATCGGATTGATCTGTGCGGGTTCGTTACACGCTCAAACATCATCCCCGCAGACCTTGGGTTACATCCTGCAGGCCGAGGCGTTGGCCAAGTCGCGTGATGCGGTGGTGGATATACTTGCAAAGTCTGACCGTGACTGGATCATTCTCGACACCCATTTTGATGGCGATCCCTGGCCCCCGGAAGCTTTGCAAACCATTCGCGCGGGTAAAGCAGGGCGTAAGGTGCTTGCGTATCTTTCCATTGGTGAAGCTGAAGACTACCGCGACTATTGGCAGAAAGATTGGGATGCCGATCAAGACGGTAAACCCGATGCCGGGGCGCCGGGTTTTCTCTGTGATCTGAATCCCGATTGGGCAGGTAATTACAAAGTCCGCTATTGGCACCGTGATTGGCAGGCGACCCTTCTCAAACGCGTCAGTTCAATCATGCAAACCCAGAAATTCGATGGCCTGTACCTGGACATCGTCGATGGATTTAGTTTCTTTGAACACGATCCTAAAACAGATCAATGGATCGACAATCGCCACAATCCGCAGACCGGCAACACCTATCGCAAAGATATGATTCGATGGATTATGCTCATCACTAAAAACGCGCGACGTATCAATCCCAAGACGTTAATCGTCCCACAAAATGGCGAGCAATTGCTCAAAGACAAAGCTTACAGCCAACTCGTCGACAGTGTGGGTATCGAAGATTTATTCAGCAATGGCAATCAAAAACAGTCGGCAGATGACATCACCTACCGACTGTCCTATTTAAAACCATTTGTTAAAACCAACAAACCGGTCTGGCTGATTAACTATGCCACCCATCCGCGCTATCAACGATTGGCAACAAGCAAGGCCAGGGAGCTTGGCATGCGACTGCTCATCACGGATCGTGATCTGAAAACCTTAGGCATAAGCCGGAGTTTGCAGGACTGAATCATCAATCAAATCTCGGAAATTCGACACGCGATGGAAGGTCAGCAGATTGCCGTTGTGTGCCGAGGCTGCACGTTCATCACCCGATCGGCTGAGAATCAACAGGTCGTCGCCACTTCCAATCATGTGAGCGTAATGGCGTGAATGAAGCGGCGTTTGTCCTGCTGCAACCAGTCCTGCATATTGCCAGTCAAACAGGTTCGTTGAGTAGTGCAGTTGCAGGCGATGGCGTTCGTTGTCTGGCATGCCGTAGCGATCATCTGACATGAGTTCGGGCTTGACCATACTGTCGGTGGTCTGAGATGAAAGATGCCACCACGTTTGCGTGAGCGGGTCAAAGTGCAGATGAAATTTCATCTGTCCGCCCGGAAGTGACACGTATGCCAGTTTACTATTGCCAGGTGTAGTGACCAATTCGGTTTTAAGGCTGCCATCATCCATGGTTCGACATTGAGCAATCGCGCCCAGGTTGGTTAAGCCCGATGCCAATCGCATCCACAGATGGACAGTGTTGCCTGTGGGGTCATGGAGGATGTGGCGTGGATCGTTAATGCGGACAATATGGGTTTCGAGCCAGCCTGCATTGCCATACCAACGATTGGCGGAGACTTCGCCTTCAACAAACAGTGGTGTGCCGATGGGTTGGTTAATGTTCAATAGATCATCGTAGACAAGCGGATTTGAGAAGGTCCAGTTTTCACGTTGCGTTAGGTCATCATCCAGATTCCCTCGCATGACCACCGGCGCAACGCCAGGCCAAGGGTGTTTGGGGATGCGTTGTTCCATGCAGATGTAGATGTGATTGTCCTGGATGTCATACGCACAGGGAGCTTGATGCCAATCGTGATTGTGATCAAGGGCGGTGGTGTCTGACCATGTGTTGCCATCATCTTCGCTGACGCAGATTCCCATGGGGCCTGAGTGTCCCAGAAGGTAGATGCGGTCGCCTGCGACGAAAGGCCGAGCGTGGAGCATGGGGAAGTCAGCGACGTGTTGCCATGTGTTGGCATTGTCATCGGAGATGAAAATTTTGCCTTGGTTTCCTGCCGGATCATCGCCTTTGGCGGACTTCTTGCCGGGTAGATTTTTGACACCGGGACCGCCCAGATCACAGGTAGCGATGAGTCGTCCGGTGGGCGTTTGGAGTAATGCCGGGCTGTAACAATAGACATTTCGGGGGTCAGGTGATTGATAAATGATTTGTTCGCTTGCCAGCATGTTTGAAAATCCTTGTTGTGTTGGCAGATTGAAATTGCGTTGTTTTAGTTGGTTTGGAATTGCAGATCACGAAACATCAACAGGCCTTGATCCGGGCCAGGAGATTGTTCGGTGCCCAGGAATAGACCGGTGATGGGGTAATGAATTGTCTTGTCATTGACACCGCCGAAACTGACTTGCGGTTTATCGGTGAGATTAACGCGATGGCTTTCCCATAAGCCTGAACCCGTCACGGTAAATTTATATTGATGGGTTTGGTCGGTGCTGTCATAGACGCGTACAAGGACGGTGGTCTTGGCAGAAGCATTAACTTGAAAGCTGATCTGGGGTGTTTTCTCGGAGATCGAAAGTTTTCTGCGGACGCCGGTAAAACCTTTGGCATTATGGGGGAATTGATAGCTTAGCGTGCCGGTGTTTTGGTTTTCAAGCGATGTGTATTTCCATGTGGCTTTAACGGCTTTGGATTGAAAAAGATTCCATGTTGTATCAGCTGCGAAAATATCCGGCGTGTGTGTTGATGCTTCTTTGGCAGGGGCATTGCCATCTAAGGTCAGGAAAACAGGATGATCCGGGAATGTCAGATATTTGATTTTGATGTGTTGGCCAGCTTGTTCGAATGGAACATCCCATGTCTTGCCGGTCATCATATCCATGGCTGTTATTTTTGTGGTGATGCGATCGCTGGTGATATTCAGATCAGCTTCACGCGGTTGTAAATCGCCATCAGCACGCTCGGTTGACCATAGTGCGATTGCACGTTGGTTTTCATTAGCAAAGGTGTAGGCACGAGCAGCCCCCACGCTAGCCATGAGTGATCCGTCCCAGACGACTGGCCAGATATCAGGGCGATCAGCGTTGAGGTAAATCTTGACATTGCCCCAGTCTTGAGCTTTCCAATGGAGCATGGTTTTAGCAACACGTTGAATCGCAAAGTAAGCAGGTTTAAGCGAGCCATCGCGACGCATGATGCCAAAGTGGTCTTCGTGACTTTCAGGCCGATCCCCTTTTTCGTAAAAGTTGTACCAACTGGCAAATCGGATATTGGTTCCTAAGCATTCCATGAGTCTGCGTTGGGCATATTTGGCTTGAGCCGATTCGGTGTAACCTGCATATCGTGAGGGTGGATTGGTCGTTCGGGTGTAGGTGGTATAGCCTTGCTCGGTGAGCCAGAGTTCTTTGGGGCCGTTGTATTGGGCGGAGATTTTTTGCAGATCATCGTTGATGGAGGTGAACGTGCCGCGTTTATCGCCAAGGGTGATGCCGTCACGTTTGAGATAACCGGGGGTGTTGCCATAGGCTTGGAGTTCAGGCACTGCGCGATGGGAATAGGGGTGCAGAACCTGGCCATCAACATGGGGAGAAACGCCCATTTTAAGCAAGCGTGCATTAAGCGGAGGCGAACAACCCAACGCTAAAATTTTGTACTCGTTGGGGGCAACTTCATGAATCGCATCGGCCATGGCATTCATGGTTTTAAGATATTTTTTAGCCCAGTAATCTATTTCACCCGTTTTAGCATTCCAGCCATTCCAGTGACTGTTTTCTGGCGTATAGCCGGGGGTGCTTCGTCGGAAATTGTTAAACGGTTCATTGATCAATTCCAATGCATGTACATAACCTTTGACTTCTTTGGCAACGAATTTTGTAAACTGAATGTAGCCCTGCAAGTCGAAGGGGTCTGCATAGTTTTTATTTCTGCCATTTAAAATCAGGATAACTTTCAAGTCATGCGCTTTGGCTGCTTTGAGCCAATCCCATGTATATTGGGGGATTTGGAGCTTGTCTTTTTCGACTTCAACATCATTCCAAAGCAGGTCATCACGAATCCATCCGACACCTAATTCTTTGATGGCCGAAAGGGTGGTCAAGGGTTCCCAACCATGATGGCCGTAGTGTGTTTGTACACCCAGTTGGTCATGACCACCGCCATACAAAGGTGAGATTAATGTGCATGAAAGAATCAGAATACAACTGAGAAGGCGGCTAAACATATGGACTCCGTATCGTTGTTGTTTTGATAAAGATGTTTCGTGTAAACGATGATTGGTTAAGGCAACGCCAGGACTTCATCGACATGGCGATCCTTCGAAATACTTTCAGCATGCATGTCCAAAAGCAATGTGTTTTTTGAATGGTTGGGATGGCGAAAGCCTGTGTACTGACTGGTCACACCGGTGACGGTTTCGCCAGAGGGTATCCAATGCGATGAGGCGCGGTCCATTTCCCAGAAGTTCCCTTCAAAGGCCGCGATGTAGTTATATGAATCCGCAATGAAAATGATTTGGGATAGGCCATACTTTGAACTCGTCGATTGGGACTGGACAGCCCATCGCCATTGGGCGCCGCTGTACCATTGAGCCGGTGACAGATGCCCCCCGTCGTCGGTGGTGACCATGAGTCGGAATGTACTGTGGCCGTAGGATTTCCAATCGACATGTTGGTACTGCAAAGACGGGCAATGAAACGGGGGCGTGTATTGCATCATCTTTGTCGCGTCAGGCCAGGACGTGGGTAATGATTTGTTAAATGCCGTACGCAGCAATTGCATGTCCCAGCGGTCTTCAAAATAAGGCAGGCCCACCATGCCCATACGCGATGCGGTGTAGTGTCCATAAACACTTTCGTAAACCATTTCACCAACACCAATCTGTTTGAGATTGTTGAGGCACTGTACGTTTTTGGCTGCTGCTCGGGCGCTTTTTAAAGCGGGTAGCAGAATCGCGATGAGTAAAGAAACAATACTGATCACCACAAGCAGTTCAATGAGTGTAAAACCAGAATTCAGGTTGCGTCTTGAAATGTTTGTAGTCATGCCTTGTCCTTTTTGGGTGCTAGGCAAATCAAATGTTTCACAATACGTTTTGAAGTTATAATCAAGATGATGTGTGTAAATAACCCTCAAACTGATAGTATTCTTGCACCATTAAAACAGTTATGCCATATCCACGGTGGTAAATTCTTTGTCCAATCTGGTATGCATCCTGAGCATCCACGCGGATATTGGCTGATTTTCGAATCGATGTTCCATATACCAGGCGGGACAATCATTCGCAGTTCACAAATCCAATACAGCTGGGCCATGCGGGAGGCCATGGATAAAAGGCCTCGGGAATATCGCAAGCTGCCGTATTATTCGTTGAGTTATTTAACCAAAGGCAAAGGGCGTTATTACGACGCGAATCATCCGCAAGGTCTTGCGCTTGGAGCAGGTGATCTGATCTGCATGTTCCCCGGGCAGGAGCATGTATACGGGCCAGATCCCGGGACGCGATGGGATGAAATCAATATCAATTTTGTGGGCGAAATTTTTCACAGTTGGGTTGGGCAGAATCTGCTTGACCCCATGAAGCCGATTCGACATCTTGACCCGGTGGAAGATTGGTTGTCCAAAATTTACGATATTGTTTTCCCCTTGGCTAAACCGGGCAGTCGGCCTGCCATTACCGACACTGGCAAGTTGACCGCGCTGATTGGGCAGATGTGTCAGGCTTGGCAGACTCCCTGGCAGGATGCTCAAGTTCAATGGCTCGAAGAGGCGCAACAGCAACTGCGCGATTGGCCGTTGCGCGATCGCTTGGATATGGAGCAACTCGGCAGGCAATTAGGAGTTGGCGAACAAACCTATCGCAAAAAATTCAAACGACTTTCGGGTATGACACCTTCGAATTTTCATGCTCGTTATGTAATCGAACAGGCCTGTCAACGACTTCGTGATACAAGTATTCCCCTTAAGCAAATTGCTGACGAACTGGGCTTTGGCAGTGAGTTTTACTTTTCGCGACGCTTTAAGCAGATTGCTGGCATGCCGCCGGGGGTGTACCGTGAAAAGGCGATTGATGGGTGAGATGTGTTGTGAAACAAATTTGTAAATTGACTCGTCCGCCATATTTTGTGATTGGAAAAGTATCAATTTTAATGCGTTAATCCTATAATTGATCATTCGCTCGTTTCATGTAACAAAGGTGTGGTATGGCATTGAATCTTGATCATCTAGCTGAAAAAGCTGGCGTCTCCAAGGCGACCGTCTCCCGTGTACTCAATGGTTCAAGTCAGGTCACTGCCCAAGCCAAGGCAACTGTGATGAAGGTCGTCAAGGAGACTGGTTACCAGTTGCCACCGCGCCGACGTAAGCGTCAAAAGGTTGCCCGGACGCCTAAGCTGCGTACTGGAAATATACTGCTGTTAAATGTCGGGGATCAGCCCGTGGTCGATCTGCGATCCACCGGCTATCCCGATTTGATGCGTGGCGTGGAAAATGAAACGCAGACCCACGGCCTGAAGCTTGTACTTGCATCACTGTATCCCGATGGCCCGCTTCCAGCTGCATTGAAAACCGATGCGGTCGATGGTGTGCTGCTTTACGGTCGTAATGACCAGATGTCTCAAGCAGCGATGAACCGTCTTAAGCAATTGGCAGTTGTTGCACTGATGCGTGGATTTGATTCACTTAACGGTCCGGCAGATCGTGTGCTTTTTGACAATGCCAAGGTTGGCCCGTTGGCGTTGGATTATCTTGTCAGTCGCGGGCACAAACATATCGGTTTTTACAACGTTGACCCGAAGCATCCAGCTTTCGTTGCGAGATTGGCCGACTTTAAAGCCCGTGCCTTGCAGCATCAGGTTGCAGTGACGGAATTCATCAGCCCGGATACGCCAACAGGTTTGCGTGCAGAGACAGCAGCATTTCGTTTGCTCATCAACAAGTGGCAGAAAAAGCATCCGCAGGTCACCGGCTTTTATGTGGCCTGCGATTATCAATTGCCCCAGCTTTGCACTGCCATGGATGGATTGGGTATTGAGCCGTCAGCCAAGTGCGATTTAATTGGTTGTGACAATATGGCTTTGTTTCTCGATCAGATCACGCCGCGTCCAGCTTCGATTGATATCAATCTCGAACTCGTCGGCCGGCGAGGAGTCCAGCAATTACTCTGGCGATTAACCAATCAAAACGTGAAGAATCCGATCAAGGTATTGGTCGAACCAGTGTTGGTCGAAGGGCACATCCCGTCTTCAGGTGATGTGAGATCCGCTAAGAAGTGATGTGTCTTTGTATTAGGCGACTTTGAGAATTGCTTCCTGTGTTTAGGTTTTGAATCTGAATTAATACACAACAAGCTGTCTTGGCCTCTGGAACTTCATTTTTTTGCTCATGCTTAATGGATGTTTGGTGTTTATAGGTACGGTGTACCTCTTGCTTGTTATTTGCGATGAGCTTGTGTTTCGGAGAATGATTATTCACCTGTAATGAAATTTTATATAATAAATATTACATGTAACAAAAACAACGCAAGTCTATAAATAAAATAAATTTAAAAATCTGTTACAATGTAACAAAGCGCATAATTTAATGTAACGAATTGATTCTTCGTCGAGGCCTGTTACAATTTTTTAGATTCCTTTGTTTCGTCAAGTCCCGGTGGTCTGGACTCGAAGGGCATTGGATTGTTTATTGTCACGGCGATGGGTTTAAAACCCTCGCCTTCAGGCGAAACCTTTAGGTTTTACAATTTTTGTCCATTTGAGGTTTGGAATACGTT
>MDTD01168140.1_pt1 | contig 23458 bp, 22 predicted proteins | sample 811221 | NCBI WGS metagenome assembly MDTD01 (sample SAMN05326646, study PRJNA326480) | marine metagenome | isolation source: seawater | place: Pacific Ocean: South West | collected 2011 | reverse complement strand
GATTTCCACTGATTTAAATTTTTTCGGCCTTTAAAGATCACCCCTGTTCTATCAATCATTGTAATGTTTTTTTTTGGAACACCGATTTTTTTGAATAAGTTTGCACATGACATGGCGGATGCCCCTGCACCGTTTACTACTATTTTTACTTTATCAATTTTTTTTTTTGGATATTTCTAAAGCGTTTATAAGCGCCGCTGTAGTAATTATCGCTGTCCCGTGCTGATCATCGTGAAAGACAGGTATATCTAGCAACTCTTTTAATTTTTTTTCAATAATAAAACAATTAGGCGCCCCAATATCCTCTAAATTTATCCCACCAAAAGTTCCAGCAATATTTTTAATTGTATTGATTATTTCATTGGGTTCGCTGCTATCTACTTCGATATCAATAGAGTCAATGTCAGCAAATCTTTTAAATAAAACTGCTTTACCTTCCATAACCGGTTTTGATGCTAAGGATCCTAAATTTCCAAGCCCTAATATCGCGGATCCATTACTTATAACTGCAACTAAGTTTCCTTTTGATGTATAGTCATATGCAGTATCCGGGTTTTTTGATATTTCTTTTACTGGTGCTGCAACTCCTGGTGAGTAAGCTAAGGAAAGGTCCCTTTTGGTTGTTAAAGATTTAGATGAATTCACCTCAATTTTGCCTGACTTCCCATTTAAATGGAAATCCAGAGCTTCTTTATCTGTATAATGATCAATTTTTGATTTTTTTGTCATTAATTTTTGATTATGTAATATAAATGAGAATTAATCACTGAAAATTTTGTCTGAATTATGAATATTTTGTCATCTACTACAGTATTTAGTTTATACACTCTTTTAAGTCGTATTCTCGGTTATGCAAGAGATATTTTAATAGCTGTTTTTCTTGGGGCTTCAATGCTAGCAGATGCTTTCTTTGTTGCATTTCGTTTACCAAACACTTTTAGAAGATTGTTCGCAGAGGGTACATTCAACGCAGCATTTATACCTAGTTTTATCAAGGAAAGGACAAAAGGTGAAAAATACAAAAAATCTTTTTCGGATGAAGTATTGTCACTTTTAACAATTGCTCTTTTATTTCTTGTATTTTTAGTGGAAATTTTTACACCTTTTGTTGTTTACCTGATTGCACCAGGTTTTGTAGGGGATAGCGAAAAATTTGGCACCGCAGTTGAACTAGCTAGAATTATGTTTCCTTTTCTACTATTTGTTTGTATCTCATCATTTTTTTCGGCAATACTAAATTCCTATAATAAATTTGCGGCTGCAGCGGCAGCGCCTATTTTATTAAATATAGTATTAATAATAAGTTTATTTTATTCTTACTTTCAAAATTCGGATTATGCATACAATTTAGCTTTAGGTGTTACTTTCTCTGGAATTCTACAAATGAGTTTATTAATTTATTTCACTAAAAGATACTATAAACCAACTTTAATCTTTAAAAAGAAATTTTCATCAAAAGTAAAATTTTTTTTGAAAAAACTTTTTCCAAGTATTCTTGCTTCCGGAGTCACACAAATTAACATACTTGTTGGTACTATAATTGCATCTTTTCAAGCTGGTGCAGTATCTTATCTTTATTATGCAGATCGAGTCTATCAAATAAATCTAGCAATAGCAGGTATTGCCGTAGGTGTTGTTTCTTTACCTGCATTATCAAACGCAATCAAAAAAAATGATGAAAAAAAAATTTTCAAAATTCAAAATAAATCTTTAGAGCTAGCTTTACTTTTATCTATACCTGCTACATTTGGATTAATAATTTCATCTGAGGAGATTGTTAATTCTTTATTTGGATATGGTTCATTCGATCAAAATGATGTAGCCCTTACTTCAGATGCATTAACTTTTTTTGGATATGGTATGATTGCATTTGCACTAGCAAAAGTTTTAGCAAACTTTTTTTTTGCAAGAGACGATACAAAAACACCGTTTCATATTTCTATAATAATTGTAACTTTAAATATTTTGATAAGTATAATATTTTTCAAAAAAATAGGGTTTATTATTATCCCGATAGCGACTTCAATCTCAACTTGGGTTGGAGTTATTCTTTACTTTTTTATTCTTATAAAGAGAGACTATCTCAGATTTGATAAAGTAATTTTTAACAATGTTTACAAAATTTGTTTGAGTGCAATTTTTATGAGTTTTATTTTAATTTATAGTTTAAACTACTTTAGCGAACAATTGATTTACTCAAATATCTTTAAGTTTGCATATTTATTGTCTATTATAACCTTTGTGGCTCTAGTTTATTTAATTTTTTGTAATGTCCTAGGTGTTTTGAAAATAAAGAAATATAGGGTACTTTAACTATATGACAAAAAAACTTGTGTTCTCAGGAGTCCAGCCTACTGGAAATTTACACCTTGGAAATTATTTAGGTGCATTAAAAAACTTTGTTTCATTGCAAAAACAAATGGAATGCATATTTTGTATAGTTGATCTACATGCGATTACTGTTTTCCAAAACCCTAATGATTTAAAAGAAAACGTTTTAGATACAACAGCGAGTTTTTTAGCTTCAGGTTTAAATTCTGAAAAAAGTATAATCTTTAATCAATCATCAGTGAGTGGCCACGCTGAACTTTCTTGGATATTGAGCTGTGTTTCAAGAATTGGGTGGTTGAATAGAATGACACAATTTAAAGATAAAGCGGGGAAAGACAAAGAGAAAGCAAGTGTTGGGTTATATATATACCCAAATCTAATGGCAGCCGACATACTCTTATATAAAGCGACTCATGTTCCTGTTGGAGCTGACCAAAAACAACATTTAGAATTATCTAGAGATATCGCTTTGAAATTTAATAATGATTTTAACGCCAAGGATTTTTTTCCACTTCCTGAGCCCCTGATACAAAAAAATATATCAAGAGTGATGAGTTTAAGAGATGGAACAAAAAAAATGAGTAAATCAGATGACTCTGATTACTCAAGAATTAATCTAAAAGATAACGCTGATGATATTGTAAAAAAAATTAAAAAAGCAAAAACGGATACCAAACCTATACCTGAGAATAAAGATGATCTTAAAGATAGTCCAGAAGCTCTTAATCTTTTAAACATTTTTTCTGACCTGTCAGGTACCGATTTAAACTCGGTTTTTTCAAAAATGTGCGGTAAAGAGTATTCACATTTAAAAAAAGAGCTTTCAGAATTAATTGTGGCAAAGATAACTCCGATAGGTAAAAAAATAGAGAAATTAAGAAAGGATAAAAGACATTTGGAAGCAGTACTAAAAAAAGGCACTGAAAAAGCTAGCATTAAAGCTGAGGAAAACTTAAAAAAGATACGTGAAATAGTTGGTTTAGTATAATATAAATATTCATCATGATACAAGTTGAGCAAACACCGAACCCAGAGTCTTTAAAATTTCTTTCGGAGAAAAAAGTTTCCTCTATTGGAACTCTTGAATTTCAAAAAAAAAATTCCAATAAGATTAAAAATGAATTTATAAAAGAACTACTAAATTTTAATGGAGTAGAATTAGTTTTATTATCTGAAAATTTCATTTCTGTAAAAAAAGAGAGCAACGTTTCTTGGGATGAACTCAAGCCAATGATAATATCACACTTGAACGATTATTATCAAAAAAATGACTCTCCAATAATTTCTGAAAAAGTTGATGATCAAAAAACAGAGGGCGATACTGAGAGTAATGAAACGGTTGCGAGGATTAAAGAGATATTAGATACAAAAATTAGACCTGCAGTGGCTAGAGATGGCGGCGATATAAAATTCAAGTCTTTCTCAGGTGGAATTGTAAAAGTTGAGTTGCAAGGAGCCTGTTCAGGTTGTCCGAGTTCTCTAATGACACTGAAACAAGGAGTTCAGAATTTGTTAAAACACTATGTTAAAGAGGTGGAGAAAGTAGAGGCTATTTAATGAAGAAGAATTTATCATATAGAGAGAAATTACTTGAGCTTTCTAAAATTTATAAAATTTCTGAGGTACAAAACTATATAAGAAATAAAAAACATTTAACAACTTCTCAAATCGAACATATTCTTAAAAAAAATAAAGTTCCTATTCCAACAGAAATTAATGTAAGCTTTTTTGATAAAACATTTTCAAAACCTGTTTCAAAAGCCAGCAAAGGTGTTTCTAACCTTTATGATGACACAACTGATAATATTGCAAAATTTTCAACAGGGACGTGGAAACTTTTTGGTGATGCCGGGCTTGCTTTTCTTAATGTCATTCCTAAGCTTTTAAGAGTTTCTGCAAACTTTATCGGCAATACTTTTGTAGATGCCTTTAGCAGTATTTATGATCCGAAGATATCTACTAAAAGAGCAAACACGCTAGTATCTGTTATTGGAGTTTTTATCATTACGGTTGCCTTGGGTGTAATAGGTTACACGCTTTATACTAATTACAAGGGTGACAATTTTGTTCAAAACAAAAAACAAGACATAAAAATTGAAAAAAAAAATTTAAAAGAAAAAAAGAAATCTGATAATTTAAAAAAAGATAAAAAGCCTAATATAGTAAAAAAACCAAATACTGAACCTAAAAAAGATCCTAGTAAGGTCAAAGAGCTGGTTTTGCCAAATTTAAATTTGAAGACAGAGACAGTTCTAAGTCTATTTGAAGATGTTGAATATGATTTAAGAACTGTTAGATACCAAAAAAAGGTCAAACCTATATACTTCACGCAGTTTCCAAAAGATCTTGATGAAATTAAAGATGTGAAATTAAAAAAAGACACGTTTATTAAAATTGTTTTACCTTTAGTGGTCGCAGAGAATGAAAAAATACTAAATGATAGATTAAAATTAAAAAAGATCCTATCGAGAAAAATGACAAGTGATAAAGAAAAACTTTGGCTGAGACAAAAATTTAGAGAATATAAAATTAAGAAGATGAACAGTGAGGAACTTTTGTCAAGAATGGATGTTATACCTGTATCAATCGCTCTTGCACAAGCAGCAAAAGAAAGTGGTTGGGGAACATCGAGGTTCGCACTAGAAGGTAATGCAATATTTGGACAGTGGACTTGGACAGGTCAAGGAATTGAACCTTTGGAGAAAGGCAAGAATCAAGATCATAAAATTTTAAAGTTTCCAATATTGAGAGCCTCTGTAAAAGCTTATAAAAATAATCTTAATACCCACAAGGGTTACACAGATTTTAGAGACAAAAGGGAAAATCTCAGAAAAAGGAATAGATCAATTAAGGGGCTAGATTTAACAAATACTCTTCACAAATATGCTCAAACAGGAAAAGAATATACAGAAAAATTAGAGCAAATTATTCGACAAAATGATTTATCAGATTTTGAGTCAGTTCAGCTAACTAACTCCGTGATTAGAAAAGAGTTAAATCTTTAAGTTTATTTTTCAGCGATAACAAATTGTATACCCAACCAACGATAAGAACCATTACTTTCTCTCAGTGAACAATTAATTCTACCTCTTTCAGTTATAAATTTTTCCTCAATATTTATCTTAATTGTATTATCTGATATAAAATCAATTTTAGATTGACGCCACTTGTCATTTTCATTGGAAAAACAGTTAAGTTGCTTTAAATTGTAATTTTCAGCAAACTTAATTGTGACTTTGGGAGGATTAGTTGAATCATTTAAATATTTTTCCTCAGGTTTTATAAATTCATACTTAAGAGGTAAAGTTTTAATAATCGTGTTAAATCTCTCTATTTTACCGTATTTCTCATTAATTGGAAATCTAGGAAGCTCGTATACATTTTTTGTACCATCTATAACTCCTGAGTGCTGCCCGAAGGCGTATTGAAAGCCAAATTCTTCAATAAGTTTTTTAAAATCATTACTGTACTCACCAAAAGGGTAAGAAAAAAATTTTGATATGCTTCCCAATTCTTTTTTAAAAATTTTGTTAGCAGTTAAAATATCTTTTTTAATATTTTCTATTTTTTCATCTACAAGATATTCATGCGAGTGACTATGATGGCCAATATGAACAAATTTTTCCTTGGCAATTTCTCTAATTTGATCCCAGGTCATATAACCAGAATTCCCAACTTCTCTAGTGCTCACAAACAAGATGAAAGGAATCTTTCTCTCTTTTAATATAGGCCATGCATTTTCATAAAATGATAAAAAACCATCATCAATTGTTAGTAAAACTTTTTTCTTATTTGCTTCTTCTATTATTGAAGTTGAAAACTGATCAGCACTGACAAATTTAATATTATGATCGGTAATTATTTGTAAATGTTTTTTGAAATCTTCCATCCTTATATTAGTTGATGGGTATTTATTTTCCTCGAATCTATGATACATTAAACCAATAATACCAAAGTCATTGATTTCACCTTGACTAGAATGCAAATATTTAGGAAATATACTTAGAATTAAAATAATGATTAAAAAAAATTTCTTAGTTATAAATTTTATTGGAAAAAATGATTGTTTAGCCATAAAGTTTAAAAATAAATTTTTTGTAAAAAAATTTCAAAATAAAACAAATAATAGTGATAATTTAGTAAATAATATATTAAATTTTCTAAAAAAAAAAGGTATAAATCTAGACAAAAATTTTTCTGTATTAGTAAACCTTGGTCCAGGTAGCTATACATCTTTAAGAGTATCGATCGCTGTAGCAAAAGGAATTCAAATAGCAAAAGAAACTAAATTATTCGGTTTTAAAAATGAGCAAATAAGTGAATTTAACCTTGAAAATATTGAGTTATTAATAAAATCAAAATCTTTAGAAAATAAATTGATAAAACCTTTTTATACGTTAAATTAATCAAAAATTATGAGTTATATTGAAGATAAATGTAAAAAAAAAGGAGTACGGCTTACTGAACAAAGAAAAGTTATAGCAAAAGTAATGTCCGACTCAAAAATACAATATGGATCAAAGGATCATCCAGACGTTGACGAACTTCATAAAAGAGTAAGCTTAATTGATAAGAAAATTAGCATAGCTACAGTTTATAGAACTGTAAAATTACTTGAAGAAACAGGTATAATTGAGAGACACGATTTTAAAGAGGGTAAATCAAGATATGAGCCCTCAACTGAAGAACATCACGATCATTTAATTGATATAAATAGTGGAGAAATAGTCGAGTTTGTTGACAAAGATATAGAGGCATTACAAAATAAAGTAGCTCAGAAACTTGGATATAAACTTGTTGACCATAAACTTGAATTATACGGTTCAAAAATCAAAAAATAATTTGAAAAAAAAAATTTTTATAAAAACTTTTGGTTGTCAAATGAATGAGTACGATAGTGATCGTATCGCTGATTTTACTAAAAAGATTGGTTACATTAAAACTAAAAATGTAAAGGATTGTGATTGTTACGTAATTAATACTTGTCACATAAGAGAAAAAGCTACTGAAAAAGTCTTTCACGATGTGGGTAGATTAAAAAAGGAATTTAGAAATAAAAAAAAACCTATATTAATTATAGCTGGATGTGTTGCTCAGGCAGAAGGAAATTTAATACTTGAAAAAGAAAAATATGTTGATGCAGTAATCGGTCCGCAGTCATATCAAAACATTAATTCTATAATTAAAGATATTGAATTAAAAAGTAAAAAAATTGAATTCACTGAATTTGAAGCTAATAAAAAATTTGATCAATTAATAAAACTTAAAGATCAAAGAAATAATGTATCAGCTTTCTTAACTATTCAGGAAGGGTGTGACAAATTCTGTAAATTTTGTGTGGTTCCATATACGCGAGGACCAGAAGTATCAAGACCATTTGAAGATATTATAAATGAGGGCAAAAATCTTGTCAGTAATGGTGCAAAGGAGATTACTCTTTTAGGTCAAAACGTGAATGCTTATTTATATGATAATAAAAAACTCTCAGATTTGATAAAAGAATTCTCAAAATTAAATGATCTCAAACGAATAAGATATACAACATCACATCCTTTGGATATGACAGAGGATTTGATAAAAGTTCATGAAGAAGAAGACAAATTGATGCCAGTGCTTCATTTACCAGTGCAAAGTGGATCTGATGACATATTAAAAAGAATGAATAGAAAACATAGTGTTAGTGAATATCTTTCAATTTTATCAAGGTTGAAAAAAGCTAATAAAAGAATGGAGTTCTCAAGTGACTTTATAATTGCCTATCCTAAAGAAACCAAACAAGATTTTGAGATGACTCTTTCCTTGATGAAAAAGGTAAAATTTATTAATTCATATTCGTTTATTTATAGCTCTAGACCTGGTACACCCTCAAGCTTACTTGAAACAGTGGATATTAATATTGCAAAAAAAAGATTAGAAGATTTCCAAAAAGTTTCAAAAAACATAAAAATAAATTACAATCGATCCCTTTTAAATAAACGAGTTAAAGTTTTATTTGAAAATAGCTTTAAAAGTGATAAATCAAAATTTTTTGGGAGAGATGAGCATTTTAATCCAGTAATTGTAAAATCTACTAATGATATCTCGGGATTAATACTAGAAGTTACGATAAAGGAGTTTAGTCAAAACACATTATTTGGAGAGTTATCAAATGTTGTACAAAAAAGATACTTTGCAGCTTAATTATTATGTCCAAATTAAGTAATATTCAGCAAAATATTTCAATCAAGAAAGTAGATAGCAGAACAATTAATATTCAAATTTTCAAAAATGATTTACTTTTGGGTATAGTTGGCCAGTTTAATCAAAATTTAAACCAACTTGAAAAATTAACTAATACAAAAATATTTTTTAGAGGAAATTCAATAACAGCAAAAGGAAATAAAGAGGATAATTTGCTACTTGTTGAAGCATTTAAATTTTTAGTTGATAAGTTTTTACTTACAAACTTAATTGAAAATAATGATATAGTTATGTCAGTGAATCAAAATCGAAACGAAGAAAACTCTAATATAAGATCTTTGGATAATCTTATAAAAACTCCAAAAAAATCTGTTATTGCCAGATCACCCAAACAATCTGAATATATTAAAGCTTTAAGAGAAAATGATATTGTTATAGCTCTTGGTCCAGCGGGAACTGGAAAAAGTTATTTGGCTGTTTCAGTAGCAATAACAATGTTATTCGAAAAAAAAATAGAAAAAGTAATTTTGTCAAGCCCTGCCGTTGAAGCCGGCGAAAAGCTTGGATTTCTCCCCGGCGATATGAAAGAGAAAGTTGATCCTTATCTAAGACCACTTTACGATGCCTTATACGATCTTTTTGGTTTTGAGAAAATTCAAAAAAAAATTGAGACCGGAGAAATCGAAATAGCCCCATTAGCATTTATGAGAGGAAGAACTCTAAAAAATTCATTTGCAATTTTGGATGAGGCTCAAAATGCAACTACCACGCAGATTAAAATGTTTTTAACAAGGATTGGTGAGAACTCAAAACTTGTAGTGAATGGAGACCCTTCTCAAATAGACCTCATAAACAAATCTGCCTCTGGGCTCATTAAATCAAAAAATATTTTAAAAAAAATAAGTGAAATTAAAACAATTAATTTTGATCATAAAGACGTAGTAAGACATCCATTGGTTTCTAAAATAATCCAAGCTTATAAAAAAGATCTAGATGATAAAAATTAATGTTTTTATCAGTAATAAAACTTGGAAAAATTATATTAAAAAACCTAATATTTATTTAAATCAAAAACTAAAAAAATTAGAAAATAATGAGAAACTTTTTGAGAAAAAAAATATTAATTTCTCTTTAATGCTCTCCGGAAATAAGGAGATTACCTTGCTTAATAAAAAATTTAGAAAAAAAAATAAGTCAACCGATGTTCTCTCTTTTCCATTTTATAAAAAAGAAAAATTAGTGAAAGTATTAAAAAAAAAACAAACCGACATTTATTTAGGTGACATTATGATAAACCATAACTTTCTAGATAAAAAAAATTCAAGATTATTTAAAGCTCATTTTGATAAACTATTGATACATGGATTTCTCCACTTAATGGGCCATAAACATAGAAGTTTCAAAGATTTCAAAAAAATGAGAAAAAAAGAGAACCATTATTTTAAAATCTTAAATTAAAATGAACTTTAGAATGTTAGAAAATAAATTTTTTGTAATTTATTTGATACCTTTTTTTCTTGGAATAATAACAGTTTTTAGTTTTCAGCCATTTAACCTTACACTTATAAATTTTTTTTCGATCACATCATTATTTTTAATTCTTTGTTATGTAAATAAAAGGATAAAGAAAAAATATAGAAAGAAAAGTTTCCTTAAAAATTTTTTTTTTATTGGCTATTTTTTTGGTATTGGTTTTTTTTTATCTAATACTTATTGGATATCAAATTCCCTTTCATTCGATGCAAATCTTAAAATTTTGATCCCGTTTACGATTATTTGTTTACCATTAGTTTTAGGAATTTTTTTTGGTATTTCTTGTTTTTTAATTGGTCCCAAAGTTGAGAATGATTTAGCATCTATAATTTTATTTGTTATTATTTTTTCATTAACCGATTTTGTAAGAAGCTATATTTTTACAGGTTTCCCTTGGAATTTATGGGCTTATAGTTGGTCATGGTCAAATGAGTTTCTACAAAGTTTAAATTTTTTAGGCTTACATGGTTTTAATTTATTAAGTATTACACTTTTTAGTATTCCAGCTATTCTATTCAAAAAGAATTTTAATTATAAATCACAATTTTTTTTAATCCTTTTGACTATTTTTCTTTCAATTTATATATACGGATCATTTAAAATCAATTCTTACAAAAACATAAGTCTTACCGATACAAAAACGGCAAATTTTAAAATTATTTCGCCTGGATTTAATTTAAGTTACGATTTTTCTGAAAAAAATCTTAATCAATTGGCTGATAAGATTATACGCTACAGCAATCCTGAAAAGGAAAAAAAAACAATTTTCATTTGGCCAGAGGGAGTTTTTGCTGGATTTTATTTTTCAGAAATACAAATTTTAAAAAAAAAAATTGAAAAAAATTTCTCAAAAAATCACCTAATTATTTTTGGAGTAAATACAAAAAATGACACAAAAGATAAAGCTTATAATAGCCTTGTAGTTGTTAACAATAATTTTGAAATGATTTATAAGTACGATAAAAAAAAATTAGTACCTTTCGGAGAATTTATACCTTTTAAAAAAGTTTTAAATAAATTAGGATTAAAAAAAATTACTTATGGGTACGATTCTTTCATTCAAGGTGAAGGAATAGATAATTTTATATATGAAGGCATTAATTTATTTCCGCTAATATGTTATGAAGTAATATTTTCAAATTTAGTACAAAAGACTTCTACATCGACAAATCTAATTATAAATATCTCAGAAGATGCCTGGTTTGGAACTTCTATCGGCCCCGCGCAACATTTCGCAAAAGCAAAATTCAGAGCCATTGAAAACAATAGCTATCTTCTTAGATCTGCAAATAAGGGTTATAGTGCGATTATAAGTAATACTGGAGAGGTTGTTAAAAGTTTAAAACCTAATGAAATAGGAAGTATAGAAATGAAAATTCCACTTGTAGATAGAAACAATAAAAATAAAAATGATTTGATATTCTTTATTATTTTAATTACATATATTTCAACTTATTTTATTTTGAAAAAACTTAAATGAATAAAAAAAACTATTTATTTACAAGCGAGTCTGTCTCAGAGGGACACCCAGACAAAGTATGTGATAGAATTTCTGATATGGTGGTCGATAGTTATTTAAAACTTGATCCTTTTTCGAGAGTTGCTTGTGAGACTTTGACAACAACAAATAAAGTTGTCTTAGCTGGAGAAATAAGAGGACCCAATATCAAAAAAGATGAGATAATTCAGAATGTCAGAGCCTGTATCAAAGACATTGGATATGATCAAGATGGATTTACGTGGAAAGAGAAAACTTTAGTGGAGTCGCATTTGCACTCACAATCCTCTGATATTGCATTAGGTGTTGATTCTAAAGATAATAAAGATGAGGGAGCAGGAGACCAAGGTATAATGTTCGGATACGCATGTAAGGAAACAGAAGATTTGATGCCTGCACCAATTTATTTTTCACATAAAATTTTAAGACAAATGGCTAAGGATAGAAAAAATGGTATGTTGAAAGGGATAGAGCCAGACTCAAAAAGTCAAGTAACAATGCATTATGCGAATGGGAAACCAACTAACGTAACTTCAGTTGTTATATCAACGCAACATTCTCAAGATTTAAGTCAAGATCAAGTAAGGGAAATTATATATCCTTATATAAATAAATGTATTCCTAAAAATTTACTTAAAGATTTAAAAGATAGAGATATATATATAAATCCCACAGGAAGATTTATAATTGGTGGCCCTGATGGTGATACAGGATTAACAGGAAGAAAAATAATAGTAGACACGTACGGAGGCGCAGCCCCTCATGGTGGTGGAGCTTTTTCTGGAAAAGATCCAACCAAGGTCGACAGGTCTGCGGCATATATCTCAAGATATTTAGCAAAAAATATAGTTGCTGCTGGAGTCTCCGATAAATGTCTAATTCAGTTAGCTTATGCAATTGGTGTTTCCAAACCGCTTTCAATTTTTGTAAAACTTGATGACAAAGATGAGGAAAAAGTTGAGAGCGTCACTAAAATTATTAATCAAAACTTTGATCTTTCCCCGAGAGGGATAAGAGAGCTATTAGGGTTAAATAAGCCGATATATCAAATTACAGCTGCCTATGGCCACTTTGGAAGAAATCCGACAAATAAAGGTGAATTTTCTTGGGAAAAAACTGATAAATCCTCATTATTTAAATTGTAACCTTGAAAAAACGTCTTTTTTTCACTAAAAATACATTAAATTGTTAAAATTACAAAATGGGCAGTGGCCCATTTTTTTTTGGAGATTATAAAGATGTTAAATAGAGGTTTAGATAAATCTGAATTGCTCAGAATTGTGGATGCAGTTGCTAACGAAAAATCTATTGATAAAGAGCTTGTTATCACTTCAATGGAAAGTGCTATTCAGAAAGCTGCTTTGACCAAGTTTGGAAATGATAATAACATTGAGGTGAGTATAGACCGAGAAAACGGTGAAATAATCATAAATAAGGTTCTAGAAATTGTTGAGAAAGTGGAAGATCCAGGTAGAGAGATTTCTTTGGAAAACGCTAAAAAAATTAGTTCACAAAAAAATGAATTAAAAGTTGGTGAGAAAATATTTGAGGAATTACCTCAAGTTGACTTTGGAAGAATAGCTGCACAAAGTGCAAAACAGGTAATAAGCTTTAAAGTTAAAGAAGCTGAAAAAAATAGACAATTTGAAGAGTTTAAAGACAAACAAGGTCAAATTTTAAGCGGAATAATTAAAAGAATGGAATATGGCAACATAATAGTTGACCTTGGAAGAGCAGAAGGTGTTATAAAAAAAGATGAGTTAATACCCAGAGAAATCTTAAAAACCGGTGACAGAGTAAAAGCTTATTGTTACGAAGTAAAACAAGAAATTAAAGGACATCAAATATTTCTCTCAAGAGCACATCCACAATTTCTTGCTAGATTATTTTTTCAAGAAGTTCCAGAAATATACGAAGGCACTATTGAAATCAAATCAGTTGCACGAGATCCTGGAAGTAGAGCAAAAATTTGTGTCAATTCAAAAGATAACTCAATTGATCCTGTGGGAGCCTGTGTTGGTATGAGGGGGAGTAGGGTCCAAACCATTGTAAATGAGCTTCAAGGTGAGAAAATTGATATTATAAAATGGACTGAAGACTTGCCTACCTTAATATCCGAGTCACTTTCACCAGCGGAAATACAAAAAGTTTTAATTGATCAAGAAAACAAAAGAATAGATGTAATATTGAGTGAGGATAATTTAAGCAAAGCTATAGGAAGAAGAGGACAAAACGTTCGTCTTGCATCTAAGCTTACTGATTTTGAGATAGATATACTAACTGATAAAGAGGACTCGGAAAGAAGACAAACTGAGTTTAAGGAAAGAACTGAAAATTTAGTTAAAAATTTGGAAGTTGATGAGACTTTAGGTCAACTCCTTGTCTCCGAAGGTTTTCAGAGTATAGAGGAAATTTCAAATGCCAGTCCCGAAGATATTGCTAAAATTGAAGCAATAGATGAGGAGACTGCAAAAGAATTAATTAGTAGATCCAAAGAAAATTTAATTAAAGAAAAAGAAGAGGTTGGAAAAAAACTAAAAGAACTAGGTGTTGAGGACGCTCTGATAAATTTAAAAGGGATGACACAAGGTATGTTAGTTATTTTAGGGCAAAAAAATATAAAAAAACTATCTGATTTTGCTGAACTTTCCTCAGATGAATTAATTGGCGGTTATGATGAAATTAAAGGAAAAAAAATTAGATTACAAGGTTATCTAGAGGAATTTTCATTATCTAGACAAGAGGCTGATCAACTTATTATGGCAGCTAGAGAGATTGTATTTAAATAAATTATGGTTGAAAAAAATAAAAAAAAAACATTAACTATTTCGTCGAATTTAACAAAAAAAATTGATTTTAAGAATGTGCAAAATCAAGGCAAAAAATCATTTTCTGTAAACAAAAAAAAATTTTATAAAAATGATAGAGATATTAATAAAAATTTTTCAAATAATAAGAATTTTCAAGATAAAAGTAAGAAATTTAAATTAAATAGAAAATTTATCGAACAACAAGCAACTAAGAATTTTATAAAGAAAACCGAGAAGCCTCAAAACAAAAGTAAACTTAAATTAAAAAGCTCAGTAGACAAAAGAGACTTTAAATTGACCGTCTCTAGAGCCCTAAATGTTGAGGAAATTGAGATAAAACAAAGAAGTTTAGCTTCAGTGAAAAGAGCTAGATTAAAAGAGAAAAAAAATAGCCCTGAAAAAGAAATTGAGGAGAAAAAAGAGTTCAAAAAAGTGATTAGAGAGGTGGCGATACCTGACCAAATTACCATTCAAGAGCTTTCAAATAGAATGGCTGAAAAATCTAGTGATATAATTAAATTTCTATTTAACATGAAAGTAATTGCAACAATAAATCACACCATTGATAAAGATACCGCTGAGTACATTGTAAAAGAATTTGGACATAAACCAGCTTTTGAAGATTTGCCCATAATTGATGAAGTTAAAAAAGATAACAGAATATCTGGAGAACTTAAAAAAAGACCTCCAGTTGTCACAATTATGGGTCATGTTGACCATGGGAAAACTTCACTTCTTGATGCTATGCGGGAAAGTAATGTAGTCGCTGATGAGCACGGAGGAATTACGCAACATATTGGCGCCTACCAAGTTAAATCTGGGAAAAGTGACTTAATTACTTTCATTGACACTCCGGGTCACGCAGCTTTCACAGAAATGAGAGCCAGGGGATCTAAAATTACAGATATCGTCGTCTTAGTAGTAGCTGCAGATGATGGTGTAAAACCCCAAACAGTAGAGGCTATTAAACATGCTAAGGCCGCAAAAGTTCCTATCATAGTTGCAGTTAACAAATGTGATTTGCCTAATAAGAATATTAGTAAAATTAAAAATGATTTAATGCAGTACGAACTGATAGCAGAAGAGTTAAGTGGTGAGACATTGTTTGTTGAAGTTTCAGCTACCAAAAAAACTAATTTGGAAAAACTCAAAGAAACTATTTTATTACAAGCTGAAATTTTGGATCTTAAAGCCTCGATTTCAGGAAATGCCACGGGTGTTGTGATCGAATCTAAAATTGATAAAGGGAAAGGGCCAGTTTCAACAATTCTAATTACAAATGGAACATTGAAAAAAAGTGATTTTTTTGTGTGTGGAAATACCTGGGGTAAAATTAGAGCAATGATAAATTACGATGGAAAAATGGTTAATGAAGCAACACCTTCAATGCCAGTTGAAATTTTAGGTATGAATAATTCTGCTTTTGCAGGGGCAGAATTTATTGTTACTGAAAACGAGGATGAGGCAAAAAAAATTAATGAGTTCAGAAAAAATAAATCAACAAATAAAAATAATGCTTTAGCAAAAGATAGGACAACACTTTTTGACAAGCAAGAAAATAAAAAAGAATTAAATATAATTATCAAATCAGATGTTCAAGGCTCATCCGAAGCTTTAAAAAATGCTATTAATAACATTAAGCACAACGAGGTAAAATCAAATATAATACTATCTGATATCGGCTTGATAAATGAAACAGATGTTTCTTTAGCAAAGGCATCAAATGCCCTCCTTATAGGATTTAATATGAAACCAAATAGAGAGGCAAAAAAATTAGCTGAGGAACAAAAAATAGAAATAAAGTATTTTAACATAATATATGAAGCTTTAGAATTTATCGAAAAATCTCTATCAGGTCTTTTAGCCCCAGAAATAAAAGAGAAACTACTTGGCTCTGCTGAGATATTAAAGATATTTAAAGTTTCTGGAGCAGGAAAAATCGCAGGATCTAAGGTTATTGAGGGCGAAATTAAAAATAAATCAAAGGCAAGGTTGATAAGAGATGGAGCTGTAATTTATAATGGAGAAATTTCTAGTTTATTTAGAGAAAAAAACGCAGTCAAAGATGTAAAGAATGGTCAGGAGTGTGGAATTAGTTTAAAAGATTTTATAGACTTTAAAGAAAAAGATCTAATAGAGTCTTACCTATCTGAGAAAATTGAGAGAACTTTATAATGAGAGATCAACCAAATCCAACCGCCTTTACTCAAAGACAACTTAGAGTGGGGGAACTGATAAAACAAAATTTAGCAAAGATTTTTATTTATAATCAAGCAAAAATTCCCAATATTGACTCTAAGTTTGTGACTGTAACGGAAGTGAGGATGACTCCTGACTTAAAAACAGCAAGAGTTTATGTTATTCCATTAGGAGGGGTCGAAATAAAGGAGACAGTCAGCATCTTGACGGAGCACTCCCATCTTGTTAGAAAAGCTTTGTCAAAAAAAATTGATATTAAGTTTCTTCCTAAACTTACATTTGTAGAAGATAACTCATTTGAATATGCGGAGAAAATTGAGAGAATTATAAGAAATAATAAAGAGAAATGAAAACAAAAAAAAACACAATCAAATCACTTGCAATACACGAAAATGATGTGGGATCAATGGAGGTTCAAATAGGTTTATTAAGTGACAAAATTGAAAAATTATCAAATCATTTTAAAAAATTTAAGAAAGATAAGCACTCTACATTAGGATTATCCAAGTCAGTAAACAAAAGAAAAAAACTTTTAGCTTATTTGAAAAGAAAAAATCCTAATTCTTACGAAAAAGTGATAAAACAACTAAACTTGAGGAAATAATGTTTAAAATAAACAAAGAAGAAATTACAATTAATGGAAAAAAAATAATACTTGAAACTGGTAAAATCGCGAGACAAGCAGACGGCGCAATTATCGCTACATGTGGTGAAACAGTAGTAATAGCCACTGCAGTAGGTTCAAAAAATTTAAAAGAGGATCAGGATTACTTCCCATTGTCTGTAAATTACCAAGAAAAGTACTATGCGGCAGGAAAAATACCAGGAGGCTATTTTAAAAGGGAAGCGAGACCAACTGAAGCAGAAACTTTAATATCTCGACTTATAGATAGACCAATAAGACCTCTTTTTCCAGATGACTTTTTAAATGAAGTACAGGTTCTTCCAACAGTTTTATCTTATGATGGGGAAAATCAACCAGATATTTTAGCAATGATCGCATCATCTGCAGCTTTAGCAATTTCTGGATTACCATTTCAAGGACCGATCGCTGCTAGCAGGGTTGGTTTTAAAGATGGAAATTATTTGTTAAATCCTTCTCCAAAAGAACTTGAAGAATCGAACTTAGATCTTGTTGTTGCAGGCACAAAAGATGCAGTTTTAATGGTTGAGTCAGAGGCTGCTGGATTGACAGAGAAAGAAATGTTGGGTGCTGTAAAATTTGGCCATAAAAATTTCATTCCAATAATCGATTCAATCGAAAAACTGGCAAAAAAATGTTCTAAACCAAAATGGGAATATACCTCTCCAAATCTTTCTGAAGTTAAGAAAAAAATTTCAAAAAATTTAGAGGGTGATTTACGAAAAGCATTTAAAGAAATTGATAAAAAAAAAAGATCGACTGCAATATCTGAGGCAGAGACTAAATGTAAAGAATTGTTCGAAGGTGATGAAAATGTCTCAGAGAATCAAGTAAAATCTCAACTCAAGTCACTTGAGAAAGATATTGTTAGAACTGCAATTCTTAAAGATAAAAAAAGAATTGATGGTAGAGGTCTTTCAGACGTGAGAGATATTAAATGTGAAGTTGGAATTTTACCTCGTACTCACGGGTCTGCTCTTTTTACAAGGGGAGAAACTCAGGCTTTAGTAGTTACTACTTTAGGTATGGCAGACGATGAACAAAGATTTGAAAGTTTGGATGGTATGCGAAAATCAAACTTTATGTTGCATTATAATTTTCCTCCTTTCTCAGTTGGTGAATGTGGAAGAATAGGGACTGGCAGACGAGAGATTGGTCATGGAAAACTCGCTTGGAGAGCCATCAACTCATCGTTGCCTAAAAAGGAAAATTTTCCTTACACACTAAGAGTTGTCTCAGAAATAACTGAGTCAAACGGTTCATCTTCAATGGCCACAGTTTGTGGAACCTCATTATCTTTAATGGATGCTGGAGTGCCAATTAAAGAGCCAGTTGCCGGTATTGCGATGGGATTAATTAAAGAGGGCAAAGATTATTCAGTATTATCAGATATCCTTGGAGATGAAGATCACCTGGGTGATATGGACTTTAAAGTTGCTGGTACAAAAGATGGAATCACCTCTTTGCAGATGGATATCAAAATAACCGGTATAACTTTCGAAATAATGGAGACAGCTTTAGATCAAGCAAAAAATGGAAGAAAGAAAATTTTAGATGAGATGAACAAAGCTTTAAAAACATCTCGGAAAGAATTTTCAAAACACACACCTAAGATGGAAACTCTAAAAGTTGATAAAAAAGACATTGCTACAGTGATAGGAAAAGGTGGTGCAACTATTCGAGAAATAGTAGAAACTTCAGGTGCAAAGGTTGATGTAAAAGATACAGGGGAAGTGACAGTTGCAGCGCCAGATGAGGAGTCAAGAAACAAAGCGATTGAATTTATCAAAAATTTAGTAGCTAAACCTGAGGTAGGTAAAATTTATAAGGGGAAAGTTGTAAAAATAATGGAGTTTGGAGCATTTGTGAATTTTTTAGGTAAACAAGATGGTTTAGTTCATATATCTGAATTAGCAAACAAAAGAGTTGCAAAAGTTGGTGATGTTGTCAAAGAAGGCGATGAGGTTTCCGTGAAAGTTGTGGGTTTTGATAGAGGAAAAGTCAAACTATCAATGAAACAAGCAGTTGCTTAAGAAATATTTTTTGGATCAGGCATGCCAACTTTGTTATATCCAGCATCAACATAATGTATTTCTCCTGTAACTCCAGAAGCTAAATCACTTAACAAATATAAAGCTGAATTTCCAACATCATGGATATCTACATTTCTCTTTAAAAACGAATGATCTTCATTCCATTTATATAAAAATTTAGCATCTCCAATAGCGGACGCCGCCAATGTTTTAATTGGTCCTGCACTAATAGCGTTAACTCTTATTTTTTTATGTCCAAGATCTCTTGCTAAATATTTAACACTTGATTCTAATGCAGACTTACAAACACCCATTACATTATAATTAGGGATTGCCTTATTGGACTCATAAGTTAAAGTAAGTAAACTTCCACCTTCATTCATCACTTTCGATGCTTCTCTAGTTACTTCAGTAAAAGAGAAACATGAAATAAGCATACTTCTTAGGAAATTTTCTCTTGTAGTTTTTAAATATTCTCCACTTAATTCAGATTTGTCAGAAAATGCTACGGCATGAACTACAAAATCTATCTTTCCCCAATCAGATTTGACATCTTCGAAAAGTTTAATAATTTCATCTTTTTTTTCAACATCACAGCTAAAAGTTCTTTTAGATTTCAACTTTTCTGCCAAAGGAATTACTCTTTTTTTTAATGCATCTCCAAGGTAGGTAAATGCTAAATCCGCTCCTGCCTCCGATAATTTCTGTGATATACCCCATGCAATAGAACGTTCATTTGCAACGCCCATAATAAGTCCTTTTTTTCCTTTCATAAGATTCATAAATTATACCTTTTCAAAAACTAGCGTTGCGTTAGTACCACCAAAACCAAAACTATTTGACATAATGGAGTTTAAATTAGCACCTTTTTCAACTTTCGTAACAATCGGATACTTTTTTGCCTCTTCATCCATGTCTGTTATATTTGCTGAGGCAGCAATAAAATTGTTCTTCATCATTATCAGGCTGTAAATTGCTTCATGAACGGATGTGGCACCTAAAGAGTGTCCAGCTAGTGACTTTGTAGAGCTTATTTTTGGCTTATAATCTGAAAAAACTTGTCCTACTGCTTTTAATTCAGTTATGTCCCCAACCGGGGTTGAAGTTCCGTGAGTGTTTATGTAGTCAATCTTATTCTTAGCAGTGCTTAAAGCCATTTTCATACATCGTATGGCTCCTTCACCTGAAGGTGCTACCATATCGTAACCATCTGATGTAGCTCCATAACCTGTGATCTCTGCATAAATTTTAGCACCCCTAGCTTTTGCATGTTCATATTCCTCTAAGACTAAAACACCTCCGCCCCCAGAAATAACAAAACCGTCTCTAGTTTTGTCGTAAGGTCTGGAAGCTTTTTGTGGAGTATCGTTATACTTAGAGGAAAGAGCGGTCATAGCATCGAACATCGCCGTCATAGCAAAATGAACTTCGTCACTTCCTCCCGCAAAAATAATTTTTTGCTTGCCGAGCTGAATCAGTTCCATCGCATTCCCAATACAGTGACCACTAGTAGCACAAGCTGAACTTATAGTATAATTAACTCCCTTAATCTTAAATGGCACAGCTAGTGTCGCCGACGCTGTGCTTGACATTGTTCTAGGCACAACAAATGGACCCATTCTCTTAGGACTTTTTTCCCTTGTTTTATCAGCTGCTAGTATGACGTTCTCTATTGAAGGACCTCCTGACCCCATTATCATACCTGTTGAAATATTACTTACCTCATTGTCTTTAAGTCCTGAGTCTTTTACTGCTTCATTCATTGAAATAAAATTATACGCAGAACCAGGACCCATGAATCTTATAAATTTTCTATCCACGTGATCCTCTAATTTTATTTTAGGCTTTCCGTGTACATTACTTTTTAAATTATATTCTTTATATTCTTCGGCAAACGTTATTCCTGATTTGGAATTTATGAGAGAGTCTAAAACTTCATTTTGATTATTTCCAAGGCACGAAACAACTCCTAGTCCAGTGATTACTACTCGTTTCATGTTCTAAATAATCCTACCTTTAAATTTTCTGCACTATATATTCTTTTTCCGTCAGCGTCTAATACTCCGTCAGCTAATCCTACCACTGCTCCTTGCTTTTTTAAAATCCTTTTCATATCTATGTTATATGTTGCCATTTTAACATCTTTTAAAACTTCGCCAGTAAATTTAACCGAACTGACGCCAAGAGCTCTTCCTTTCCCCGGCTCACCCGTCCAGCCTAAATAGAAACCTACCAACTGCCACATAGCGTCCAAGCCTAAACAACCAGGCATTACGGGATCATCCTTAAAGTGGCATTTAAAGAACCATAAGTTAGATTTTATATCAAGTTCTGCTTTCATATGACCTTTATTGTATTTACCAGTATCTTTTTGAATTTCTGTTATTCTATCAAACATCAGCATTGGAGGAAGTGGTAATTTTGCATTACCTTTTCCAAATAATTCTCCATCACCGCAATTTATTAGATCTTCGTATGTATAACTATTTTTTTGTTTCATTATAGAAGTTAACAATTACTTGTTTTTTTATCAATATTCTATATATAATTAATATCAAATGATAAATAAAAATAAGGCTTTTATAGACAAACTTAGATCCTCGGGTCTAAGACCTACTAGACAGAGAGTAGAAATAAGCAAGTTTTTATTTAGAAAAAAAAAAACTTTTCACTTTACAGTTGACGATTTAAATAAACTTATAAATTCAAAAAGAAAAAAAAAAATTTCATTAGCAACGCTTTATAACACAGTTCATGCGTTGAAAAGTGCCGGACACTTGCAAGAGTTTGCTTTAGAAAATAATGTCTCTTATTATGATACGAACGTATCTTCACATCACCATTTTTATGATTGCGGAAAATTAATCGATATTAAGAAAAAAGATATAAATTTTAAAAAATTGCCCGTTCCTCCACAAGGAAAAAGAATAAAAAACGTTGAAGTTGTAATTAAGTTAGAAAACGTAAAATAAAAAAAACCTTTTAAAGAGTTGACACTTACTTTAGAATAATTATAAAGTAGTTATAGTATGAGTGTTGAATTTAAAAAAAATGGAAACGGTAAGTGCCCTGTAATGCACGGAGGTGTCACTAAAGCAGGAGAGTCGAATACGTCAAGGCTTTGGCCAAACAGTATAAACCTTGATATTTTGCACCAACATGACACAAAAACTAATCCTCTTCCAAAATTTGATTATAAAAAAGAGGTAAAAAAATTAAATTTTAAAGCACTTAAAAAAGATTTATTAAAATTAATGACCGAAAGCCAAGAGTGGTGGCCGGCAGACTTAGGAACATATAGCGGTTTAATGGTGAGGCTAACCTGGCATCAAGTTGGGACTTACAGAGAGTTTGACGGTCGACCTAACGTTGGATCTCATAGATTTTCTCCTCAGGACTCCTGGCCTGATAACACAAATTTAGATAAGGCAAGACGTTTGCTTTGGCCAATAAAAAAAAAATACGGAAATAGATTAAGTTGGTCAGACCTTATGGTTTTAGCAGGAACCATGGCTTATGAGCATGCTGGATTTAAAACTTTTGGCTTCTCATTTGGTAGAGAGGATTTATGGGAGCCTGAAAAAGATGTTTATTGGGGCAAAGAGACAGTGCCATTAGCAGTTAACAGATATGGTAATCCACAAGATCGTTCATCTTTAGAAGCTCCGCTTGCAGCATCTCACTTTCAACTTGTTTATGTTAATCCTCAAGGAGTTGAAGGAAAACCTGATCCAGTTAGAACTGCAATGGACGTACGCGAAACATTTGGTCGAATGGGAATGAACGACGTAGAAACCGCTGCTCTAACTGTTGGAGGCCACTCGATAGGGCGGGCTCACGGAAATGGTAACCCAGACAATTTAGGTCCCGAACCAGCCGGGGCTGATATTCACGAACAAGGTTTTGGATGGAATCAGGAAAATGGAACAGGTGCTAACCAAATAACTTCAGGCTTAGAGGGAGCTTGGACAACTAATCCTGATAAATGGGATCATCAATACCTAGATCTATTACTTAATTACAAATGGGAAAGCAAAAAAAGCCCAGCAGGTGCCTGGCAATGGGAACCTATTAATCTAGAGGAAGATAAAAAGCCTAGAGATCTAGCAGACCCTAATAAAAAAGCTAGATTAATGTTTACAGACGCTGATATGGCAATGGCAATGGATCCAGAGTATAGAAAAATTTCAGAAAGATTTTATAAAGATCCAAAATTTTTTGAAGACTCATT
>MDTD01044250.1_pt1 | contig 23461 bp, 15 predicted proteins | sample 811221 | NCBI WGS metagenome assembly MDTD01 (sample SAMN05326646, study PRJNA326480) | marine metagenome | isolation source: seawater | place: Pacific Ocean: South West | collected 2011 | reverse complement strand
TTACACTAAGATTAAGAAATCTTATTTTTGTACAAATATAATTCAAAAGAATTAATAGAATTTAAGAGAAATATCTACTTAAAGAAAAATTATTAACAAATTGTTAAATTCTTTTAAAAGTAAAATTTAAAATGAAAAAATATAATTTTTATAGGTATTTTTAGAACATTAGTAATGATAATAAAAACAAAACATATAAAATAAATATGAAAATCATATTTCTAATACTTAACTTACTTTTAATAAATATTAGAGACACTAAGACACTAAAAACAAACAAAATAATAAGAGACCATATAAATAAATTACCACCTAAAATATAATCCCCAATAAAACCAATCCTAGTGATAGGCAAATTCATATCAATCGAACCACTGAGAATAGTATATATAAAAACTGGTAATCCAATACCAATACATATATCAAAAATATTAGATCCATATGCATTAGAAAAAGAATCAATAAATTTATCATTTTTCGCATCTTGTAATGAAAAAAAAGTATCCGGAATACTTGAGGCAATAGCGGCAATTATAAAGGCACCAATAAATAAATTAATACCTAAAATATCTGAAATAGATTCCGTAGCTAATACAAGTAAATAACAACTTGCACCAATAATAATTACAGATAATATAACAACTATTATTGAACTAAAAGTATTAACCTTTCCGTTAAAGAAGATCCTAAATAATTTAAAGTTAAATAAGGCAGACAGCCTACTAACTTCTTCAGCATAAAGTATTTTATGCTTAAAATTTAGGTGGTTATCTTTTATAAATTTCTTAAGACAGAACTTTACGGCATTATTCTCAACAACTCTTTTATTAATAACGTAATAGATGTATATAAAATAATATAGAATTAAAAATAAAGCCCAGTACCATTTAATACCAATGAAAATCCCTGAAAACATAATCAAAATTGATCCTAATAAAAAATAAGTATCTTGTTTTACAATCTTTTTGTTAATTTGAAAAACCTTGTCTTTACCCTTAGTAATATAGATATATAAAAATACAATTACAGGTATAATAGCAATATTAAATGCTGAACTTCCAATAATCGTACCATAACCGGCCGAAAAACCCTCAATGTCCTTGAAGTAAAATAAAAAAAGTGATGAAATCAATAACTCAGGTAAAGACGAAGCAATCGCATTTATTGTAGGACCCTTAATTCCCTCTCCTAAATTTCGAGTTAAAAAATTTGCCGCAATGTCAAAACTTGAAGAAGATTTTCGAATTACATGTACAGAAATTATTAAAAATAAAACTGATATAATCATTCTTGTTTAATTTTTTTGATCCAAATAGAATATAATCTTCCTTTTTATAGGTGCTTGAAAGATTAAAAAAAGAGTAATCAAATTTAAATAAGCTGATGTTGTAAATTTATACATTTACTTTTAATTTGAAATATTTAATGTTTTTTATTTGATAATAGAATTCTGTTACTCCAAAAAAATCTATATAATTTTCCGAAAATACATTTTTAATAATCTAATTATCAGAATCTAAATCTTTGTTTATTTGGTCTGAACTATCTTTAATCTCTCTTTTTATCTCATTCGAAGCATTCTTTACCTCTCTCATCATTTTTCCGAGACCTTTTGCTATTTCTGGTATTTTATCTGCTCCAAAAAGCATTAATACAAAAAGTATAACAAATATTAACTCTGAACCTCCAACGAATAATAACATAAAGCAAAAATAAAAAAAGCCCTTTATTAATAGGGCTTTTATGTTATATTTCAATAAAAATTATTTCAATTTAATTGATTTTCTCTTTATCGTATCTAACATGATTGGTGACGCTACAAATAAAGAAGAATATGTACCAACAATAACTCCTATCATAAGTGCGAACATAAATCCTTTAATTGCTTCACCTCCAAATAAGAAGATGATTAATAACACGACAAAAGTAGTTAAGGAAGTATTAATTGTTCTACTCAAAGTAGAATTTAATGATGTATTCATATATTCATGTATCTCTTTCTTTTTAAAGTTTTCCATATACTCTCTAACTCTATCAAATACAACTACAGTATCATTAAGAGAATAACCAATAATAGTAAGAATAGCTGCAATAAATGCCTGATCTATTTCCAATGAGAATGGCATAATACCATATAATATAGAAAAGAGTGAAAGTACTAATAAGACATCATGAAATACCGCAACAACAGCACCTAAACTAAACTGCCACTTTTTAAATCTAATCAAGATATATAAGAAAATAACTATTAATGAAAAGATAATCGAAGATAAGGCTGCGTCTCTAATATCATCAGCAATTGTAGGGCCTACTTTTTCTTGACTCTCTACATTATAAGAATAATTCATTTTATCTAAACCTTCAAATAATTTTGATTTCACATCATTATCAGCTTCTAGATTGTTTTCATCAATTCTATATTTAGTTGTAATTTTAAGCTGTTCACCAGCTTGTCCCTTTAAATTAAATGAGCTTACTGAAGGAGCTTGACCACTAAATACAGATGCTAATCCATTCTTTACATCATCTTTGTTTACTTCTCCTTCGAAACTAACAACATAAGTTCTACCACCAACGAAATCAATTCCATAATTCAATCCTTTTGTAGCAAGAGAATAACCTCCAAACAATATTAGAATTGAAGAAAGAATATAAAATATTTTTCTCTTTCCAATAAAGTCAATATTTAAGTTTTTAAAGGCTCCATGAGTTAATTTGATAGAAAAGGACATAGATTTTCCTTTATTCATTCTCGATGAGATAATTAACCTTGTAATAAAAATAGCACTAAATAAAGATGTGATAATACCAATAATTAAGGTAGTTGCAAATCCTTTAATAGGCCCAGTTCCAAAAGAGAATAGAATAATACCCGTTAATAAGGTTGTAACGTTTGCATCAATAATCGAAGAATAAGCTGATTTATATCCATCTTCAATCGCCAATCTTAATCCTTTACCATTAGCCAATTCCTCTCTAATTCTTTCATAAATTAGTACATTCGCGTCTACCGACATACCAATTGTTAGAACAATACCTGCAATACCAGGTAATGTAAGTACCGCTCCTAATGATGAAAGTACTCCAAAAATGAAGAATATGTTTGCTAATAAGGCAACATTAGAAACAGCACCTGCTCCATAATAATAGAAAATCATGTACACCAATACAATTAATAAAGCAATCATAAAAGATTTGAGTCCAGAGTCAATAGAATCTTGTCCTAAGGAAGGTCCAATAATCGCCTCTTGTGTTATGTGAGCAGGAGCAGGTAATTTACCGGATTTAAGAACGTTAGCTAAATCTTGACCCTCATTTACAGTGAAATTACCAGATATTTCAGATCTTCCATTTGGTATTTCATCATTTACAGTAGGCCATGATTTCGCATATCCATCTAATACAATAGCAACACTTCTACCTTTATTGGAACCTGTAGTCGCTCTCCATATATTTGCTCCATCTGGGTTCATTGCCATAGATACTTTTACCTCACCATTATCAATAACCTGCTGAGCATCAGTAATAACGCCTCCATCCATTACGTAGCCATTACTTCCTTTCTTTTTAAGGGCAAGAAGCATAAATGATTGTTTACTGTCATCCCCTGGGTTAAAAGCAAATACAAATTTTAAATCAGGATTAAAATTAGACATAAATCCTTCATCATTTATGTAAGAATTCACTATTGCAGTATCTTTTAGAGCAGTATATCCAACTACAGGACCTTGACCTGTAAATCCTTGAGGAATACCACAAACAGCAAACCAAGGATTCTCATTAGCATTAAATATAGAATCATTATCTGTAGTATCTTTTACAAATCCATTTCTAGCGGCCAAAAAAGAGTTAGCTGACTGAATATCCTCAAATACTTCTGAAAATTCAAAAGTTTCCCAAAACTCTAATTGCGCAGAAGATTGTAATAATTTCTTTGCTCTGTCAGGATCTTTAATTCCAGGAAGTTCAACAATTATTCTTCCAGGAACATTTGTTTTTTGAATATTTGGTTGTGTTACTCCAAATCTATCAATTCTACTTCTTAATATTTCAAAAGAACTCTCAATAGCGTCATTAACTTCAGAATTAATAACTTCTATTACCTCTGCATTATTCTTGCTCTGAATTTTTTCTCTTAATGTTCTTGTTCCAAAAATAGAAGACAATTCATTTCCTTCTGGATTAAATTCATTAGCAAACAATTCAACAAAAGCGGTCTGAGAATTTTCTAAATTTTTCTCCGCATTTTTAAGAGCTTTTCTAAAAGTCGTATCTTTACTATTTCCAGACAAAGAAACCAAAACATCTTTTACAGAAACCTCAAGAGTAACATTCATCCCTCCTTTGAGGTCAAGACCTAAATTAATTTCTCTTTCCTTACACTCTTGGTAAGTATACATTCCTAAATAAATATCTTTAGGTGAACCATCCTCATTTATAGATTCTTTCTTAATGTATTCCCTTTCTAAATTTTCTAAAATGATATCTCTGTTGTTAAGATAGTTTTCATTTATCTTTTGAATCTCAGATGTTCTTTGTAAAGAGTCTGTAAAAACAGAATCAAGAGCTAAAATCTCATCGCTTTGATTAAGATCAATCTGACTTATGGCATAATCTGTTGCTGCTTTATCCATGTTACTTACTTTCCAAGTAAAGGATAATTGATACAGACATACTAGTCCGAATGTAATCGCTAGATACAATATAGGCTTTCTACTTTTCATAATTCTTTTCCTTATTTTTTAGAACGGCAAATATAAACTTTCATATCAGAATACACAAAAAGAGATACATTCATTTTTGTATTGATTTTAGAACTAAAATTCTTTACTTTGTTTTTAAAAATAAAACTTATAATGAAGAAAGTATTTTGGATATCATTTGTATTCTTACTTCAATCAAATTTAGTACTGTCTCAAATTAATTTTACTAGAGATACAAACTTAAAAATTATTGAGAATACTTTAGTTCTTGAAAATGCGTGGAATGGTGGAATAAATTCTTCACAATTCTCTGAAATAGACTTAAATTTGGATGGAATTAAAGATATTATTGTTTTTGACAGATGTGGAAACAAACTATCTCCATATATAAATAACAATGGAAATTTCGTTTATTCTCCACAATATAGGAATTTCTTCCCCAAGATTGAAAACTGGATATTAATGGATGATTACGATTGTGATGGAAGAAATGATATTTTTACTTATTCTACTGCAGGAATTGCGGTCTATAGAAATAATTCTAATTCTGTATTATCATTTATTCTTTCTGACTCCTTACTTTCCAATACTACAAGTGGACAACATATTTATGTAAGCCCTGTAGACATTCCTGCTATTACAGATGTAGATTCTGATGGAGATTTAGATATCCTAACCTTTGAAATTGCTGGCGGGTTTGTTCATTATTTTAAAAACATGTCTATTGAGAATTATAACAATTGTGATAATTTAGAATATAGTTTTTCAGATGGATGTTGGGGAGATTTCTATGAGGGTCTAAATACTTATACACTAAATTGTACTAATTGTCAATGCACTCCGATTATAAATGGAAATTTAACTAAAGAAACAAAGCATGCTGGAAGTTCATTGATGGCTATTGATATTGATGGAGATAATGATAAAGATTTAATTTTAGGGGATGTAAGTTTTAACAATTTAAATCTATTAATTAATGGTGGAGATAATCAAAACGCACTCATCACCTCAGTAGACACAGCTTTCCCAAAAAACAATGTGAATACTATTCCCGCCGATATTCATATTTTTCCCTCGGCTTATTTTTTAGACGCTACTAATGATGGTGTAAAAGATCTAATTGTAACCTCAAATATGCAAAATAATTCTGAAAATTTTGAAAGTTGTTGGCTTTATGAGAACTTAGGATCTAATATATCTCCAGATTTTAACTTTGTTCAGAAAGATTTTATACAAGGAAGTGGATTAGACTTTGGAGAAAATGCTCACCCTACTTTTTATGATCATAATGGAGATGGACTATTAGATCTTTTTGTTGGGAATTACGGATACCACTTAGCTAATGGAACTCCAATATCAAAGATTGCTTATTATCAAAATACAGGAACAATACAAGATCCAGAATTCTCATTAATTACAGATGATTTTGAAGGAATCTCAAATATAAATCTGAATACAAACTTAAATACACCAGCACTAAATCTGTTCCCTTCTTTTGGAGATTTAAATGGTGATGGAGACAAAGATTTAGTAATTGGAGACTCAGATGGAAAGGTTCATTTGTTTTTAAATAATGGAGGAAATTTCACCATCAATACGCCTAACTTAGGTAATATAGATGTAGGATATTTTGCAACTCCACAAATTGTAGATGTAAATAGGGATGGTTTAAATGACTTAATAATTGGAAATAAAAAAGGAACTATCACATATTTTGAGAATACTGGAACACAAACAACGCCAATTTTTTCTTTAGAGTTTCAAAATTGGGGAGGAATAGATATTGACTCAACATACATACAAAATGGATACAGTAGTCCTAAATTAATTGATATAAATGGAGATTATCATCTATTTACAGGTTCTTTTTCAGGAAAAATCTATTTATACAATAATATTGATGGAAACCTTAGCGGAGTATTTACAGAACAAAATTATTTAAATAACAATGTTTGGGAAGGAGAAAAAACATCTATAGCAGTATCAGATATTAATAATGATACCAAGATAGATTTAATAATTGGAAATCAGTGTGGAGGATTAGCCTATTTTAAAGGAGATAGTTCCATAAGTAATTCTGTTTCCGAAATTCATAAATACTTTAAGGTTTTTCCAAATCCATCTTCTGAAATTATATATATAGATAACAAAAAAAAGGAAACTATATTTATTTATAATTCAACAGGAAGATTAGAAATAATTTCTAAAAATGATAATATAGACATCTCTAATCTACCAGTAGGAACTTATTTTATAAAAATGTCCGAAAGAAAATCACAATTTATAAAGCAATAAAAAAAGCTCATCTATATATAGATGAGCTTTTAAAGCTAAATAATTATTTATTATACTAATAATCGATTAGTTTTCTTAACTCCTTCAGCAGATTCATTTAATTTTTGAATTTCTAAATCGTTTAAATCTAATTCTACTATTTTTTTTACACCATTTCTTCCTAAAATTACTGGAACTCCTATACATAAATCTGTAAGCCCATATTCTCCATCTAACATAACTGAACATGGGAACATTTTGTTCTGATCACAAGAAATAGAATGAACTAATGCAGACACAGCTGCACCAGGAGCATACCATGCTGAAGTACCTAACATGCCTGTTAAAGTAGCTCCACCTACCTTAGTAGCTTCTAAAACTTGATTTAACTTATCTTCAGAAACAAACTCAGAAGCTCTTATAGAATTTCTTGTAGCAAGTCTTGTTAAAGGTAACATACCTTTGTCTGAATGACCACCAATAACAATTCCATCAACGTCAGAAATTGGACAATCCATCGCTTCTGCTAATCTATATTTAAATCTTGCAGAATCTAAAGCTCCTCCCATTCCGATAATTCTATTTTTTGGGAGACCTGTAACTTTATGAGTTAAATAAGTCATTGTGTCCATAGGATTACTTACAATAATTAGAATTACATCAGGAGAATATTTAATTAAGTTTTCTGAAACAGTTTTAACAATACCTGCATTAATTCCAATAAGTTCCTCTCTTGTCATCCCAGGCTTTCTAGGGATACCAGATGTAATTACCGCAATATCACTACCAGAAGTTTTGCTATAATCGTTAGTACTTCCTATAATCTTAGTATCAAATCCATTTAATGATGATGTTTGCATTAAGTCCATTGCTTTACCCTCGGCAAAATTTTCTTTAATATCCACTAAAACAACCTCAGAAGCAAAATTTTTAATTGCAATGTACTCAGCACAACTCGCTCCTACTGCCCCCGCTCCTACTACTGTTACTTTCATTTATTTTTATTTTTTTTATTATTAAGCATCAATATTTGCATATTTAGCATTAGCCTCAATAAACGCTCTCCTTGGTGGCACCTCATCTCCCATTAACATAGAAAACACTCTATCTGCCTCTGCAGCACTATCAATTGAAACTTGTTTTAAAGTTCTTTGTTCAGGATTTAAGGTTGTATCCCAAAGTTGAACAGCATTCATCTCCCCAAGACCCTTATATCTCTGTATTCCAACGTTTACATCTTTTCCTGCTTTCATTTCTTCAATCAATCTATCTCTTTCCTCGTCGGACCAACAATATCTTTGATCTTTACCTTTCTTTAATAAATATAGAGGTGGAGTTGCAATATAGATATATCCTTTTTCTACTAATTCCTTCATATAACGAAAGAAAAAAGTAAGAATTAACGTCGCAATATGACTACCATCAATATCAGCATCTGTCATAATTACAATCTTATGGTATCTTAATTTTTCTGTGTTTAAAGCTCTTTCATCTTCTTCAGTACCTACAGATACACCAAGAGCAGTATACATATTCTTAATCTCTTCGTTTTCAAAAACCTTGTGCTGCATGGCTTTTTCTACATTTAAAATTTTTCCTCTTAACGGTAAAATTGCTTGAAAATGTCTGTCTCTTCCTTGCTTGGCTGTACCACCAGCAGAATCTCCCTCTACTAAGAAAATTTCACACTTCTCAGGGTCTCTCTCTGAACAATCGGATAATTTCCCAGGAAGTCCTGAACCCGTCATTACAGATTTTCTTTGTACCATTTCTCTTGCTTTTCTTGCTGCATTTCTAGCAGTAGCAGCAAGAATAACTTTCTGTACAATCAATTGCGCTTGCTTGGGATTTTCTTCTAAATAATTAGCAAGCATTTCACTTACTGCTTGAGAAACGGAAGAGGTAACTTCCTTATTTCCAAGCTTTGTTTTCGTCTGTCCTTCAAATTGTGGCTCCATTACCTTGACAGAAACGACTGCGGTCAAACCTTCTCTAAAGTCATCTCCAGAAATCTCAAACTTAACTTTTTTAAGCAAACCTGACTCATCTGCATATTTTTTAAGAGTACGAGTGAGTCCTCTTCTAAATCCTGAAAGGTGCGTACCTCCCTCATGTGTATTAATATTGTTTACATAAGAATGTACATTCTCCGTATAGGAGGAATTATAAACCATTGCAACCTCAACAGGTACTCCATCTTTTTCTCCATCAAAATAAATCACATTATTCAATATAGATTCTCTTGTTCCATCTAAAAAAGAAACAAATTCCTTTAATCCTCCTTCTGAAAAATATTCTTCTTTTACAAAACTTCCTTCTTCATCTGTCCTTCTCTTGTCAGTAAGAGATAAATGAATACCCTTATTCAGAAAAGAAAGCTCTCTTAATCTAGCAGATAAAATATCAAAATGATATATAGTATCTACAAAAATTGAATCATCTGGTTTAAAAGTTACAAAGGTACCTGTTTTATCAGTGATTCCTATTTCTCTTACATCATACTGAGGTATACCAATTTTATACTCTTGTTCAAAAATCTTACCTCCTCTATGAACTTCTACTCTTAAATCTGTAGAAAGAGCGTTTACACAAGAAACTCCAACTCCATGTAGACCTCCAGATACTTTATAAGACCCCTTGTCAAACTTACCTCCTGCGTGTAGTACTGTCATTACAACCTCTAGAGCAGACCTTCCCTCTTTTTCGTGAATATCTGTAGGAATACCTCTACCATTATCGGAAACTGTAATTGAATTATCTTGATTAATAAAAACATCAATATGAGAACAATGACCTGCAAGAGCCTCATCAATAGAATTATCGACTACTTCATACACTAAATGATGTAATCCTTTCTGACCAATATCTCCAATATACATGGCGGGTCTTTTTCGCACAGCCTCCAGTCCTTCAAGCACTGTAATATTACTAGCGCCATAATCTTGATTTTTATTCTCTTCACTCATAATTTTAGTGTAATTAATCTCTTATTTTTAAGTTAGACAAATATATAAATAGACATGGCAAAAATAGTGTGTTTTAACATTAAAATTGATAAAAGTTTATCAACAAAAGTTAATAACTTTTTCTAGAAGGAATAGGACAATCCAACCCAAGCATTAATACCAATTTCCCTGTATCCGTACCACATCTCTTGTTTTGAGTTTAAAATATTATTAATTCTTAAGAATCCTGAAATGGAATTAGTATAATTATAATCAATAGATATATTAGTATGAATTTGAGGATTTAGCACATATTCTTCCGACCAATTAATCTCTAGTATAGAAGTTTCAAAATCTCCACTTGAACTTAAAGATTTTCTTTCTCCTAAATAAGATATACTGGTATTTACTTTTATTTTCTCATCTAAATTAAGAGAAACACCAAAATTCCCGTTAATATTTTCTTTGTTTGATACAGTGGTATCGTACTTAAAATAATTTATGGATGCATTTATGCCAATCAAATCATTAATTTGCCATTTATAATTTGCATTTGCTCTCAATCTCCAGACGTCTATATAGGAAAAATAAAATCTTCTATTTTTATCTAAATTTATCGAATAGTAAAATGGCAAGTTAGAGATTTTTCCATAAGAAATACTACCATTAAATATTTCATCTCTACCAATTACATTTTCCATTTGTAAGTATAACTCATTCTTGATATCTGTGCTTTTTAAATTTAGAGAAATAAGACTATCTATTCCATATATTTGATTAGTACCGGGAGCTATTATATACGGATTTTCATCAGACAAAGACTTTATTGTATTTCTAACTCTAACAGACCGAATTCCTCCTTCTACAAAAAGAATATTTTTTACCAAATATTTACTAAGCTGAAATTGAGGAAAAAACTCAAAACTTGAGCCATCTATCAAATCAGTCTGATAATACATATCTAAACCAATATTAAAATCTATTCCATATTCTGTTAGTAATGTAGATGGAGAAACTAAAAACTCTTTCACACCCATTTTCTCTCTTGATGATAAAGAATCAGTTTTTGAATAATTTATGTAATCGTTAAAGTCTAATTTTACATTTAAAGGATAATTATAAACATATTTACTTAATATACTACTAAAATGAATTTGATTCTCTGATAACTGATTTAAATCTGAAATGAAGAATTTTGTTTTATATTTTAACTCATGATCAGATAACTCATTTGAAATCAAAGAAATTCCAAATTTAGAGTAAGAAAATCTATTAAGATCACAATCTTCACATTGTGAAGATCCTGGAAAATCTTCTTTATATTTTGATGCTCTTCTGTCATAATCTATATTTGCAACTAATATATTCTTAACACCAATCTTTTTTACGAATGTTTTTAAATTAACATGTGAATTTTTAAATATATCATCATTTCTAGACACATCATCATAACACACTTTATAACTGTTAGAAAATTGATTAAATGTCACTCCGTAGGAATAATAATCTTTTCTTAAACTATTATAGGATATATTGGAATGTAAAGAATGAGTACCTCCTCCTAACAACACTAAAAATCTTTTTATCTCAGGTAATTTTTCTCCACTTAATTTTGCAGATTTTATAGGTCTTGATTCATAAGAAACATCTAAAGTTTTATTGAGAAACGAATATATCTGGACCTTATCAATTTTATTAGTATCAATAAAATCAGAAGTTTCCTTTATCTTTTCAGATTCTGGGATCTCAGGTTTAAAACCCTCCAAAACTTTTACTTCTGCTTGATCTATATCTTGAGAAAATAACAATTTTACAGACAAAAAAACAAAAAAACAGACATGTAATATTTTCATTTTATTTTAATTTTAAAATTCTTCTTCTATTTCTAAATCAGAGTAGGTAATTTTATAATCCAATGTATCTCCTATTGTAATTGACACCTCCTCTACTTCATTTTTTTTCTTTATCTGTTCCTTCTCTACAATTTGTTCCCATTTAAATTTTGCTTCATTCACTAATTCTAATCCATCATGATTTTCTTTAATACTTTCTAAAGTAGCTTTTGCTTGATAATAATTCTTTTGTTTTACATATACATCAGAAAGTAATATAAAGCCTTTTGCAATCCAATGATTTGAAGAATATTCTTCCGCAAGCTGAAATACTAACTCTTCTATTTTTATATAATCATCATTAAGAAATGAAAAATAAGACTTCATATACATCGCTTCGGATCCGTCTTCATTGTTAGTCAATGCAACAATTTCATCACATAGATTGGATGATCTAGCAAAGTTTCCAATATTAAAATCATTTCTTGCAATTATTAGTTTTGATCTAGCTACTAGTCTATCATTTAATTTACCAGATTTTAGAACACGATTTGCATAGGAAACCGCAAGTTTCTCATTTAACCTTTCAAAACCAAACATAAGTCTGATAATAGATTCTCTTTTTAATCCATTAGAGGAAGCTGTAGAATCTAACAACTGATAATATTTGTTAGATAATTCAACATCCTTAGTATTATAGAAATATCTACAAATTTTAACCAAGGAAGGTTCGTAAAATACGGAAACTCCTAAATCAACTACTAGTTGAAATGACTCTATTGCAAGTAATGTATCTTTTGTTTTCCAACAAGATTCACCGTAATAATATAGTGATTGTTTATAAAAAATTGATGATTCTCCAAAGTTTTCTAAATAACTTTTAAATTGAATTTTGGAGTCATAATACTCTGCCTTATTAAATCTATTGTAAGCTGCCTTATAACTCAACGAATCCTTTGCAGAAACAGAAATATCTAATTGCGGAATTTTATTTATATATGATAAGTATTCATTTATACTTCCCATTTGTAAATAAGCGTCTTTTAATCCAATTTTAGCATTTGAAAATGAAACAGTTCTCGGATAATTCTCAATTACTTCTTTTAAACATAAAATGGAGCTTTCAAAATTCTCTTCGTTAAAATAAATCAAGCCTTTGTTTAACAAAGACTTAGAAAGTACTTCGTCATCTTTAGACAGATTTATAACTTTATCGTAATATATAATCGCTTCCTCATTTTTATTTTGGTTTTTATACAGTGTAGCAAGGTCTATTAAAGACCTTTCAAAATATGGAGATTCTTCAGATCCTAAGATTAATCCTTTCAAACACTTTTCCTGACGATCGTAATCAGATATTAATCCATAACATTTTGACTCTTGATACGCAGAATAATCCATATCAAAATCAGACTCTTTCAATCCTAGAATATCTAACCTTGATTTATGATAATAATTAGCTGCATTTTCAAATTCAGACATCATATAGTAACTATCTGCTAACCTCAATTTCGCATCACGCATTCTAACTAAATCTAATTCAGAATTAATAGACTTTCTAAACATATTTATCGCCTTATTATATTTCTTAGACTTAAAATAAGAATAAGCTAAATTATACCTTGCTATTGAAATTTTATCAATTAAAGAATTAGAAGGAGTTTCTAAAAATTCTTTATAATGTATTATGGACCTATCATAATCATTTAACTGATAATAACAATCTGCGAGCCAATACAAACACATCACGTCTATCTCTATATTTTCCCGGTATTTTCTAGCAAACTCAAACTTAAGCAAGGCATTACTATAATTTGCATTATTATAATGTTGAATTCCAATATAATAAGCTAACCTTTGAAGAGTTTGCCTTTGTTTTTTCTTAGGAAGGTGACTGTTTTTTAAAAAATCAAAAGCTTGCTGATACTGATTAGTACTTTGAAACATATTTATCATTAAAAGCTTCATCTCTTGTTTATACTTTGATAGATTAAATTTTTCTAACTGATCCATCACATAATTGAGATTAGAATAAGGCAAATCTAACTCGTAAGAAAGCTTAAAATAATTATATAAAGATTCCTCTTTTATCTCTAAATCAAAATTTATTTCAGAAGCATTCTTAAATGCATTTATAGCAAAATTTTTCTTATTTGTTTTTAAATACGATTTTCCTAAATAATAAGAAGTATATTGATATATACTATCATTAATGTTCTTAACCTTTTCTAAATAACCAATTGCTTTCTCATAGTCTTTTAAATAAATACTAATCTGCCCTAACTGAAAATAATCAACTACGCTTACTTCTTCTGTTATCTCTAAATACCTGTTAAAATATATGATGGCACTTTCATAATCCGAAAGATGATAATAAGAATCAGAAATAATCCTGTTTATCTCTGATTCTCTGGAGGATAAAACATTCTCTAATAGAGGAACCGCATATTCTACAACTTCCGAGTATTTTTGCAAGTAATAGTATATTTGTGTTACATAATAAGGAACAATTCTTGAAAATATTTTATCATCAGATAAGGATTGAAAGCTTGAAAGAGATTTATGATACAATTTCTGAACATAACAAATATGTGCATAAAAATATTGAGAGAGAGCCTTGTATTTTCCTTTTTCTACTTTTAAAAAATTATATTTTGCGTCATCATACTTCTCTAAATAAAACAAAGAATATCCATATTTAAAGAAGTATTCATCTGTCATCAGTTCTTTTTGATTAATATCAGCTAATAGTCTTACTGAATTTGAGTATTTCTTTTCTGCAAAATAAATGTATGAAAGATCTAACTTCGATTTTTGATAATAGTTAGAGTTCTTATATTTATTTAATAATTCTTGATACCAGTATACAGCATCATTATTTCCCATCTTCTTAGAGCATTCAGCAATTCTATATAAAACAAAATCATTTTTTCCTGAATTATTAAGTTCAGATATAAATATATTTTGAGCTAAACTATACTCTCCATTTCTATATAAATACTCTGCTTTATTCAGATTACTTACTTGACCATTTAAATCTAAAAAAAATAAAAACAAGAACAAGGTTATCAAAAATTGTTTTGTCATGACTAGTTATTATTATCAGTTTTTAAAATTAAAGATAAAGAACACTCTGTATAAACTTAAAATTCGAAGTTTTCAACATCTTTTTTTAACAAGTAAATCCAAAAAAAATATCTCTCAACACAATAAAAACACTATTTTTACGACATTATTATGTTGCATATTTTAAAAATAAAAGGAACTGGAAAAATCCCTGACTTTGTTCAGTTAAGAGATGAAGACCTATCTCTAAAAGCCTATTTTAGAGCTGATCAGATAGATAGAGGATTTAAAAAAAATGATATCGAAGACCCTTCAGGAAAACTAAAAGAAACAATCACAAAAATGCCATTTGGAAAAATCTTTAAATACAAAGAAGATGAGTAAGTCTATTATTTCAATTTCGAAACTTCATATTTCATACCATAATAATGAAATATTAAAAAATATTAATTTAGAGGTTAGAGAAGGAGATTTCATTTATCTTATTGGAGAAACAGGAAGTGGAAAAAGTTCATTATTAAAATCACTATACAAAGGTGTTGATTTCCAGATCGGAAATATCCAAATAGCGGATTATGATTTGTCAAAAATTAAAAATAGAAATATTGCATACCTTAGAAGAAAATTAGGAATTATTTTTCAAGACTTTCAACTACTATCAGATAGAAACATCTACAAAAACTTAGAGTTTGTACTAAGATCAACTGGATGGAAAGACAAACATAAAATTAAAGAAAGAATAGCTGAAGTTTTAAATACGGTTCATTTAAAAAAAGTTGAAAAGAAAATGCCATTTGAACTTTCTGGTGGAGAACAACAAAGAGTTTCTATAGCTAGAGCTCTATTAAATCATCCAAAAATTATTTTGGCAGATGAACCTACAGGCAATTTAGATCCTGAAAAGTCTAAAAGTATTATTGAAACTATGAAAGAAATTAACCAAAATGGAACAACAATTGTTATTGCTACTCATGATTACTCAATAATCAAAAACTTTCCTAGTAAAACTTATAGATTTCATGACAAAGAAATAAAAGAGGTTCTTGTGTCTTGATGAACTTTTCCAAAAACATATCTCTAAAAAAACTAACTACTTTTGGAATTAAAGTAAATTGTAAATTATTTTGTGAAATACATTCTATTGCAGAACTTAAACATCTTCTAAAAAAAGAAGAATTTAAAAAAAATAACTATCTAATTCTTGGGGGTGGCAGTAATATGCTTTTCACAAAAGATTTTGATGGGCTCATTATAAAAAATGAGATAAAAGGAATTGATATTATTTCAGAAAATGAGCATATTAAAAATATAAAAGTTGGAGCCGGAGAAAATTGGCATAAATTTGTATTGTGGAGTATTGAAAATGGTCTCTCAGGAATTGAAAATTTAGCACTAATTCCAGGAAATATTGGAGCTTCTCCCATGCAAAATATTGGAGCTTATGGGGTAGAAGTGAAAAATGTCATTGATAAAGTATGGACTATTAATTTGATAGACGGAAAAGAACATATTTTCACAAATTCAGAATGTAAATTTAAATATCGAGATTCTATTTTTAAGAATAAATGGAAAGATAAACTTATGATAACTCATGTGTCATTTAACTTAAGTAAGCGACCAATACACAATACAAGTTACGGAGCTATAAATGAAGAACTATCAAAGTTAAGATTAGAGAGAACTAGTAAAAATATTTGTCGTGCTATAACAAACATACGTAAAAGAAAACTTCCAAACCCTAATGAAATTGGCAATAGTGGTTCATTTTTTAAAAATCCCGTGATTAAATCTTTAAAATTTAAAAGATTACAAGATTTATATCCAGATATAATTGGATATAAAATATCAGATAAAGAGACAAAAGTAGCTGCTGGATGGCTTATTGATAAATGTGGATGGAAAGGATATAGAAAAAATGACGCTGGCGTACATAAAAATCAAGCTCTTGTTTTAGTAAATTATGGAAAAGCTACAGGAGAAGAAATTTTTCTGTTATCAAGAAAAATACAAAAATCTGTTAAGGAAAAATTTGATATAAATATTTATCCCGAAGTAAATATTATTGGATGAATAAAAGCCATATATTAAAAGAAAAAATAAGAAAAAATTTTGCATTTAATCCTACTCCGCAACAAGATGAGTTGATTAATGATATTTCAGATTTTGTATGTACGTTAGGAAACAAAAGTATATTTTTATTAAAAGGATTTGCAGGCACAGGTAAAACAAGTCTAATATCATCATTGGTCATGAGTCTATCTTCTGTTTACAAAAGAAGTTCTTTGTTGGCCCCTACTGGAAGAGCCGCAAAGGTTTTATCAGGATACTCTAAAAAAACAGCACACACTATACATAAAAAGATTTATTGGATTAAAACAAATAGCAAGGGAAATACATATGTCACTTTACAAGAAAACTTAAACTCTAATTGTATATTTATTGTAGATGAAGCTTCAATGATACCTTCTCATACAGATAACAACTTTGGGAACAGAAATTTACTTTCAGATCTGGTAAAATACATTTATTCTGGGACAGATTGTAAATTAATTTTAATTGGAGACACTGCTCAACTACCACCTATTCATCTAGATGTGAGTCCTGCGTTAGACGAGTATATCTTAGAACAGGAATTTAACAAACAAGTAATAGTTAGAGAACTTACACATGTTGTTCGTCAAAAGTCAAATTCTTTAATTCTAGAAAATGCAACTAATGTAAGAGAAACAATTTCAAAAGGAATTAATAAGTATCCTCAAATAAAATGTAATGAAGAAGTTATCAGGTTAAATGGAGGTGATGAATTACAAGAAAAAATTGAATCTTCTTATAATAATTTTGGAATAGAATCCACTATAGTAATATGTAAATCGAACAAGAGAGCATATTTATACAATCAACAAATTAGACACAAAATATTATGGAAAGAAGAACGAATTTCTATAGGAGATTTTTTAATGGTTGTTAGAAATAATTATTCTTGGATAGAAAATGATAGTAAAGCTGGATTTATTGCTAATGGAGATATAATTAAAATAAAACATATTAGAAAATATGAAGAATTATACGGATTTGGTTTCGCTCATGTATCAATTGAGTTAGTAGATTATCCTGAAGATTTAGAAAGAGATGTAATTGTCATGCTTGATACTTTGGAAAGTGAGCAAGCAGCATTAGATTATAAAAGATATAAAGAATTATACAATCAGGTTTCTCAAGATTATAATTCAATTAAAAACACATATAAAAGAAATAAAGCAATAAAAGAAGATAAATATTTAAACGCTCTTCAGATAAAATATGCTTACGCGATTACCTGTCATAAATCTCAAGGAGGTCAGTGGAAATCTGTGTTTGTAGATCAATCCTACTTTACAGATGAAATGTTAAATAAGGAATATCTTAGATGGTTTTATACATCTCTTACAAGATCTTCCGATAAACTATATCTCATAAATTTCTCAGATAAATTTTTTAATTAATGTATTAACCTAATACTCTGAAAAAAGTTGGGAAAATTTAAATTTACAATTAGAATCTCTAAAAGATTAAATTGCTAGTTCAAGGATAAAAAAATATTATTCTATGCATAGTTTTTATTTATTAGTATTATATTTGTCATAAATTAAAAATGAAAAAATTTATTTTACCAATTGTAATCTCTATACTAACAATTTCTTGTACAAGTGTATACTTTCCATCACCACAACCAGATTTCGCAGAAGAATTAAATTTAATACCTGAAAAATTTCAAGGAAAATTTCAATATGATTTTGATTTTTTGGGGGATACAGATAGTAGTACTTACATCGTTTCTGAAAATACAATAATTACAGGTGAAGATACTATAATTAATGATAATAATAACGTTTTTAAAAGTTGGGGAAACTATTTTTTTTGGAATCAAAAAATGGACACATCAAATTATTGGATATGTCATATAATACATACAAACGGATTAAAAGGAGAAAATGAAAAAATAAGTTATAGGCATATAAGTGAACAAATTCCCTGGGAACAATTTAACATTGAAACAACAGTTAAAAATGATAGCACTCAATATAATGTTTATATTAAGGATATAAATACTTTACAATTTCATCTTATTTTAAGATTGACTGAAGATTTAGAAATCACGAGAATCAATAGAATTGAATAATAATAAATCTACAAATTATCAAAAATTTATTATTAATATTTATTATCATTTTTGGGAATATATTTTTAACAAATGCCCAAACAAAAAACATGGTTGGCCCAAGAATTGGAGTAACCTTAATTCCTTCTGGTGAAACAACAGATTTTTTGACTGGCAATGAAAATAGACCTAGTGCATTTACTACACAATATCTTGCTCTTTGTGTTTGTTTCCTTCCTTATGGAAAGGCAATGATAAAACCGGCAAGAAAGGTTTGATCCCATAGAAAATTCAAATCCATTTGATGACCTAGCACCAACCCTATAAATTTATCTGTTACATACAGATTTATAATCACAAAATTCACATCTACTAACATCTTCAGTCTGTATAAAATCTTCCGATACAACTTTAGTTAATAAAGAAGTAATCAGAGTTTCAATATCATTCAAAATTTCACTATTAATATAAAGAACTTCTTTCTTATTCCCACTTAATTTCTTAGATAAGATCAGAGGATTTTCTTTCAAATTTTTAAATGATAAATTTCCAGCAATTATCTTATTATCCATTTTTTCCGGATAAGTTTTTAAATATAAATATGTATAAACTAATAATTGAAAAACCTTAGATTTTTTTGGATTATCCACCAATTCTTCAAATTCATTAAAACTAATATCATTCTGAGTAACAGTACCTGTTTTATAATCTATAATTCTTAATAATCCTTCATATTTATCTACTCTATCAACTCTACCCCTTATAATAAATTCTTTATTTTGATGTGTAATAGAGCATTTAAATTTACCTTCAGATTCAAGAATTTCTAATGGACTTGTATTTTTATGATTGCTATCTAACATTTCCGCCTCGTATTGTAGGAAATTAAGTGCAAGTTTCTTTGCAATCTTTAAAGAAAGATAGTTTTTACCCGAGGAGATATCTCCATTCATTAAATTAGAAAACTCATCTTCAACTTTCTGAAGTAAATTATCTTTTATAGATCTAATATCTTTAGACCTGACCAATCCTTTAGGATAAACCTTATCAAAGGCTTCATGAATCGCTGTTCCAATTATATTAGATTCAGCAAACTCAGAAATATCTTTTGATTTTCTAATTTTAGAAAGATATTTAAAATAAAAAGATAAGCTACAATTGATATATGTATTGAGTGATGTTGGAGAAATATTTTTAGACCACCTTTCAATTTCAAAATCTAAATTAATATTATTTACAAGAATTTTATTATTATTTTCTGAATCAACCAAATTTCCATTATAAACATATTCATTTATTTGATGAGGATACTCAGAAAAAAGCTGTGTAATAAACCTACTTTTTTCTCCAGAACCAAAACCATCTATTTCTGTATTATAAAGTATATGAATATTTTTTGCTCGTTGTAATAATCGATAAAAATGATATGAAAAAACAGCATCATTCTCTTTGTAAGTTGTCATTTTAAAATACAACCTTAAATCAAAAGGTATAAAAGAATTATTTGTTTTTCCCTTTGGAAGCAATCCTTCATTAACACTTAACAAAATCACATTTTTGAAATCAAGAGTTCTACTTTCTAAAATACCCATAATTTGAATACCATTTAGTGGTTCACCCTTAAATGGTATCACTTCATTGGAGACTAACTGCTGTAATATAGAATGAATAGTTTGAATTTCAATTTTAAATGAACTCGCTAATACTAAATTATTTAGAAGTTGAAATGAAGTATTGAAGGCATACAAAATTTCAGATTCGATATTATCTTTTTGATTTTCTAAATTTTTTCGAAAATGTTTAATTAAATATTCTATAAGATTTAAAGATTCTTCAGTTTTAGACCATTTTGAAAATATAGTACGAACATTTTCAAAACTATTACTAAAACAATACTCTATCTCATTTATTGAAATATAAATCTTATTGGATTCAAAAATTGATTCTCTAAGTTCTACAATTTCCTCAGAAGAAACAAAAGTAATAAACAGAGGATGATTCACAACCTTTAGTAGGCCTTTATGGTAAATATACGCTTCTTCATTGCTAAAATTCTGCAACTGCATTTGAAAAACAGCATCGATAAATGAATAAAAAGCAGTACTTTTCAAAGGACTACCCATTGTTATATTTATATCCTTAACATTCTCTGGTAGATGATATAAAACTGGATAAAGTAAATTTTCATCTGCCAAAATCACTGCTGTTTTACTTTCAGATAAATCTGCATCAGAAAGACCACTTAATATCTCAGAGACAACTAACGTTTGTGATATATTATTAGGACAAGCAATGACATTAAATTTATCCTTCTTTTTAACAAAATAATCTCCAACTCCTTTAAAATCAATTTCTTTCCACTTATTTCTTTGAATTCTCAAAAACTCCCCCGCTTCATGAACTGGATTTAAATAATAATAATTATCAGCATCCCAAAACACTCTAGCTATATCTCTTTTTTTCAATACATCAACAATTTGATGCTCAGATTTTGTCAGTGCATTCAATCCTACAAACCATACTTTCTTCCAAATTAAATTCTTTTTCTTGATCTCTAGCGCAGCAATTTTATACGCCATACCTTGATATGCAAGATTATTTTCTAATAGAATCTTATTAAACTCTACATACCAATCATAGAACCTACTATAAAAATCATTAAAATTATCCTGTGATTCTGTTAAATTATCTTCGGAAAAACTCCAATTCTCAATATTCCAATTTTCTAATTCTTTTGCATTTTTAAGATTAGAAAATATATCTTTAGCATTTACTAAATTTCTATCGACTTCATTAAAATCATGCAATAACACATTACTCCAACTTAAAAACTTTTCGAATGTATCTGTATCTGAAGGCGGTTTAGATAAATAACTCTGATACAAATAAAATTGCAGGGATAAATTATCTAAAACTTTCAGCCCAGACAATTCTTCTATAAACTCTTCTACTGAAAAAAACTGAGGTAAAAATACGGGTTTATCAATTAATCTAGACAGGTGTGATTTTAAGAAAATTACTGACCTTTTACTAGGCAAAACAATTGCTAATTCCTCCATACTATTCGGAAATTTAACGACTAATCTTTCTGCTATTTTCTCTAAAAAGGATTTCATATCTTATATACTAATTTTTCTGTATTTATGTAAATGAGATACTTTTCAATATTTGAATAACCCATCTGCAATAAGATATCAGAATATTGAATAATCTGATTTCTATACTGTTTTTTTGGAATACCAGTTTTATAATCTAAAATAATTGTCTTTTCATTTGAAATAAGAAGTCTATCTGGAATATATATTTCTCCATTTGGAGTAAGTATTTCTCTTTCATTTTTTACTTTCCATTTATCATCAAAAAATACTTGCATTCTTGAATCAGACAATAATTTTTTCGAAGCATCGATTAATTTATTTCTATTATCTTTAGAACAAACTCCTTTGAGATATAAATCTAAACAAATCTGATCGATATCTTCCTTGTACCTAACTTTAGAAAGCGCTAAATGAAATAACTTCCCAAAGTCCTTTTCTGAGTTTTGAGAATCAACACCCCAAGATTTCTCTGAAGATTTATTTAGAGAAATTTTTTTTCTCCAGTCTATTTTTTTTCTTAGGGAACATGGGAATACTTCTAAAGAAGGTTTGTGTTTCATTGAATTTTTATCTGAAGAATCTCCTATTATCAAAGTATTATTTACACCATAGTGATATAGTAATGAATTTAATTTCCCTGAACTTAAAAATGAATCTGTGATATTTGGATACTCTTTTGAATATATGTATAATCTTTCTTTTGGACGTGTAGTTGCTACATATAACTTATTTAAGTTATCCAGAAATCTTAATTCTTTTTCCTTCACATATTCTTTTGAAAATTCAGAATTTTCTAATTTACGACTAGTTCTAATCAAAGCATTTGGAAGTACATTATTTGTTTGTAAAGACGCATCCACCCATAATTCAGAATTATTCTTACCACCTTCCCAATTAAAAGGAATCATTACCACATTAAATGCCAATCCCTTTGACTTGTGAATTGTCATAACTTGTATTGCGTTCACACCATCTGGAACCACAATAGTTTCCTTTTGCTTATTCTCATCCCACCACTCAATAAATTCTGACAAATTACTAGCATTTTTCTCTGAATATTTTAAAACTGTATCTAAAAAGAAATTAGTGTAAATGTCCTCAATGATTCCAAAAGTTTTATATAAACTTTCAACTAATTCATATAATTGCAAACTAATTATTCTTTCCCTATCAATATTTATTTTATATTCAGAAAGAAGATCATCAAAATCTTTATGTATTTTTAAATAAAGAAAATGCAAATTTTCAGATTTAGGTTTTTTTTGTTGTAAATAATTAATAATAGATAATTTAGAGATGTCATCATTTATATCTATTAGATATTTTAAAACATCAACTACTAATCTTACTTTTTCAGAAGAATGAATTAATAAACCTTCATTTGAGACTACATTCATTCCATTTT
>MDTD01113573.1_pt1 | contig 23462 bp, 18 predicted proteins | sample 811221 | NCBI WGS metagenome assembly MDTD01 (sample SAMN05326646, study PRJNA326480) | marine metagenome | isolation source: seawater | place: Pacific Ocean: South West | collected 2011 | reverse complement strand
CACCATTTTGTCATATTTATAATTCTTAGCGAAGTAGGATATGGATCCCATGATATTAGATTTTTATTATTATTATCATTTATCCATTTCAAAATTATATTTTTTGAGACGTCTTTATCAAAATTTTTGGAATTGATAAAATCTAGATAATTTAAAACGTAAATATCAAGTTTATCATCTGAAAATTTATTCCAATTAAAATTTCTAGTTATAGAAATAGTCTTATTATTAATAAAAATCCTTTCAGGGTGAAAATAATTAGCATTATTATGAATATCTATTAAATTTTTTTTAACTGAATTCAATTTATAATCTAAATGATTATTAATATTTGGTTTAAAATAAAAAAGTAATCTAAAAAAAATTTGGTTGAAGTTAAGAAATTTTATTGTGTTGAGATAGATGAATAATTTAGACATTATTTTTAAGTAATTGGTGAATTACTTTTACAATTCTCTTTGATGTTTTGCCATCCCATTTTTCAGGTACTGAGCTTTTTTTCCATTTTCCTTGATTTATATTAGATAAATATTTTTTTAGCTTACTATTATCATTGCCAACAAGAATATTGGAACCTATCTTTATTGTTTCCGGTCTTTCAGTGCTATCCCTCATAGTTAGACAAGGAGTGTCTAAAAAAGTAGATTCCTCTGTTATCCCGCCAGAGTCAGTAATTACAGCTCGAGCATTTTTTACCAAAAACAAGAACTCCAGATAACTCATCGGCTTACAAACTAAAATATTTTTTAAAGTATTAATTTTTTTTAAATTCTTCGAAGTTCTTGGATGAGCCGGGTAAATAATTTTTTTATTATTACAGTTTATGGCAATTTGATTGAGTAGATTTTTAAAATTTATAATATTGTCCACATTTGAAGGTCTGTGTAATGTTAAAACATAGTAATTATTTTTTTTTAAATTATTTTCAAAATATATTTTTGGTTTGTTAAATTTCTTTTGAAAATATAGGAGTGTATCAATCATTGTATTTCCAACAAAATAAATTTGATTTTTCCTTCTTCCCTCTAATAATAAATTTTTGTTTGCATGTTTAGAGGTAGTAAAAAAAATATCACTGATTGAGTCTGTTACTATCCTATTGATCTCCTCAGGCATTTCCATATCTCTTGATCGTAAGCCTGCTTCAACATGGGCCAGTTTTATGCCAGCTTTTTTTGCTACAATGGCGCATGCTAGTGTTGAGTTTACATCACCGACTACAAGGCATAAATTTGGCTGCTTAGAATTTAATAATTTTTCATATTTTTTCATTATTTCTGAAGTTTGCTTAGCATGAGATCCAGATTTGACATTCAGATTTATATGAGGTTTTGGTATTTCTAATTCATCAAAGAAGCTTTTAGACATCGATTGATCGTAATGCTGGCCAGTATGAACAATTCGATAATTAATTGGGAATTTACTTTTTTGATTATGATTCTCTAATTCACGAACAATTGGAGATATTTTTATAAAGTTAGGCCTTGCGCCACAAATTATATCTATAATCATTTATCAGTCTTTAATTCCTAATATTTTATTAGAGACCTCAATCGAGAGTTTACTCACATCAAATATTTCTTCAATTAGTATTGGTGGGAAATCATTATTTTGGATTGAACTAATAAATTCTTTTATCGCTGTACTATGCCCTTTATCTTGTGACCATAATTTTTTAGATTTAAAATTTTTCCAACCATAGCCTGTTAATTTTTTAAAATTATCTATTTTTAAAACTTTATTTCCTGTGAAAATCTCAATACTTTCTTTTGGATACTTAACGCTGCCATTGGAAAAGTAATTAATATTTCCAATAGATCCATCTTTAAATTTGATACAAATTGTAAGAGTATCATTTGTTTCGTTGTCCATACTAATGGAATGCCAATAATCAACTTTTGATTGAATTAAGAAGAATAGAAAATCTATAAAATGACAAACTTCACCTATAATTCTTCCCCCTCCAATTTTGGCATTTTGAACCCAACTTTTCTTATCGATCGCTCCGCTATTTATATTAAAATTAATTGCTTTTGGTAGTTTAATATCTGAAAGAAGTTCTTTGGCTAATATAGATAGTGGTGAAAATCTTCTATTGAAATCTACAAATAATACAGAGTTAGATTTTGAATAAGTTTCTCTAATATTTTTTAGTTGCTCGAGAGTCAATGCTAGAGGTTTTTCAACGAAAATATTTTTATTTTGTTCAAGAGCTTTTAGAACAAATTCAGCGTGGGTATCATGCCTAGAACATATAAAAATAGTATTAATTGAAGTATCGCTAAAAACAAGACTCACGTCAGTTGTATTAATTTCAAAGCCATATTTTTTTGCACTGTATGTACTACTTGACCCAGAATGTGAAGCAATAGTGTGTAAATGTGTGTTATTAATTTTCTTTAGATTTGGTAAAATAACTTTTGAAGTAAAATTTCCAGACCCAATGAATCCAATGCTTAATTTTTTATCATTTCCAGATGATTTTCTATTATCATGTTGAGAAACTATGATTGATTTAGTGATTTGATTATTATCATCTTTATAATCAAAAATAATTCCTAGTTGATTTTTTTCACTCTTTAAAATTTCGTAAGCTTCTAAAGATTTATCAAATGAAAATCTAGATGATATTAAGTCATCTACAACAATTTTATTTTGTGACATTAATTGAAGAACTAGCTCAAAATTTCGTTTTTCAGTCCATCTGACATATCCGATCGGATAGTCATTTCCTTCAGTTTCATAATTCTCATCGTACCTTCCTGGACCATATGAGCAAGATACTTGAAAAGACAATTCTTTTTCGTAAAAATCCTCTCTGTTTAGTTTTAATCCCGTAACTCCTATAAGGATAATCCTGCCTCTTGTTCTTGAGATTTTTGCAGCATTGTGGATTATTTGGTTGTCATCAGACGATGAAGTTATTAGTACTGCATCAGCTCCTACGCCATCAGTAAAATCTTCAATTACTTCATTTAAAAATTCTAATTTTTTTGTGTTATAAACTTGTGCACCATATTTTTTTGCAATTTCTAATTTTTTTTCATCAATATCGATTGATAGCACTTTGCATCCATGACTAATCAAAATCTGCGTTGTCAAAAGGCCTATCACTCCCATACCTATTACAACAACCTTTTCGCCTATCGTTAAATTTGCTAATCTAATACCTTGAAGACCAATTGCTCCAAGTACTGCAAATACGGCTGTTTCATCATTAACGTTATCTGGTATTTTAGCGCTAAGATTTTTTGAAATAGAATTAAAACTTGCGTGAGAGCCATTTGAAATTACCCTGTCGCCAATTTTAAATCCTCTTACATTTTGACCTAATTCTACAATCTTACCGACATTACAATAGCCAAGTTCTATAGGTGTATTTAATTTATTATTTATAGACTCAATTGTCGGTAAAATTCCATCAGTTTTAATTTTATTCAAGACTTGGGAAACTCTATCAGGATTTTTTTTTATTCTAGTTATCCAACTTTGATCACCAAATTCTGTAAGCATCTTTTCAGTGCCAGGTGAAATCAGAGATAAAGATGATTTAATTAAAAGATTATTTTTTGAATTGGATGGAACTGGTACCTCCTCAAGAAGTGTCTTGCCATTTTTTAAATTTTGAAATATTTTTTTCATCGTATTTTTAATAATAAAACTTGTTTTCTTTGTCTTCTAAAAAATTTTTAACTTCATGTAAAAACTTATTACACGCAGATTTAGAAGTTATTGTAACTCTTATACCACCATTTGTAGTACTTATTTTATCTCTTATATAAATTTGTTCTTTTTTTAAATGACCTAAAAAATATTTTGCTCCTTTAATTTCAAAAAGTAAAAAATTACCAGAGCTTTTGTAAGTTTTAAGACCCATTGTCGTTAAAGTATTATACGTGAATTCTCTATTTGATTTTATTTCCTCAATCCAATTATTATATTTATCTATGTTCTTTATGACATAGATACCAATTAATTGAGACATCATACTTATATTTTTTCCATTTCTAATTTTTGATAAAAGCTGTAAATTATTATTGTTAGAAACTACATAGCCCAATCTTATACCTGCCAGCGATAGAGCTTTTGAAAATGTTCTTACAATAATAAGATTACTATTTTTTTTTGTGAGCTTTGTACAATCATATTCTAAACAGAATTCTATGTAAGCATGATCACAAATAAAAAGTATGTCTTGATACTTACTACATAGGTCATTAATCTCGTCAGGATTTATAATGTAACCACATGGATTATTTGGTGTGGAGAGATAAATAACCTTTGGTTTAAATTTTTCTATTGACTCACTTAATTCGTTTATTTTAAACGAGTAAGGTTTTTTTACATTATAGTAAATAATTTCTGCACCACATGATTCTGCAAAGACAGAAAAGTTTTCATATGTTGGAATCGGTATAAGCACCTTATCTTCTGGCTCTATATAGCACCTGCAAATGGTTTCTAATGCAGTGTCTGAGCCTGGAAAAGAAAGGATATTATTAATAGAAATATTAAGATAGTCTGAAAGCACTTTATGAAGATCATATGAGGTATAATCCGAATACCAATTGAAAATGTAATCTTTTCCTAATAAATTTTTAATTTCCTTTTTTAAAAAATTTGGAACATAACTACCTTCATTCCAATCTAATTTTTCTATATTTTGTTTATCGTAAAATAACCATGGATCTTGTGAAGTGATTTGATACGGTTTTAGTTGTTCAATGAATTTATTTGCTTTTATTTTAGTGTCTTTCATAAATTTAATTCAACATAGTTAGAAATATAATTTGCACGATTTTTTTTTAAGATTGTGTAGGCAAACTTTTTTAAAAATCTTTTAAATTTAGGGCTTATTTTTAAAACTAAATATTGATAAATAGCTTTTTTTGTAAAAAGTTCAATCTTCTTGGAGGTTGGTGATAATTTGAATCATAATACAGTTTCGGTGATAGGTTTTTAACTATATAATGGAGATCGGTATCTTCTGTTTCATAGTAATTGACGTAATATCCTATCTGTTCACTCTTATGACTATCGCTACCTGATACTAAAATTAAACCATATTTTTTTGAAATTTCTTTTATTTTATTTATATCCTCCTTACTTTCTTTTATGCCGCCGTTGGCTATCTCGATAATATTACAATGTTTTAAATAACGTTCATAATCAGAATGCATTTTACAAAATCCAGTCTTATCTTTGAAAGGATGGGGTATGTAAATTATTCCATTCTGACTAATAATATAATCAATAATTGATTGAACATTATTTTTTTTTGGTAATGCTTCCCTAATAAATAATCCAATTATATGAGCTCCTGTATCAGTCGTAAATTCACAACCATGTATAAGTGAAATATTGTTTTCTCTAAACTTATTATCAGGTACCTTCGACGGTAAATCATGCTCAGTAATTGCAATTGCAGAAATATTTTTATTTATACAAACTTGTAAAAGTTCTTCGTAGCTTGTAAAAGCATCGAAAGAGTCTTTTGTATGACAATGAAAATCAATAAGCATACTAAATCTTTACCACTGCCAGAAACTTACCATCATTATTTTGTACAAATTGATCAGTAATTAATATTTTAACTTTTTTGCCAAATCTTAACATCATTTCATCTCCAATATGCTCTAATAATGAGGAATTGCTTACATCATTATCTATTTGTATTCTAAGCTCCAGATCACTTTGATTTTCAATGAACTGAAATCTTTTTACTTCTTTCAATTTAGAAAAATAAGTATAAAAATTTACTGATGGTAGTTTATGCCCGTCTTGATGTAGTAAAAAATCATCATTACGGCCAAAAATTTCTTTTATTACTGGTTTATGTAAATTCATTTCTTTATAATTAATTTCAACTAAATCACCTGTATCATATCTTATAAGGGGCATTACATCGTTATGTAAATTTGTTGCTATGAGCTTATATATATTTTTTTTGTCTGTTGGTAAGAATTCAGGATAACCATAATAATTTAGATTTCTCATTCCATTGTGGTCATCCCATTCATGAAGCATGACTGTTATTTCTGCCTGACCATAGTGATCGAAGATCTTTACTCCAAATGTGTTCTCGATTTGTAATCGATAATCTTTTGTTAGTTTTTCAGATGCTGTAAAAATTGCTTTTAGGCTTTTTAACTTGATTTTAAATTTTTCAGCGTACTTAGATAGCAGAAAAATTGAAGACGGATATCCTCTTATGAAAAGTGGTTTCCATATTTGAAGCATATGCAAAAAATTTTTTGAGTTTTCTTCATCTAAATGATAAGGAGATATATAAAGCCAATTTCTTAGTCGGTCTTTCTTGAATAGTGGCTCATTATCTTTCGGGCTATAACTTCTGATAATTGCCATCTTATCTCTAAATCTGTATCCTGCTAAACTCCATTGTCTCCATATTGCTGCTTGTTCAATGAACCATTGATTTGGAGATGTATAGACTGACAATCTCTCTCCAGAGGTTCCCGAAGTAGATAATTGAATTGAGTGCTTTGATCTGAAACCTGAAATAAGTGAAGAATAATTTTTTCTTATTGTTTCTTTATCAAGTATTGGAATTCTCTTTAATTCCTCTAAATCATCTAATTTGTGTGGATCAAAGTCAATTTTCCAGAATAAATTTTTATAAAATGAAATTTCCCTTGATGCTTTAATTAGTAAAGATTTAATCTTTGATAATTGATACTTTTTAAGGTCATTGTTTGAAAGATTTTCTATCTCCCTTACTTTTTTCGCATAGTATATGCCTTTAAAAGTCAGATAAGTATCTTGAAATTTTCCAATTTTCATTGATTTAGATATTAAAAAGTTTTTTGTAACTTATGATAACATCATTTAAATTGAAATTCTCTATTAAAAACTTTTTTGAATTCTCATTAAAATTTTGCTTGTAACTTAACTCCCAATTTTGGAATGAATTAATAATTTGTATAAATTTTTCTTCATTCTCTAATGGTACCGACCAGCCAATAGAGTATTTCTCAATATTCTTCCATGGGGTATTATTACTTAGTAAAACTGGAAGACCACAATTAATTGCGTCAAATATAACATGACCAAAATTTTCACCATGAGTAGGAAGAAAAAATAAGTCATAATTTGAAAGAGTATGAAAAATATCTTTTCTTTTTATTGAACCTTTATATATAAATTTTTCTGAACCACCATTTTTTTTGATTAAATTTTCGCAGTCATTCCAATATTTATTATCATCAATAGGTCCATAAATATGCATTTTAAATTTTATTGAAGTTTTACTCAATATTTTAATACAGTACTTTAAATTTTTTTTTGGAGTAATTCGTGAATAATAGACTATATTTAATTTTCCCTTTCGTTTTCTATTATTAACATAACTGTTATTTACATTGATGGAAGCAAAAAAATTTTGAGCTAGTATCACATTTGAATTTGGAAAAACTTGTTGAATTATAATTTTTTCTTCTTGTGAAGTTGCATGCCAAACAATATTAGAAAATAAATTAATTTTTTTTGATATTTTTAAAAAAAGATTTTTCTTATTTTTTTTTATCTTCAAAGCACCTGAATAGAGTTCACCGCGAGGCGCAATTATTATGCGTTTTTCACTATAATTTAGTAATTTTAAAATAAAGATTGGCAGGATTGTAAATTTAAAATCAAATAGAGACGAAAAGTAAAATATGTTAAATTTTTTTTTATAAAATAAACAGAGTATAAACCTTATATAAAGATAATAATTATTTTCAAAATAATTTATTATTACTTTAAATCTTCTGTTCCATTTATTTGTTTTGATATTATTGTAGGGCTTAACATCTAAAAAATCTCTATCGCTGGTTATAATGTAAAAATAGAGATATTTGCGAAGATTATTTATAAATTCAGAAATCGATACTACAGGTCCACCAGCTTTATAACCAGGTAAATAATATCTAACAAAAATTAAAACTTTGCTTTTATTCATCGTGTAATTTTAATTTTTTTATCTTCATGAATTAAAAAAAGCATTACGAATACCCATAAAATAGTGCCAGATCGATTCAAGAATAAAACGGGTGAACCAATACTTGTTCCTAATATATATATTAACAATAAATATAAAAAAAGATTGTCATCACCTGGTGAGTTTATTATTTTTAATGATTGAAGAACTACCATAATTAATATTGTCGTAAAAAAAATTAAGAAACCGATCATACCAGCCTGATAATAGAATAACATGTAACCACTATCCACTGGCACTTCATTTGCTGCAAATGAGCCAGCCCCAAAACCAAAGAATGGAGAGTATTCAGATACTTGGTTTATCATTAATGTAATCGCAGACTCAGGATTACTAAATCTACCTGCGCTCAGTGCATCAATAATTTGTGAAGGTTCGAAAGATGAAATCATAGAAAAAATTATTGAGTAGTTCTTCATCCCTGCCCATTCAAATACTGGAACTAAATTAAAAATAATAAATGCAACAGTAATTAGAAATAACAAAGTAATTAAATTTAAAAAAGTATTTTTAAACTTTAAAAAAATAATCAAAATTATAATAAAAAAAATACCAAGAAAAAATATTTTAGATATAGAGAGAATGCCACCAATCATTAAAAATATAAGGATAATAAAATCCCTAAAATTAAATAAAAATTTAAATTTATTTTTGTACAATAAAAGTAACACTCCTAGTCCATAAGCAAAACCAGACTCCATCGGTTGTGTAAATATACCTGTAAATCTTCCGTTTAAGTATGATCTCCCCGCAACTGTGTCAGTTAAATTGTCTTTATCTGTGTTCCAATAATTTTCAAGTAAGTAAGTAGGCAAAATATCTGAAATAAAAATAAAAAGTATTAAGGATGTATTAATAATTAATAAAAATAAGAAAGTATTTATACATGCATTTTTTATTTTATAAAATTCCTCAGCCTTAGTACTTTTGAGTGAGATTGTTACAATAAGTATAATGAATATAACTCGAATTAATCGCTCAATATCAGAAATTATATAAAGTAATGATCTTGAATTAAGCATTTGCAAGTTAACATCATCAATGAAAATTATTGGGATTAATGAAAAAAAAACTAGTATTAATAAAATTGAACTAATGTAGATGCCATTTTTTGGTATTTTAAAACTTACAAAAATGTTAAAGAGAAACATAGATCCAAAGAAATAAATGATCAGTTGCTCAATCCTTATCGGCAAGATACTAAGGTAAGGCAAAAAAGCAGAAAATATTAAAATTATTAAGATTAAATTCTTGTTTAATTTAATACTCATCTAATTAAATAAGAGATTTAAAAAAATTCTTATGATTATTGAAAACATTTTTGCTAAAAAATTTATTGCCCTCAGGATCTTTAATTGTCTTTTTTCTTATTATTTCAATTATTTGTTGACTGTTTTCAATAAAGACAACTCCTTTATTTCCTATCAAAGAATATACATTTTCCCATCCATTTATTTTATAAATAATTGTTTTCACTCCAAAACCTAAACCCTCATATATACCAGTAGAAAATACACCTATTTGATAATCAACTTGAGGATATAGTTCATAGAGAGATTTTTGAGATACCGAAATATTCTTAATATCGTTATTGTTACCAAAATACTTTAAATCATTTAGATTTTCTTTTGGATGGGGCTTAAAGATAAATTGATACTCAATTAATTTTTTAGCAAGTTCTTCTGTCAGTTTCTTTAGTTCTTTACTAATATTATGTTGAGATATTATAAGAATTTTATTTTTTTCTGAAATACTATTACGTTTTTTATTAATAAAATTTTGCTCAAAAAAATAAAATCCATTGTCTATAATATAATTTTTTGCAATTGGAAATTGTGCTTGATTATTCCAGAACTCGCCAAATGTTAAAATATAATCTGGAAAACTTTTGATACTACCACTCTTTGAGTTTGGATAATGATACCCTAAATGAGTATCGTAGATATTGCCATGCTGTAATTCTATAACTTTAATTCCAAGTTGTTTTGCTGCTAAAACAAAATGATTAAAGCCATACCCATTAACAACAATTAGGCATTTTAAATCATATTTATCTAAAAAAGATCTTGCTAATTTATAACTTAATATCTTATCTAAAAGCAAATCTTCAACGAAATTATAGTAATCATTATTATTATCAATTTCATTGTTGATTACTTTTGAAATCTTATTTGCGAAGTAGGAAATCTTTTTCTTTGAATAAATAATTTTTAAGATTTTTTTCTTAATAAGAAAACTTTCGAAATAAAAACAATCGTATTTATTCTGATCCATTGGCATAATTGAACCATATAAAGGATGTTTTATAGTCAGTGTTTTATCGTAAAAAATATCATATAAGAAACTTGTATATATATCATCATTTCTTTCATCTAATCTTCTTGGATGCTCAATAATTATAATTTGTTTATTTTTAATTTTTGAAATTTTAAAATTGTTAATTAATTTTTTTAAAAAAATTAAAATATTTTTAAAAGAATACTGACTTGAACTCATTGGTTGTGGCTCATAAATATTGCATTTTTTTAATATTTCATAAAATATTCCCATTCTGATTAATGGGTAAATTTGTATTTCATCAATATATAGATTGAAGAAATCAAATTTAGTTTCACAATCAATTAATTTTTTTATTATTTTAGCTTGGTGCAAATTATTTTCCTTTAAAAACTAAAATTTGAACAATAATTGTATTTAATCATTAATGGTAATGTCACTGATTGATAAGATTGCCTCAGCACACATCAAATCTTCTTTTGTATGGACATCAATTGAACCTAGTTCACTATAATGGGGAATAATTTTTACATTTTTACCAATGCGCAAACCTTCTAATATTACTTTTCTTCTTGTAGCACAAGCCAATCCAGTATCTTCTCTATAGATTGGCACTTTATCCTGTCTTAAATCCTCATTAAATGAAACTAATCTAGATGGTTTATTATTTGATATTTTCCAAAAATTTTTATGAGATGCGTAAGCAACAAAAGCTGTATCTAATTGATTGTTATCAATCAATGCCAAAATAGATTTATCTATCATCCAAATTTTTCTAAATACTTCTGTTGGCTGCATGTATAATACAATGTCGATCTTCTTTTGATAGTATTTTTCCATTTTGCTATGACAATCTTTGATTACTGGATTACAAGGTATCTTATCTCCTGCGAGGGCTGAATCTCTCAAAAATGGAACATCAGCACCAAATTCTTGTGATATTTTCCTAATTTCCTCATCATCAGTAGTTACTACAACTTTATCTACATATTTGCTTTTTTTTGCAGCTTCAATTGTATAGGCTATAAGTGGTTTGCCGTTAAGGATTTGAATATTCTTTTTGTACAAACCTTTTGATCCACCTCTTGCTGGAATAATTGCTACTACAAAGTTCTTATCTTTATTCATAACGCTTAATGGCTATATTTTTCCGCAATCAATTTTAAAATTTGTAAATCAAGTCTTGAGTTAATTGGTAAAGATGATTTTTGATCTATAATTATATGCCCTACATCACCTGAAAAAAAACTTTTATTATGTAAAAATTTTTCTGTATTGAGGAGATGTAATCCTCCGCATCGTTTGTATAATTCGTCTCTCTCTACCCTAAGGATCTTTTTTTCTTTTAAGAATTTTAGTCCTTTTCCATCATGTCTATAGTATAAACTATCATCTGATCTTACACTATCTACTGCATCAACATTAAATAATTTCATTGTATTTATAGCTTTGTCCAAATAAAGAGTAGATCTAAATGGGTAGTTTATAAAAAGCACCATTGTATAATCAGGGACGTAATGCTCTTTTTGAAATTTATTAATAGTTTCTAAAACTACCATTTCAGCAGATCTGTTTCTTTGATTTGACAAATTTGATCTTTCATAAACTAAAATTTTATTACCATAATTATTATGAACATATTGTTTAATCTTTTTGTCATTTGTCGCGATAATAACATTCTTTATATTTTCACTTTCCAAAGCAGCTATAATCGTCCAATCAATGATTTTTTTGTCACCTAGATCTTCAAAACACAAAAGGTTATTGTCATTATTCGCTCCTCTTATTGGTATAACTGCAATAGTTGACTTTTCAGGTATCATTCTTGAAATTACCTGTTTAGCTTTGATTTGGGCACGAGTCTTTAAAATTTCTTCCTCATTTTTTGATAGACTGTTCTGATGTTGACGATAATAAAATAGAGGTTCATTAATATTTTTAATCTTGTAATTTCCAACTATTTTAAGCCAAATATCATAGCCGTCTTGACACTTAAATTGCTCATCATAACCACCAACATCTCGCAAGACAGAAGACTTTATCATTGTGCAGGCACCATGAGCAGGTTGATCATAAAGTTGCACATCTTTTTCAAAATCATGTCTCATGACTTGACCTATTACATTATCATCAACGTCGATTAAGTAGTAATCAGGAAAAACCATTGCTACATCATTATTTTCTTCCATTATATTAAACATAGACTCAAGAGCATTAGTTTCGAGGTAATCATCTGCATCTAATCTTAAAATGTATTCTCCATTACTATTTTGAATTGCAACATTATTTGTTGCGTTAAGACCGAGATTTTCTTGAAAAATAATTTTTATTTTATCATTTTTTTTATATTCATTAATTATGACTTTAGAATTATCATTCGAACCATCATCAATAATTATTAATTCATAATTACTAATATTCTGTCCTAAGACGCTTTCAATAGATCTTTTTATATACTTTCCATAATTATAGTTTGTAATATAAACAGTAATAAGTTTTTTTGTCATCAATATCTGAATGGTTACGAAAGACCAATTCCCCTATAATTCTTTATTGATTTAGGTTTTAATATTCTTCTTCCATCTATTACTAATGCGTTAGGACATAAATTATTGATCAATCTATCGATATTCTTAAATTCACTCCATTTAGTCATTATCATGATCGCGTCAACATTTCTAATTGCGCTTTTAATAGACGTTTTGTAGTAAACTTTACTATTTTTTATACTTTTTTTTGCCTCTTTTAATGCAATGGGGTCATAAGCTCTAATGCTGATATTGTATTTTAAAAGTTTATCTATAACTTTTAGTGAGGGTGATTCCCTTATATCATCTGTCCCTGGCTTAAAAGCTAGACCCAAAACTGCTACATTTATATTTGATAATTTTGGATAACTTTTCTTAAGAATATTTATCATTTTTTTAGGCTGTGAATCGTTAATCTTCATTACTGCCTCTAAAAGCTTCATATTTTCGCCTTTTCTCTTACCGTGTGAGATCAATGCTCTAACATCTTTGGGAAAACAGCTGCCTCCAAAACCACAACCGCTTTCAATGTAAGATAAAGATGAGGGATAAATTCTTTTTCCATCTCTATTTTTTGGACTAAATCTTTTATCTAAATAAAGTCCCTTCATTACTTCTTTAACATCTATTCCACCAATTTTGTCACTTAAGTTAGCAATTTCATTTGAAAAAGATATTAAACTAGCTAAGAGAGAATTTGATGTATATTTAATAAGTTCTGCAGTTTTATTATTAGTTTTTAAAATATCAATATTTTTGAAACGTTTATAAATTTCTGAGACAATTTTTTTAGTTTTATTATCACTTGAACCAATTACTATTCGGTCAGGATTTAAGAAATCGTTAATCGCTTCACCTTCTCTTAAAAATTCTGGATTCATACTTAATCCAAAATCTTTACTAAGAATTTTTTTCGAATGAGATTCTAAAATCTTACTTACAATTTCATCTGTTGTCCCTGGAACAACTGTACTTTTGACTATAATTGTATGAAATTCATCCTTTTCTTTAATAGCAAGAGCAATCTGTTTGGCTGCTTCTTTAACATAGGAAATATCAATTTTATTTTTTTTAAATGGAGTTCCCACTGCAATTATAGAAACATCTGTTTCTTGAACAGCGCTTTTTAAATTAGTTGATGCCCTAAAATTTTTTTTTAAATTTTTAATTAATAATTTATTTATGCCCTTTTCATATATTGGGGAAATACCGTTATTAATTTTTCTTACTTTTGAGATCTGATTGTCAATGCATGTTACATCATGCCCAATTTCAGACAGACACAATCCTGAAACAAGTCCTACATAACCAGATCCAATAATTGATATTTTCATAATCTTTAATAATCTACAGAATTATAATACCAGTTAAGACACCTATACAAACCTTCTTCTAGTGTGATCTTAGGGTCATAGCCGATATCACTTCGAGCTTTTTCTATTGAAGGACAACGTCTATTAGGATTGTCGATTAAATAATTTTTGTCATTATTATTTTTAAATTCTAAAATTCCACTGTAATCAAAGTTTTTTTCTGCAATTTTAATCATTGTCCTTGCAAGATCTTTAATTGATATTTCTGGTTCTTCAATACCAATATTATAAGGTGCAGAATTTTTACCATTTATTAGTACTTTAATGTACCCAATTATCGCATCTGCAATGTAACAGAAAGTTCTTGTTGGAGAACCATCTGAGTGCAAAATTATATTTTTATTTTGTACAATATTTTTTGCAATGTCAGGGATAACTCTTTTATCGTCAATTTTAAGTCCTGGTCCATAATTATTAAATGGTCTGGCAATTTTAACGGGTACATCATATTGTTGAAAAAAATTTACACATAATGTTTCACCGTATCTTTTTGACTCGTCATAACACGCTCTTGGTCCTGTGAATGAAACATTTCCCCAATAATCCTCTTTTGTAGGAATATTTTTTGAGTCAGGATCGCCATAAACTTCACTTGATGAAAAAAATAAGAAACTTTGAATTGACTCATTATTTAGCGAATAATCCAACAAGTTTCTTAGACCAATAACATTCGCATCCATTGTTTCAATAGGGTTCTTTCTATAAAAGATAGGTGATGCAATTGAGGCAGCATGAATAATATAATTTATTTCACATATATCCTTAGGCAGCTTCTCGATGACATTATGTTCAAAAAGTAAAATATTTTTATTAATTAACTTGTTTAACCATTGAGGTTTACCTCTAACAAAGTTATCACAAGCAAATAGAGTGATAGGATTTGACGGAAACATATCATTCCATGTATTTATTGATTTAATTATATAAAAACCTAGAAATCCTGCACAGCCAGTTAAAAGAACTCTTGAATTTGACAACTCTTTAAATTCATTTTTTAAATTATCTAAAATATATTTAATATCAATCTTTTCAATATCAGTGGCTGATTTCATATACAAATGCTATTAAAATTAAAAAAACTATTTAATGTTTTACACGTAAAATGTAAGACAAGTACTGTTAAAATAATTTATAGTTTTTTAAATAGATGTATATATAAAAGATGAAAAAAGACTTTGTTAAAAAAAAACTTAAAATTGGTTTTCTTATTGATAGAAAGAATTGTGCTTATAATGTCTATAATCTAATCAAAATCGTTTCAGAAAATTCAGATATATTTGAAACTATTCTAATCATTGATAATACCGACTCAGTAAAAAATAATACAAAAACTCAAAGTAAAATCTCAAAAGAAAAAAAAAATTACTTATCGAAAATCATTGAATTTTTGATAATTAAACTAGAAACAAAAATTTTTGAAAGCATGGATTTTAGAGGAAGTAATACATATAAAGATGTAGACTCATTAAATTTAAAGTATCATAAAATTAATTGTCAAATTTCTAAATCACATATTTATAAAGACTTTGACAAAACTATTGAAGATATCACATCTCTTGATTTAGATTTTATTATTAGGTGTGGATCAGGCATTCTTAGAGGAAAAATTTTAACATCCACTAAATTTGGCATATTATCAAGTCATCACGGTGATAATAGAGTAATGAGAGGTGGACCAAGTGGTTTTTGGGAAGTGTACAAAAAATATAAAACCTCAGGCTTTGTTATACAGAGAATAAACGAAAAAATAGATGGTGGTGATGTCTTAATGAGAAGAAATTTCAATACTAAAGAACTTTGGCTATTAAATAAGAAACAACTACAAATACAATGTAACATTGCATGGTTAGAATTATTAAAGGACATAAATAAAAAAAACAGTCTTCCCAAATTTGAGAAGCCTTTTGATTATCATGGTAAAATTAATAAATTTCCGAAGACATGGATTTTATTAAATTACTTTTTGAGATTTACATTAATAAAATTTATAAAATTTAAAGTAATAAATTTACTTTCTTAAACGATACTAATTATCGAATCTCAACCAATTTTTTGTTGTGTTGGTATTTGAGTTTAAATTTCTTGAACCTGATCTTTGATGATTGATATATTTATTATACCTGATATTTATTATTTTTTTCCCAGCCATGCCTATTTGATAAAGAAGTGATGCACCTGAGTCTCCCATTACTCTGTGGCTCTCCCAGATACCTCTATTTTCAGAGAAAATTTCTAACCATAGATTTTTTGAAAACATTCCTTCACTAACATAAATTTCTCTACTAATTGTAATTAATGAAAAAAATAATCGTGGTAATTTGTGTGCTCTATCAGATTTACTATATTTCATCCCATTTAAGTAAAATCTTAAAAGCCCCTTTAAAGCTCCAGCAATACTAACTCTATTTTCACTTAGTAATAATCTATAAAAATCCTGGGGTAAAAATGTTTTAAAAGGAAGAGAAAATGGCGCTTCCTGATATATTTGACCTAGTGCTGCTACATCTCCTTTGTCATTATATTTAGTTAACAGTTTAATAATGTCTGTAATGTAATAATTATTTATAAATTTTGAGTCACTGTCTAATATAATCGCATAATCAGCAGTTAAGTATTTAGTCATAATTTTATGCACTGAAGTGAGATGATGGTCGAATTCGTTTTCTTTGATAACATTAACATATTGAGAATTCATACTGAGAAAATGATTCCAACTATTATGATCAAAATCAACGTCAATATTTTGAATATAATATCTTTCATTAAGAAAAATTTTTTTATTTGCCTTCGAAAGTCTTTTTGTGGCTTCTGACTTATCGATAATATTTAGCTTATGTGTATTTTTAAAAGGAAAACTATCAATTAATTCCTGTAATAATATTTGCTCTTTATTTTGAAGACCAGTTATGAAAGTAAAAAACTGAAAATCTTCTATTTGATATGAGCGACTCATACTTGATTTTTTTTAATCTTTCCAAAGTTTCCATGGAGGCGATTCAGACCAAAGCTTCTCAAGGTAAACTTTATCGGAAAGTTTGTCCATGGCATGCCAAAATCCATTATGCTTTAATGCAATAAGATTTTCTTCAACAGATAATTTTTCCAGCGTATTTTTTTCAAATATAGTTTCATCACCGTCGATATAGTTAAAAATATCTTTTGATAAAACAAAGAATCCTCCATTTATCCAGTTGTCATGAATTTCAGGTTTTTCACTAAAATTTATAATTTTATCACTATCACCGAATTTTAAATTACCAAATCTTTCTGGTGTTTGAACTGCAGTAAGTGTCGCAATGCATTTTTTATTTTTATGAAAATTAATAAGTAAATTAATATCAACGTTACTTAAGCCATCACCATAAGTGAAGCAAAAATCTGAATTAATATAGTCTTTAACTCTCAGCAATCTTCCACCTGTCATTGTTTCTAATCCTGTATCTACAACTGTTACTTTCCAATTTTCAGATTTGTTATTATGAATTTCTTTTGAATTATTTGATAAATCAAATGTTATGTCTGAGTTATGAAGAAAATAATTAGAAAAATATTCTTTGATAGTATTGCTTTTGTAACCAGCGCATATAATAAATTCATTTAAGCCAAAATGAGAATAAAACTTCATTATATGCCAAAGAATTGGTTTTCCACCAATTTCAACCATTGGTTTGGGCTTAAGATGAGTTTCTTCACTAAGTCTTGTACCTAATCCTCCTGCTAAAATAACAACTTTCATGACTAATCTAAAACTTCAACATTTGGTAATGGTATAATAAATTTTGATTTTATACCTCTAGACTTTAAGTCTTTGATAATTGGGGTTGCGAGATGCCATGCCAATAGAAGAATATAATCTGGCTGTTCATCAAATAATATTTGATTATTAACAATTGGTATATGTTTCCCAGGAAGAAATAACCCTAGTTTTGCAGAAGTTGGTTGCTCAGCGATATATGGTATTAAATCTTTCCCTATTCCACAGAAGTTCATTAAAACACTCGCTCTACATGGACATGAATTACCAACAACCTTTTTTCCACTTTTTTTTAAGTTGATAAGTAGATTAAGAAGATCACTTTTTGACTTATGAACACTATCATTAAAGTTTTTCCATACTTTTTCATCAAATAAGCCAAATTTAGCCTCATAGTCTAACAACTCTTTTACATTTTCACTCTGCATTAGGCTGTTATTTTTTGAAACAACAACCCTTATTGACCCGTTATATCTCTCAACAACTTCAGCATCGATTACTTTCATATTGTACAAACCAAATAGACTGATTATTGATGTAAGAGAGTAGTTTCTAATATGCTCGTGATAAATTGTATCGTATTGATTATATTTAAGAATATCTATCATGTAATGATTTTCAAAAACAAAGAATCCATCATCTGATAAAACTTCTTTTATTCCTCTAATTACCTCACCCATTGTCGACATGTGAGCAAATACATTAGTTGCGGTAACAAGCGAAGCCTCACCGTGATTTTTTACAATTTCTCTACAGGTTTCTGTGTTAAACAATGACTGGGTAGTATCAACGCCATTAGAAATAGCAATTTGAGCAATATTTGTTGGCTCTACTCCCATTACTCTCATGCCAAGTTTTTTGAACTCATTAAGTAGAGTTCCGTCATTTGAACCTATATCAACTATGAGCGATCCTTTTGAAATATTTAAATCATTAGTAGTTCTAGTAGCTTGATATCTATGATGATCAACAACCTCTTTTGTAATACCACACTTATATGGATATTCAGGATGATAGACAAGAGAACTTGGAACTATATAATCTAATTGAGAATGACCTAATGATTTACTTCTCATTAATCTAAGAGGGTAATATGTCTCAGGCATATTAAGTTGTTCTTCAGTAAGCAGGGAGTCCCCCAAAGGCTGAAATCCTAAATCAATAACTTCTACGAGATCATCATTATTTGTAATTTGACACTTCAGTAAAGGTCCATCTTGAGCATCATGGAAATTCAGATCATTCATAATAAGCTATTTCTCACACCACTTTCTGCTCATATTTTTTATTTCAATACTACCTATATGAAATGTTTGCTTGTAGTTATCTATAATATTAACAAATAATTAGTAGTTTTAATAAAATATATTTAAATTTAACAATTAGTTTTTAACCTATTAATTATAATAATCTAGCCAAAAATAAAATAATTACGATAAAATTCCTAATTTAATATTTTCATATTGCGTAGACAAAATTTACTAATTAGTACAACAAAAACAGATAAATAAAATATCCAGAAGTAGGTATAAGTATATTATTTTAGTGTAACAATTAATTAATAATCAGCTACACTTGTATGAAAAATTATATAGTCAATTCATCTTACTTCGTTAAATTATAAAACTGTTCAGTTTATTCTGTTCCACTCATGGCTATTTAAGCAGTCATCAATTTTTTGTATCAGGAATTGATTCCTTACACCTTTTTCAAAGCTATGATTTATAATACTTTCATTATATAAAATATTATTGATAAATTTTTTTATCAGTTTTGAGACAACTAAATATCGCTGATCAGTATTATTACTTGATATGACTCTAAATTTTTCACCTTTTCTACGAAAATAAAATTCTGAAAATCTTAGGGCATTGCTTGTCTCTAATATTACAGTTTCTTTGCTACCTTCTACACTTATACTGTGGTGCTGTTGATCTTTAGAGTCTATTTTTAGATCAAAATTTATTAATAATTTACCTTCTGTAATAAAGTTAATTGATAACTCTGTATCGTTATATTTCTTAATTAAAAATTTTGATATTTCTCCAAAAAAAAATTCGATATAACTTAACGTATGAGATGCATACATTGGTAACAAACCACCGCCTTCATTTTTTTTGTTTTTCCATGACACTATATTGTGCTTAATATGATGAGCGCAAAATTTCCAACTTATATTGCATTCATTAATAATTCCTAATTCGCCTGAAGAAATTTTTTGTTTCATTTTTATAAACTCATCAATTTCTAAAAAAGGGAAATCAATACAAGATTTGATTTTATTTTTATTTATAATTTTATTTAGGAAGAGGGCATTCTTAAAACATGAAGCGACAGGTTTTTCGCAAAAAATATGAATTTTATTTGCAACTGCAAGTTGTATTATTTCTTCTTGAATAATTGGTATAGTAGCTATTGCCAAAACATCTAAATTAGAATTTTTAATCATTTCAGTATAATTCGTAAAATAATTTTTAATTTTATATTGATTAGATACTTGAATTGCTTTTTCAGAAGTTTTTGTACAGATTGATGATATTTCACACCTATTATCCAATTGAAAAGCTGGTATCAGCCCGTAACTTCCAAAACCGCCTCCCACAATGCCAATATTTATTTTATTATCCATATTTATTCAATTTCGTTAAATTTTTTAATAACAAAATTATTATCCTTTATCTGATATATTCTATCAGCATTTTCAATAACATGCTTGTTATGAGTAATAACAATTATGGTATGTTCAGACGATAAGTTTTCGATTGTTTTTTTTATCATTGTTTCATTCTCTTGGTCGAGGGCATTCGTACATTCATCAAATATAAGTAAACTAGGGTTTCTAATTAAAGATCTTGCGATTGCAATTCGTTGTAATTGACCTCCTGACAGTGCTGCACCACGTTGACCTACGAATGTATCAAACTGATTAGGCAGCTGCATAATGAAATCGTATGAATTTGATAATTTAGATGCTTCAATTATTTCTTGTTTAGATGCATCAACATTGCCATAGAGTATATTATTGTATATTGTATCATTAAATAAAAAAGGAGACTGACTTACATAACCGATTCTTTTTCTCCAGTTTTTTATATCCATTTCATTAAGATTATTTCCATCAATTAATATTTCTCCACTACTTGGAAATAATAATGCAGTTATTATATTAACAAAAGTAGATTTACCAGATCCTGATTTACCAATCAAACCAATGAAATTTTTTTCTTTTATTTCAATATTAATATTCTTAAAAATTGGTTTATCATTACCATAACCAAAAGTAAGATCATTTATTTTAATATTTGAATTAACTTTCTCAGCAACCATTCCATCAGTTCTTTCTTGATCAAGCTTTTCATTTATATAATCGATAATTTTATTCATAGATGGAATTAAACTTATAAACTTCATTCTTATCATTGTCATACTAGAGAAAGTCTGAACCAATCTAACAGAAACGGCAAAATATAGTCCAATAAGTGGGAGAAGAATATTTATATCATATGAGGTCAAGCCAACTATTATTAATCCAGTGGCAAAAATTAGTACTAATAAGAATTCAGATAATGACTGTGGCAATGAAGTAACAAAGGTATAAAGAACATTTACATTTGAATACTTTCTTACAGAGCTATCAAAGCTTTCTAATAATTTACTCTGTATACCAAGAATTTTTGACTCTTTTATTGAGTCTATTAATTCAGTACACTTTTCTGTGTGCTCTTCACTTAAAGCTAGTCTTTTTCTTCCAATATTATATGAAGATACTGAAATTATTTTGCGAAAAGTGAATAAAATAATAAATATTCCAATTAACAAACTTATAGTTAAGTAAAAATTACTTATCAATAAAAGAATTACCAAAGATATCATTAAAAATGATTTTGTTACAAACTCAATTAAATATCTCACACCTTGAGATGCTCTATTAGTTTCGGTTAGTGTTGCATTTATAATTTCTCCTGTTTTTTTTCTTACAATTAATTCATAGAGTGTGTCAGTATATTTTTTCATCAGGAGATTTGCATAGTAGGTTCTCAATTGCCATGACAAACTATTTGTTAGATAAATATTGAGTAATATAAATACTGTTCTTAATAGGAATATTAAAATCATAATAATTGGCAATATGAAAATTTTCTGATCTGTGGGGAAAATACCTTCGAAGAAATTCAAGTATGAATTCGATAAAAGTTTATCGCTTTGATTAAACATACTATTGAGTATAGGTAGTATTAGTGAAAATCCGATTGTTTCTAAAATTGCAGCTATAATCGAAATAGACGCAACTAAGTAAGCCATCCTTTTTTTATGAGATAATAGTTTTAAAATTAAATTCAGAGTAAACATTAATTAAATTCTTTGAGCAATTTTTTTTAGCGATTGATAATAAAAATCGAGAACATCGTGTGGTTCTTTTGAGCCATATACAACTTTCTTTAGTAGTAATTTAATTTCATCTTTTGGAATCTGAGTTAATTGATTTGATGAAAATTGATTAATATAATTATAGACATCTTCTGAACTTTTTGCGACGTGAGTTGTATTAGTAACGTCATGTATAGTTTTGTTAGAATGCAAATACATTGGATAAATTATGTGCTTTTCTTGGTAAATAGCTTCTAACCCAATACTGCTGCCAAAGTTAATAATCATATCACACCATTTAATCAAAGATGTTGAACTTGACTTACTCTCAAATTCAACATTGTTCATTTTTTCTAATAAATTTTTTTCTTTTTTTGGAAATTCTCCTGTATCTCCTCTTGTATGATCTTTAATGACTAAGTGAACATTTTTTATTTTTGAAATACCATTTACGAGAGTGATTGTATCCTCCTTATTTACGTTGTATATCCAATGAGGAAGCATAAATACTATTTTAATTTTATCTTGGCTATTTTCTTTGGACTCAAATTTCTGGTAGATTTCATAATTGATTTTTAGCCACTCGGGGCTAAATCTTGTACTTCCCCAGATCAAAACTTTACTTGCCTCAATACCAAATCTCTTCATATGATCAGCATGAAAATCACTTTGAACCACTATTTTATCATATTTGTTCCATGGCCTGAAATTTGGAAGTATGCCTTTTTTTATTTTCTTAATATATGTTTCATGTATGTCTGAATTTAAATAAATGTTTAATCCATGTGGCAAACTGCATACTGGTATACCCAAACCTTTCGCAACAGTTAAAATTTTTTCAAATACTTCACCCTTCATCTCAGGATTGCCCCATTCAAAAATTACTAAATTTATATTTTCATTTTTAAAAAATGAGTAAGTATTTGTGCAATCAAAAAATAATTTTCTGTATATTTTTCCTACTAAGAGGTCAGGTTTTCTTATTTGATTGTATATTTTACTTTTAAGCCAATTAAATGGGCCAAATTTTTTACTAGATCCTAAATGTATTATTCTCTGTTCATAAACCTTGTCAACCATGCGTACGATACTCACGTCATGATATTTTTGTAAAAATATTATTCTTGGATCAGAATGATAATCATAGGAGGAATTGAAAATTATCT